>Ga0213860_10000973_pt1 | contig 11603 bp, 19 predicted proteins | sample PICome_3_FD_160118 | JGI IMG/M metagenome (GOLD analysis project Ga0213860, IMG submission 160118) | Coastal seawater microbial communities near Pivers Island, North Carolina, United States - PICO550 | ecosystem: Environmental > Aquatic > Marine > Coastal | place: USA: North Carolina...
CATATGTGATACGAGTCCATCCAGTCGGCCCAGGACGCCCCATTGATGTGGTTGTTGTCTTGCACTCCCTGGACGCAATATTCAATCGCGTCTGATTCGTCTTGAATGTCTTCTAGTCTTAAGTCGTTATTGCTGATCATAATGTATCTCCTTGATTGATTTGTTTGTTTGCCTTCGATGGTTTTAATATTAATTCATGTTTCCGCGTGCGTCAACAAATAATTCAAAAAAAGTTGAAGTTTTTTACATGATCAATAATCAGTCTCTTTGTGTGAGATTATGTAGCATATATAGACGTAAGCCAGTTTCGGACGGCTCGCGGTCGCCTTTTGCTATCTTTCTGATGAAATCTTCGTGTGTGCCTGTTTTTTGCGCTATCTCTTTGTACGTATATGTAGCGCGTAGCTCTAAAACAATTTGCCTAAAATCCACTCTGCTCTCCTTCATCTATCTATCTATATATGTATAGCTAAAAATATCTGTCATCATCATATCACTTTTTTATAAAAAAATGCGACTACAGTCTAAAATAATTGTTGACACATTCAGACTACAGTCGTATAGTTAAATTACAGCGACGCAACATGGAGACATAAAAATGATTAAACTGTTTATCGTACTGCCGCTTTGTTATGTAGTTAGCAAGGTTTATGGGATCAAAGGACTGGAGGACAACAGCAATGAGAATTGACAAAGATTATGATCATACAATCATTGTTGAGAGTTACGAGGACTTCACGGTTCTCACTATCGACCGAACATATTCATACACAACGACAGGCGAGAATCACAGGTCAGAAGCTGTTAACAACATCCCAGAGGCCATCAAGATAGTAGATGGCTTAATAGCAGTAGAGAAGGAGGAGAAGAGGAAGAAACAGGAAGAAAAGTGCGTGAGCATCGCACAAAGGTATCTAAGATTGGTTAAATAGAGGCAATTATGGAATTTTACGCGCAACAGGAGCTTGAGGAACAAGAGTATGAACATATACGAAACAATCAATGCAGTACACAAAGAATTAGCAGCGATAGGCATATCAAAGGACAGTCGGAACAATCATTCCGGCTACAACTTCCGGGGGATCGACTCGGTCTACAACACTGTCTCCCCGATCCTTGCAAAACATGGCTTAATGATTTTGCAGAGAGTATTGAGCTGCTCTACAGACAAGCGAGCTAACAAAAGTGGAGGCTTTTTATACTTCACGGTTGTTGACGTTGAGCTTGATATGATTGCTCTAGACGGCTCTAAGCACACTATTAAGACGTTCGGCGAGGCGATGGATACAGGCGATAAGAGTGTTAATAAGGCGCTCACAGCGGCTTACAAGTACGCTCTGTTTCAAGCGTTTTGTATACCTACCGAATCGACAGATGCAGATTCGGAAACACACATAGTCGATCACTTGATGGACGCCATGCAAGAGATTATGACGCAAAATTCTTTACAAGATCTTACACAAGCTTTTAAGAAGCTTACGAAAGGCCATAGTAAAGACAGTACTTACGTGCAAAAACTAACCCAAGCAGCAAAAAACCGTAAAGAGGAGATACAGAATGGAAAAGCGTGATAATTCGGGCGCACTTTTTAAGAGCGAAAAACGGAAGTCGGAAAGTCACCCGGCGTACAAGGGACAAGCGATGATAGACGGTACTGAGTATTGGATCAGTTCGTGGGTCAATGAATCGAAAGGCGGGGAAAAGTACATGAGCCTAAAGTTTAATCCAAAAGAACAGGTTCAACCTAAAGGAGATACAGGATGGAAAAGCGTGATACCGCCAACTGATTTTGACGACGACATCGATTTTGAATGATAACCGCCCTCTTCGGAGGGCGCACAAGGAGGGAATATGTTATACGATTACTTAAGATCAAAGAATGAGCTAAATCAACTTTTTGAAAGCGGTGAGATAGACTCAGATACTCTTAAAGACACTATCGATAGTATTGATGGTGAGCTTGAGCTAAAGGCTGTTGATCTGATCAAGTACTCAAGAGAGTTAGAATTGATGGCTCATGCTGTACGGTCAGAAGAAGTACGGTTAAAAGAGAGGCGCGAAGCTCTTTTGAATCGTGCTGATCAACTTAAAGTGTATGTAAAAGAGTCGATGGAAGAATTGGGTAAGAAGAAGATCGAGTCTGACCTTTTTACTCTCTCGCTTAGAAAGTCGTCAGGGAAAGTAGTTATAAAGGATGAATCTTTAATCCCTGAATGCTATCGACGTGTCAAAATGACGTCATCACCTGATAAGACGTGGATCAAAGAAGCTTTGAAAGATGGCGTTGAAGTTGAAGGCGCTGAGTTAATCAAGGAGCATACACTACAGATAAAGTGAGGAAATTATGGATGATTTAACAGTAAGACAGCTTAACTACCTTGCTAAAGCTCAGCTTGCAACAGCTAAGGACAGGATAGAGAGGACCCCGCTTGAAGGCATCAATCAACGAGACAAAGAAGCAGCACTAGTATATATAGACAGGATTATCAAACGATTATCAAACGACTGTGAAAACCCAAAAAGGAGGAAAAGTGATGGAGAATGAAATTAAAAAAATGTTAACGGAATATTTCATTTGTGATAACGACGAAGAATTAAGGTTGTTATCGAGTGTCATTTGCGACCAGATTCGGATCGAGAACCCGCAGTCTGACATACAAACGACTCGGATTATCGAAGGTGAAGTAACTGATTTTATGGCGAAAAGGAGGTTGATTTGAATCAAGATAACTTCGAGCTTTTAATGCTTTTGGTGGCGTGCGTAATCGCACTAAATAGCTGTGGAGAATGATCTAACGGGCGTTGATGTAGTCGCCCTACTATTCACTTTAATAGTATATATGTGCATCGTCTCGTTTCTGTGTTGGATCGTGAGGCGTAGGCGGTGCAATAAAAAATGTTGGTTAATCAAGTTTTTAGAGGGACTTTTAAAATGAGGAATTTAATATGTATGTTGCTGTGTTTGGCTGGGTTGGTGTTTCTGACCGCTTCAGATGCGCTGATTAACATGTCTGCATCATCGATGATGGGTAGTTTAGAATCTGCCGACAGTTACAAGAGTGTTGCTGTTGGGATCACTGTCGGGCTTTTAGCTTTAGGTTCGATAGCGTCTATCCTGCCTCGCGGTCTAGCTCAGATAGGATTGTGGACGGTTACGGGTATAGCGGCTGTGTTTAGCGGTGTCTTGACTGTGCAAGCTGTCTCTATTGACTATGCAGCTAACGATCACGCTGGCGCGATAGGATCTGCTACTCGCTCGGAAAATCGCAAAAAAAGGAAGGCTCTTGAGACTGAGCGCGATCAACTAACACGCAAGATGAGAGAATGTGAGCGCGATAACTATTTTAAGCCCTGCTCTTCTACTGAGCGCCGTCTCGCATCTATCTCTGATCAGCTCTCTAAAATCAGTGATAGCACTGTAGCAAGCATTAAGGCGCAACAAGTTGACATAACAGACGCTGTGGAAGAGAAAGCTGGCATATCGGCTACTACTCTCGAAAGAGTTATGATTTATTCGAGAGCGTCAGCAGTACCGATTATGATGAGCATCTTAATGGCGGGGTTTTGGCTATTTTGGGGGCGGTTTTTTGGTGAGGCAAAAGCAGGAGTAAAAAAGAGGTTCGCGACGGCGTAAAAGTCCCGAACGTTGTCGCGGAAAAAAGTCCTGAAAAGTCTTATTTAGGCCAAAATCAGCCTAAAACAGCCAAAAAAACGGGTAGTACTACGCTTAAGGAAGTTAAAACGGGGACTAAAAAAAGTCCACCAAGGAAGAAAAAAGGTGCGGTAAGTAAGAATAGGATCAGGATTAAAACAGCAATCTTGAATGGAGAATGGACAAAATACGATCATTTTCAAGAAAGGTTTGGAGTCGGTAGAAGCACAATTAGCTCAGTCATTAAAGAGCTAAAAGAGCAAGGGTTGATCACTAAAAAGGGTCATAACATTGAGGTTAAAGGGAGGAAATCAGCATGATAGAGGAAGTTAACGAGAGAAAATATTGTAAATTCACATTAGCAGGATGGGCTATTTTAATGATCTGTACAGGAGTGTATTTAGCATGATATACAATGAGGTTGACGGAATAGGGTGGGCTCTTACTTTAAAGAATACGTCAGAAGGAATTATTGTAAATATTGAAGCGAAGATCTTGTCTAGTGCTGAAATTGCAAACGCAAGAGTTATATTGTCTTATATTGCATTGCAGAGATCTACTATAGACAATTTGATAGATGAGGAAGTCGAAAGGCTGTCCAGAAAACTCATTAAAGCACTAAGCGAAGAAAGAGAGAGGGGTTTAGCATGAAAGGATTCTTGATAAGGTTTAAGGCAGTGATTTTAGCTTTTGTGATTGGATCGGTCTTTACTCATTTAGATGGCTATAGAATTGTAGGTGATAGTACAGGGGATTTGTTTGATAGACTTTTAAACAATGTTGAGAAAGAGTTAGATATAGAGGTGCCGAGAATATGACGGACGAGGAACTAAATAAAGTGGTGTTTTCTGACATTTTTAACAACCGAGAGCCAAAGTTAAAGGAGTTGAAGCAGACTAAGAAGCCTGAAAAGTTGACGTTATTACAGAAGATATCACTGTCAATAATGTTCATCGTTGGATCGATAGCAGCTATACCAATCTTAACGATCTACGGCGCTATTCTTAGTGTTACAGCTGCTTGCTCACTATTAGTTGATTGCTTGAAATTATGGGGTAAATGATGCACAAATTAATATTATTATCACTGTTCGCTATTAACGCAAATGCGGATGAATTTGAATTCACGTTAACGTGGAAGACACCCGCGGAAAGGGTGGACGGCTCAAAATTGGAAGCGTCAAGCATCGACGGCTATCAGATATATACAAAACATGAAGGGCAGTATAAAATCATGGCTAAGGTGTCAACAGTCAATGAATATACATTGCCGATCGATTTTGGCTGTATCAAGATGGCAACGGTTGATACTGCTGGGCTGGTAAGTGATTTGAGTGAGGAGGTCTGTTATAGCTTGCCTACATCGCCGACTGAATTTAAGCTGGAGGTGAAGTGATGGATTTAGTATTGTTGATTTACCTAGTCGATGCGGTTGCGCCAAATATAAAGGTTATATCGACCGTAGGGCTGATTGTGCCTTCACTTTTTGGGGTTTTTTTACTACTGTATTATGCAATAGAGGATGTAACAGAGGGTAGTGTTCAATGGTCAGAGCGAACTACGCTTGTCACTAAGTTCAATTGCTGCGTGTTTGCTTTCTCATTGGCGCTTTCGTTTTTGCCTTCGAAAGATACAGCTTACAAAATGCTAGCTGCTTATGGCGTGCAAGAGCTGGCAGAAATGGAGCGGGCGAAAGAGGCTGGTAGCAAAGCTTACAAAACCATAAATAAGATATTAGATGAGTATTTAGAGGAAGGAAGCAATGAAAGATGATAAGCTTGAGGTCGTAGTAAATGGTGTGCGTTATGTTCGGGAGGACTTGCGCGATTCCCCAGAATGGCGTCAGAGGATTTACGAGCTGGGCAAAAAGGAAGGGCGCGAGGAATTGCAAGATGAACTTAAAAACCTACTTGGAATGGATATATAAACATGAGTAATCAAGATATCAAAGACTGCACATTTACTGGAATTAAATACGACGCTGAGATGGTAAGCGCTGTCATCTCTATAGCTGGCGCCTTAGAATGTAATGCAGAAGCACTTAAAGAGCTTGCAAGAGCCGTAAACCCCGAGAACGCGAACATCGGGCCAATGATTAATATCAAGGATTAGGTTGCCTCAGCCCGCTATCGTAGTTTGATGCGGGCTTTTTTATCTTGTTAAACCTCGTGCTTTTTCAACCGTTCTCAATCCGCCAATACCGCACAACGCTAATACAAGCGCAATCAACTGCTCAGAATCCGATGTTTGCATAATAACGAAAGGGGAGAGCATAGGCGCTAGAAGCGTGTTTAAAGCTAATCCTAAGCCGCATACCCACCCACATAGCGGCCTCCATCCTGCTACGAACACAGACCTGTGTGATGCCTCAGTCTTAGTTATATCGGCTTGTAAAGACTGTAATTTACTAGCAACCTCTTTTAACTTGATCTCAGCGTCTAGCGACTCTTCTTTACTCGTGTGAATGTCGTCTACAATGTCTCCAATAGCTTTGATTGGTGCAGCCGCTGCGCTTCCTAATAATTTATCAAAAAACCCCATCATCTTCCCCTTCATACCACTCGTTTACATCAAAACACGGACACTCCTTGTTACTGTCTAATTCATAGTGACCAAATAAATCAAGATCGCCTAAGCCGTTTCTAAGCGCTCCTATAGCGTGTCTTAATGACTTATACTGTTCTTCGGTAAAGTTACGTTCGGGCTTCTCATCGTCGCTCATACCGCCCGCAAGGCATATTCCCACTGATCCTTCATTGTGCCCGAGGCAATGCGCTCCAACTAGTCGAGTGCTTCGACCTGTCTCAACCGTACCATCTCGTCGGATGACGTAATGATACCCGCAACCATTCCAACCCTTTTTACGGTGCCATGCATCGATCTCTTCTACTCCTATGTCCATGCCTGGCTTGGTATAGGAGCAGTGGATTATTAGCTTGTTTATGTCTCGCATTTTACTCTACATTGTAAGTAATAGTTGTGTTCGATACGGCCTTTGTCCCGGATGCGGTCCAGGTCCCTCCTGCCATATCAGATGAAATTGTAAGAGTTCCTGCCGTAGTCATTTCCATACTAATAGGATTAGTGAGCCCTACTGAGTTATCAACCCCCCGTCCTAAACCAACCCTACTCGCTGTAGGTCTTATAATGATAGGCGCCCCGGTGATTGTGAAAGCGGTTGAAGTGCTGGTGCCCGTGAAAACCCCCGAAGGAATGGTTAGTGTAACAATGTTGCCTTTCCTCGTATAACTGATAGACCCGGACGGCGAACCGCTTATTCCTGTTGCTGTCCCGGTGTATGATCCCGTTACTTCAACAGATGAAACATCAAGCATGTCATTATTAAACTTATCAGGGTTAACATAAAGAAAGCATTTTCTAATTAAGCAATCTACCTGAGCATTTACCGTACCGCTTAGGCCAAAGTTTATTGGGCATGAGGCGACGGTAGCGCCAGACTGCAAAGCAATGCACATCTTATTAACGCCAGTACTAAGTAACTTTGTTGTTGAAACGATATTTCCAGCAGACCCAAGGCTCACAAAGAAGAATGGAGCGGTCACGCTATTGCTATCCGTCCGTTCTACCTCCAAATAAAGTATAACTTGGTCGTTAGTGGATATTGTCGCGTTAAGGGTTTGTGGGAATAGGTATGTTCCTGTTCCGGTGGTTAAGCTCATTTGCCTTAAGTAGACAGACTCTCCATCAACGTCCGTTAAAACCTTGCCGGATGATGTTCCGGTTCCAGAGCTTGAGACCCCTATACCTAGCGCTGACTCGTCAACATAATCAGCCGCTATCAGATTCAACCTGTTGTTTGTTGAGTCCCTAACCTCTGACCTGCCGGTATTTGTAAAGGTTACATCTACGTGATTAATCTCAGTAGCTATTGAGTCTGTAATATCTGCCTTAAAGTAGCCTAGTGAGCCGCTTATGTCGGCGCCTTTTATGTTGAACCGATTATTGTAAACGCGCAAGGGTGCGTTGGTCACAGAAACATCACTAATAACTGAATCGAGAGTATCAAACTCCTTATCAAGTATGGCTATTTCGCCTCTATTTGACTGGATGTCAGAGTACCTTATATTTGTCATATCTAGCGAGGGGTGCGCAGCGTTCGGCTCTGTGTCAACGGCGCCCAAAGGATATTCCTTGCCAACCGGACCGCCGCCAAAGTCCGAATCAAACCTTCCCTTAATGCTTATATTATCCATGCCATAGGCATCCGGGATCACAGTTACACCCCATCTCCTACAGTTTATAAATTCACATGTCGGAAGGATTTCCACATCATCACAATTCTCAAGCCTGATTCCGTCCAGACCTATATCCTTAAATCTCACGTAATCAAATTTGAACCCCTTTATTACAGACGCGGCACCATCACCAACAAGGCATCCATAATCGGTATTATTTGTTGTTTCATAACCTACATTAGGCTTTGCACCATCTATGGTTAGGTGGTGCATATAGTAATCTCCATAATCAGTGGTTATCCTTCTATTGTTTCCGCTGAACTTTATCGTACTAGTAAAGTCCGCGCCGAATATAGAAAACCCAGAAGCAGGGGCGTTTATGTTCGACGCAATCAAGGCCGTCTTACCTTTTGGTATGTATATATAATTGCAGTAAGCAGCCTGACTGTTGGCTTCCGTAGAATCATCTGCAACACCATTTAGAGCCGCGCCGAACTGGGCTATGCTTATAGGGTAATTTGGAAAGAGCCCCTTAGCTTGATGGGATGAAAGGTCAATAAACGAGCCGTCATCTGCCGTGCCAGTCGCCGCCGGAACTATATCATACTCATTTTGGCCGCCGTCTCCAATCGAGCTGTATCCAAGTGTTCTGACGTGATCCCCAATGGAAAGCGTTGCGCTAGAGACCATATCTGAAACGGTCTCGAATACTTTCTCCGTTTCCGCAGTGCTGGAGCTTTGTTCTAGTGCGTCAATTACCCAATCTGCATTAGCTGTCGTGTTATTGTCTGCGTCTGTAGCATTCTTATATAATACGATTTTGTACTTCTGATTGACATGAGGTATAAATCTAGTCGAGCCATCAGTAGTGGGATACCCAGATGAATCTAGTTGGCACTTATCCAGAGTCGTGCCGCCTGTTGAATCGGTAGCCATATTGAAGGCTGTAGCCGTTCCTGACTCGTAGAATTTCATATAGTACGCACTAGCAAGGTCCCCAGTGCTCTGTTGATATTGCGGTACTGTTCCACTAATCGGAGTCCAAGACATTCTCTTCAACCTCTTGTTCATCAAGTAAATAAGATATTAAGCCAACGCTAGCAAGTTGAGCTTTCTCACTCTCTGATAAAGTATCAGCCCAAGCCTTGTATTTTTCGCTCTTCTCCATAAGCTTTTCTGCCTGCTTGAGCTTGCGCGTTATTCTTCCACCCTCAATAACGCCCGATCTTACCGAGTCAGTTATCAAGGTTCTGAATTGGTCAGACGCTAAAAGATCTCCCACGGCTTGGGATTTTGACGTCCTAGCACTCAAGAAGTCAGCAGTAACACTAGCAAGCAACGGAGATCCTGTAGTTTTAGCTACTGCGCCACCTACAGCCATTTGAGCGCCTTTGCCAATCATTTTCCTAAGCAACCCGGTTTGTTCATCGAAAAGCGTTGTAACTATCCCGGTTCGGACTTTGTCCTGTTGCGCTACACTTATGCCTTTCGCCAGCTTATGCAGGTTATCAAGATCTCTACCGGCACCGCTCGGCAAGTTGCTATATAATGCGTTTTTTAGCGTAGGCTGCCTGTCTAGGTCATCCATTAATTTAGAAAACTCAGTTACATTTAAAGCCTGTTGGCTTACTCCGCGACCTTTGAAAATATCGTTCAAAGCAGATACCACAACCTCCTGCCTAAAGGCTTCAGGTACGTCGTTAACAAACTCTTTGAACCTTTGTATGTCGCCTTGTTTAACAAGCCTGCGTATCTCGGTGCCACCCTTGACGGTTAAGGTTCCGGAAAGCTTATTTCCCAAAAGCCTTTTCATGGAGTCCTCTAGCATCTTCCTTTGAACCACTAGACCATCAGCAGCTTTTGAAACGTCAAATATCTTCCTAGCTTTAGCTACATTATCTTGGTCTGTCCTCATCCTTGAATATACGGCCTTCAATAAGCCTGTTTCAGCGTCCTTGAATGGCCCCGTTCCTTTTTGTATAGCTTGGCCCACATCGCGCCTTAACTGGGCTAGCCTGCCAAAGGTTGCCTGCTTAGTTGGAACATCAGTAGTCAATCCAGTAACGCCTACTACTCTTTTAGTTTCCGGGGTTAGATCCTTTTTAATTTCCGCAAGCAGTGGCGGTAGCTTACCCTCAAGCCCTTTTTTGTTTATAAACGCTAAAGTTTGCGTAGGATTGACGGATGTAGTTTTAGGTATGGCGTTATCTAACTTATTGTATAGCTCATCAGCCTGTTCAAAAAGTTGGTCAATAGTAGCAAAGGTCTCCTGCCTAAATCTCTCGCTTAAATTGGCTTTATCAAGGGTCCCACCATACCTTTCAATTAAAGTATCAGCCTTTTTGCTCACCGCGCCTACGAACGCCCTACCTTGAGCATCAAGCTCAGAGCCTGGGATGGCTGATAAAGCCTGTTCAATGCTTCTAAATTGCGGATTCTTACTGGCAAAGGATGCAAGCGGCTCAACATCAACACCTAATTCATCAGAGGCTTTTATGAATGCCGGGTCCAAATCTACTATCTCGGCCATGTCATCAATATCAGCCCTTGAGATTTGCTCAACAACACTTTCTAGATCTTCAGATCTGGCTAGCTTTGCCATGTCATCAGCTTGCTTTGATATCTTCCCTGCCTCTTCAGATAAAACGCCCGCTCTGCTTTTTGCAATCTTAGCCGCTGCTTTAGGCGCACCATAACCCAAAAGCTCTAATCCCAGAGCGGGGAGAGCCGACGCTAAAGCGCCAACAAAAGGCCCGCCAGCCTCAAACCCAACCTCACCGGTTGTTTCTTCTGCTGCTTCCATTGCTTCAGCTACAGGCTCTAAAAATTGGCCTATTCTTTGTATATTCCTTTCACCTTCCGGTGTTCGGGGATCATATGTAAGAGCGTCCCGCACCATCTCAACCACATCACCGCCTTGAAACGGTTTCCCGGTCGCTTTATCTATAATCCCTGAACTTAAACCCGCAAGACCTGCTATAGGCTCAGCTATTGCAGAACTTACAATAGTTCCAGCAGTCTCTAGACCGCCTAGAACCTCTCCTAACGGACCTCCACCTTGAGCCGTTAACTCAGGCTGACCAGTAGAGAACTGTTCATCCAGCACGGCTTTTATTTCCTCATCACTCATGGAGTCAGGAAACTCTAATTCTTCTCCGTTCACTTCAACAATAGTTGGCATTATTCAAATTGCCTCGTTTGTGGGTTGTAACGTCTTCGCCTGACTTCACTCTGATCAGGACTAATAGGCCTTATTTCATCCTGCCCGGAAGCGCTAAGTCTTGCGTTAACCGCTGGGATTAATTCATTTTCATACCAGTCCTGCCATACTTTTGGCTGGTCGCTTAGGTCTGGCTGGGTATTTTTCAATATGACCATATCTCGGTCTGTGGGGTTGGCCCCTAAGCTCTTAGCTATCTTAACTATAGATGTATTAAGGAGGCGACCAGCCCTTCTATTTACTACGCCAGCCTTAGTACCGAAAGCCGCGCCCGCTCTAGCTGTAAATTGATCTATAAGACCAACAGCCCCGCTAAAGTCTGGGTCATTGATAATTGCATCAACTTGCGAGAGCGTGTTAGTTAATGCGTTCATGTCTGCTTGTTTTGTTTCTCTCACCTCTTTTTCTTTTGCTTCAAACTTCTTCTCTTCCCTCTCTGCCTTGCCTGTAGCAATCTCCCTTCGTAAGTCTAGCCGTTGTTGCTGTATATCAAGCGGGCGCAAACCCTCTATAACGCGCTTTCTTCCTTGGTCGTC
>Ga0213860_10000974_pt1 | contig 11600 bp, 10 predicted proteins | sample PICome_3_FD_160118 | JGI IMG/M metagenome (GOLD analysis project Ga0213860, IMG submission 160118) | Coastal seawater microbial communities near Pivers Island, North Carolina, United States - PICO550 | ecosystem: Environmental > Aquatic > Marine > Coastal | place: USA: North Carolina...
TTCAATGGAGTTTACAAATGGCATCCAATAATTCACGAAACCAAATATGTTAATAACTATGATTACAATAAGGCAGTATATTTAATGAGTGAATTTGATATGCTTGAAAATGGATTCTTAATGTTAAAAGAAGATAAAAGTTATTCTTCACCAATTGCAACTGTTTTTTATGAATATTATGAAACCCCGAAGCAATTAAAGGAAAAGTTGCTTTCAAACAGAGACAATATTCAGTGTATTGTAACTAGAGGAGATTTTGAGAACAAAATAGCTTTTGGAAAAACTCAAAACCCACAATTATGGGATTATGCGGACAATATTGATACTGTTGAATTCCTGTTAAAAAGATAGTCTAAAAATTATCAATTTCGTAATGCTTTTTAGTCAATTAATTAGCATTTTTGTACGTCTAAAAATAATATCATGAAAAAACATAATTTTAGTGCAGGTCCTTGTGTATTGCCTAAGTCAGTAATGGAAAAAGCAGCGGAAGCTGTTGTTAACTTTGACGACGGTTTATCTCTAATTGAAATATCTCATAGGAGCAAACCTTTTGTTGATGTAATGGAAAAAGCAAGATCTCTTGCTTTAGAATTATTGGGATTAGAAGGTAAAGGCTACAAGGCTTTATTTCTTCAAGGTGGTGCCAGTACACAATTTTTAATGGTTGCTCTAAATTTACTTGAAAAAAGAGCTGGTTATTTAAATACAGGTACTTGGTCAGACAAAGCAATTAAGGAGGCAAAAATTTATGATGACATTTATGAGGTTGCAACATCGAAAAATGCAGGATATAATTATATTCCTAAAGGATATGATATTCCTGAAGATTATGATTATTTTCACTGTACATCCAACAATACAATCTTTGGAACTCAAATAAAAAAATTCCCTAATTCACCAATTCCAATGGTGTGCGATATGAGTAGTGATATTTTTTCACGTCAACTAGATTTTACTCAATTTGATATTATATACGCTGGTGCACAGAAAAATATGGGTCCAGCTGGCACAACATTAGTTGTTGTAAAAGAAGATGTTTTAGGAAAAGTATCGAGAAAAATACCATCTATGATGGATTACAAAATACATATTGGAAAAGGAAGTATGTTTAATACGCCTCCAGTATTTGCAGTATATGTGTCAATGCTTACAATGCAATGGCTAAAAGATCTTGGCGGTATAAAAACCATTGAAGATGAAAATGATAAAAAGGCACGATTGATATATTCTGAAATTGATTTAAACCCATTATTTAAAGGGTATTCAGTCAAGGAAGACCGATCAATAATGAATGCAACCTTCACTTTAGAAAATGAGAATTTAAAAGAAACATTTGATGCTATGTGGAAAGAAGCAGGTATTAATGGATTGAATGGTCATAGAAGTGTTGGAGGCTATAGAGCTTCAATGTACAATGCCTTAACTTTAGATAGCGTAAAGGCACTTGTTGAGGTAATGAGCGAACTAGAGCGTAAAGCTTAATTAAATAACCTATATAAAAATTATAATGAAAGTATTAGCAAATGATGGTGTTTCTCAGAGTGGTATTAGCGCTTTGGAGTCTGCTGGGTATGAGGTATTGACAACTACAGTTGCACAAGTGCAACTACAAAACTATATAAATGAAAATGACATTTCAGTTCTACTTGTGCGAAGTGCAACTAAGGTTAGAAAAGATATCATTGATAATTGTCCAGGTCTAAAAATTATTGGTCGTGGTGGTGTTGGAATGGATAATATTGATGTAGAATATGCTAGAGAAAAAGGAATTCACGTTATAAACACACCTGCAGCCTCCTCACATTCTGTTGCAGAACTAGTATTTGGTCATTTTTACGGATTAGCTAGATATCTTCACAACTCAAACCGCGATATGCCTCTTGAAGGGGATAAAAATTTTAAGAGTCTTAAAAAGGCTTATGCTAAAGGAAAAGAGTTAAAAGGCAAAACGTTAGGTGTCATTGGCTTTGGACGCATAGGACAAGCCACTGCTAAAATTGGCTTAGGGGCTGGAATGAAAGTTGTTGCATTTGATCCATTTATTGAAGAAGCAAATTTAGAACTAGAGTTCTTTGATGGGCAAAAGGTAAATTTCGATATAAAGACAGTTTCTAAGGAAGAGGTTTTAAAAAAGGCGGATTTTATAACATTACACGTACCTGCGCAAAAAGATTATGTAATAGATGAATCGGATTTCAATCAAATGAAAGATGGTGTAATCATAGCAAACGCTGCTCGTGGTGGTGTTGTTAATGAAGTGGCTCTGGTTAAAGCAATTGAAAGCGGTAAGGTAGCTCGTGCAGCATTAGACGTTTTTGAAAAAGAACCACAACCTGAAGTACAATTATTAATGAACTCTTCATTATCGCTAACGCCTCACACAGGTGCTGCAACTAATGAAGCGCAAGACAGAATCGGTGTAGAATTGGCAGATCAGATTATTAGTATTTTAGGTTAATTGCTAATTAATTGTGACTTTCCCATTACAAATGAGTCCTAATATATGTTGGGACTTTTTTTGTACTCTCAAGTTAAATTATTAAAGGTAAAAAAATAAAAAAAATTCAGGAATTCTAGACTTATCAAGCAGTGACCTTGGAAAAACAATTATCACTGGTGTTTCAAGTACTAAAGGAAATGAACTAAGTTTATTAGAAAGTATTTTAGATGTAGATGGTGATGGTAGCGTTATCGATGATGTAGCTGGCATGGTTTTAGGCGGAAGCAAGAAAAAAAGTGGTCTTGGTGGTTTACTAGGAGGACTTTTCGGGAAATAAACTTCTCTACATTATAAATTTATAAAACAGCTCAATATGGGCTGTTTTTTATTTTATACACTATGTGAAACAAAATATTCACTAAGTAAATATTGTATAATACTAATTGGTTATTGTTTATGGCTCTAAGATTTAGGTCATTTGTGATGTTAAAAAGCAAATAATTAATACTAAAATTAATACCTTTAATTACTATGAAAAAGATACTACCAATTATCATTGTTATTGCATTAATTGTCAGTTGTAAATCATACAACAACACCCAAATAATAAATCATGATTCTGAAGATGCACTTGTTAAAACAGATACGGTTTCAATTAGTAGTAATGAAACTGACTATGAAATAATAATTATTGAACAAGGATTTTATAATTGGCTGTTAAGTAAAGCAAGACCCCGTGGTTTTCATTCTCAACAATACCTAGAAACTAGAAATCAGCTTTTAGTTCAATCTTGGAATCAAAGAAACCTTCAACCTCAAGTTTATGACCCTAATTTATATGAGTTAAGAATTGATTATGATAACCATACTGATTATGGTTACGAAGTAAATTACTTACTCTACAATTATTTTATTTACTTCCAATTAAAATATAATCAGCGACTGACATCATTTGTTCCCAGAATTTGACTTAATTTTGCATCGCAAAAATGGGTTATGAAAAATTTTAAAGAAAAATGGGAAATTCAACAGAATTGGCAGTTGATTTTTCCATTTTTTGGTTTAATAGGTTTAATATATTCAGGGTTTAAAATATCAAATGCTTTTTTAGCTGAATACCATATCATGGTTGAGGTTTTGGCAACAATTCAAATATCTTACTTATTATTAAAAATTACTTTATTTCTCTTTAAAAAATTAGAAAAGAAATGGATACTCAATTATAAATGGGAAATGATCCGAGTATTCATAGTTTTTGCTGTTACTGGTTCATCTTCTATGTTAGTTGGAAGACCAATAATAAAGCTATTGGGAATTACTAAAGAAAACTTAAACCCTGTCCTCTACTGGATATTATTTATTATTATTGGGCTCATAATTTATCAGATTCTTTTGGTTACCTTTGGCTGGTTGTTCGGTCAGTTTAAGTTTTTCTGGGAATTTGAAAAGAAAATGCTTAGACGATTTGGATTAAGACGATTTATAGATTGAATAAAAAAGCTTTAATAACGACAATTTTTAAAACACTAGCTATAGTGTTGGTATGCGCTGTATTATTCCCATCAGTAGTAAAGCTTTCACATGTCTATAATCATCATGAACATTTTGTTTGTACTGATGATGTAGATCATTCAACGCACTTACATCAAATAGATATTGATTGTGAGTTTTATAAGTTTAAATTAAATAATCATTTTTACGCAGAATTAGCATATTCAAACAATACCTCACATGAAATATATAATAAGACAAACTTGTCTTATTATATATTTTTAAGAACACATCAGCAACATACTTCACATTTAAGAGGTCCACCTCACACAGTGTAATCAATCATACCAGATAATCACTAAATTCAAACAAGGTTAAAAAATAAGTCTTGTTTAATTAATATAAATTTTTTCAATAATGAAATACTACGTACTTATAGTACTTTTGGTATTTATGTGTTTTGGATTTGCTCAAAAATGCGATGACGTATTTTTAGGGGAATTAAGGGATTTTCACGACAATACACCACTTAATGGAGCTACAGTATTTATTAAAAACTTAAATAAATATGTTGCCTCAGATGAAAGAGGAAAATTTAAAATTGAAAATCTGTGCAAAGGAGAACTTATTCTTGTAATATCTCATATTGGATGTGAAACAAAAAGAATAACATTCAATATTGATGGAGATATGTTTCAAAACATTGCTTTAGAACATCATATAGAGGAATTAAATGAAGTTTCTATTGCGGCAACTGTTGAAAGAAAAGAAACAAAAACATCTCAAGAAACAATTATAAAATCAGAAACGCTCAAACGCTATAGTAATCTAAGCGTAGGAGATGCCCTTAAAGAGGTACCAGGAGTTTCATCTATTAATACTGGAAGTACTATTGTTAAACCAATGATTAATGGATTGCATAGTAGTAGGGTTTTGATAATGAATAATGGCGTACGATTACAAGACCAAGAATGGGGTATTGAACATGCGCCAAATATTGATGTAAATATTGCAAATCAAATTTCTGTTATAAAAGGGTCTGGCGCATTGGCTTACGGTGGCGATGCCGTTGGAGGTGTTGTTGTGATAAATCCAAAACGGATAATTCGTTTGGATACAATTTATGGTCGCACTTTAATTGGTGGTCAAACTAACGGTCGTGGTTATAATATAACTTCAACTCTAAATAAAAATTTTAGTTCAGGATGGTTTGCTGAAATCCAAGGCTCTTCTAAAAGAAATGGAGATTTGAAGGCTCCAAACTATACTTTAACTAATACAGGTTTGGATTCAAAAGGTGTTTCTGCTCGTCTTGGTAAGTTAAATTTTGAGTCTGGTTTTGAAATATACTACAGTTTTTTAGATAATGAAATCGGTATTCTAGGTGCTTCTCATATTGGTAGTGTTTTTGATTTAGAAAGAGCTATTAATTCGGGGCAACCATTTTTGGTTGAGGATTTTAGTTATGAGATCAATGCTCCTAAACAAGAAATAACGCATCATTTAGCTAAGCTTAATTATTATAAAAGGTATAAAAATTTTGGCAGGCTTAAACTACAGTATGATTATCAACATAACCAACGTCTTGAATTTGATGTTAGAATTGGTGATAGGAGAGAAATTCCCGCTATTGATTTAACCCTACAAACGCATTCCATTTTGGCAGATGTGAATTTAGATTCTAATTTAAATAGAAAAATAAATTTTGGAGTTATAGGGCGATTTCAAGATAATTTTGCTAACCCAGATACTGGAGTTAGACGTTTAATTCCTGATTATAACAAGTATGATTTTGGTATTTATACTACTGTAGAATATGTGGTTAATAACAGATTAATTGCAGATGCTGGATTACGCTATGATTTTAATAGAATTGATGCAAAGAAATTCTACAGAAAATCGCGTTGGGATGAACGTGGTTATGATGAGGATTTTTCAGATATAATTATTGATGAAACACCTACTCAATATTTAACAAATCCTGTATTTGATTACCACAATATTTCTGCTTCTGCTGGCATTAATTATAGTATTAATGAGAGCCAACAGATGCTTCTAAATTATAGTCTAGCAAGTCGGCCACCAAATGTAGCAGAGTTATTTAGTGATGGACTTCACCATTCTGCTGCCAGATTCGAACTAGGTGATATTAGATTTGACCAAGAAATATCCAATAGAATATCCGCGTCATATATCTACAGTACATCAAAACTTAATCTGTCCACAGAGATCTTTTATAATAATATCAGAGATTTTATTTATTTAAGGCCATTTGACTTTATAAGTACTGCAAGAGGTCCTTTTCCTTTATGGGAATACCAACAAACAGATGCGGAATTATTTGGTATTGACTTGACCATCAATTATAACTTGACCGATAACTGGCAATTTGTCAATAAAACAGCTTATCTAAAAGGTAATGATTTGGGCACTGATATGGCAATTATTGATATACCACCATTTAATACCACAAATCAAATCACTTATAATAATGAATCTTGGAATAACTTTTCTGCCAGCTTAAAATCAGAATGGGTGTTTAAGCAAAGAGATTTTCCTGATTTTAATTTTGAGGTAGAAGATGAACTCAATGAGGAGATGATCTTGGTTGATATAAGTTCGCCTCCACCTTCATATCATTTATTGCATTTCTATAGTGAAGCAACATTTATACTTAGTGAGAAAACAAACCTAAATATAAGTCTAGGTGTAAATAACTTATTAAATGCTGCTTATAGAAACTATTTAAATCGTCTTAGGTTTTATGCTGACGAATTGGGAAGAAACATAACGTTGCAATTGCAACTTAACTATTAAACAAATTAATAAATTAAAAATTCAAATTTAATACAATGAAAATTACTTATTTAAATCTAAATTCTATGAAATCTACTAAATTTTTTATGAGCGCAATTATATGCCTGGCGCTAACAAACACATTTACATCATGTTCAGATGATGATGATCCGGATCCTGTACTAGAAGAGGAGTTTATTACAAATTTAACTTTAACATTTACTAATACTGCAGATGCGACAGATGCCGTAGTTTTATTTAGTACAGCACCAGACGGTTTTGAAGATGGCACTTCAACTGAAAATATATTAGGCACTTTTACTGCAGGAGCAACATATTCTTTAAGTCTTGAGATTTTAAATGAACAAGAAGACCCAGCTGATGACGTATTAAATGACGATATTATACCAGAGGCGGATGAACATTTTTTCGCTTATGCGGTAAATGGTATAAATCTAACGATGACTAGAGATGCTAGTGATGTGGCAGGCCCTGATGGAAGTAAATTAGGTGTTAATACTACTTGGGTTGCCGGGGCAATTAGTAATGGAAATTTACAAATTAGATTAATCCACGAACCTACAACAGTTGACGACTCTGATGAATTTGGTTCTGCAACAGGCGGATCTGAGGACTTCAACATTACCTGGACAGGTGTTGTAATTTTATAATTTTGCATAAAATAATTAAAAAAGGCTACTTTTTAAGTAGCCTTTTTTTGTGTACTATAAGTTTTAAAAACATAAGTATATAACCACATTAAGCTGAAAGTAGGAACTACGTCTAAAAATGGTAATGCCTCTTCAATAAATGAAATTATTGCAGCTATCTTTCCTTCTTTCCCCTTGTAAAGTTTAGTCATAAGGTAAGCTGACAAAGGCGCCCAAATAAAATCAAATGGAGGAAAAACTAATGATACATAACCTAACGCATCAAATAATATACTCCATCCTAGAATCTTATATTTATTCATTTATAAAGATTAATTTCTAATTATAAAGCAATAAGTATTACAAATAATTTAGACCTGACAAAGGCGCATCAAGACGTTAACATCTGTTAGGCCTTTTTAACGTTTAATTAAGAGCAGTTGCACATTTGTAAATGTAGTTTTACACTTTGATTTGTAAAACTTACAAATTACCTATATAAACTAACTTGACCATTGCCTTTAAGTAAACAAATAAAACCCCCTCTTTTATTATTCTGCTTATTATTTGCAGTGTTTAATGTCCACTGTCAAGATAAAAAAGAGCTCAACATAACACGTGCAGAAAAAGCTCCAAAAATAGATGGTGAACTAGATGATAAAGTTTGGGAAAATGCAGAAATAGCGACAGATTTTATTCAATTTAAACCTGAAATTGGCAATACCTTGCCTAGAAATAAACGTACTGAAGTAAAGGTTTCCTACGACGATCAAGCCATTTACGTTGCCGTTTATTTATATGATGAACCTGAAAAAATTATGTCTCAGCTAGTGAACAGAGATAATTTTGGTCAAACGGATTTCTTTTTGGTTGTTTTAAATCCAAATAATGATGCACAAAATGACACAAGTTTCTTTGTGTTTAGTTCAGGGCAACAGGCCGATGCTATTTCTAATCCCTCTATTGGTGAAGATTTTAGTTGGAATGCTGTTTGGAGTAGCGCTGTTAAAATGAAGGATGATGGCTGGACAGTAGAAATGAAAATCCCTTATAGAACCTTACGTTTTGCTGACCAAGAAAATCCTACTTGGGGTTTACAATTTCATCGACAATTTAGACGTGATAGATCTCAATATACATGGAACCCAATAGACCCTACGAAAGGATATATAGGCCTTTATAATGGCGAATTAAAGGGTTTAGATAATATAAAACCTCCAGTAAGATTAAATCTTTATCCATTTAGTACAGGGATACTTAAGAGTTTTGATGGTGATATTGATACAGACCTTACATTTGGTATGGATGTAAAATATGGTATAACTGATAATTTTACATTAGATGCAACACTTATACCAGATTTTAGCCAAGCCGGTTTTGATAATATTGTATTAAATCTTGGTCCTTTTGAGCAGACATTCTCAGAGCAACGACAATTTTTTACAGAAGGTGTAGATTTATTCTCTAAAGGTGGATTGTTCTTTTCAAGACGTGTTGGTGGTAGACCCTCAGGTGAACTAGATTTAGCAGAAAATGAAGACGCTGACGTTCCAAATGAAGTTAAGGTATTAAATGCCTTAAAAGTATCAGGACGTACAAAAGATGGTTGGGGCTTAGGACTTTTTAATGCGATTACAGAGAAAACATATGCTACAGTTACCGATAACGATACTGGAGATAAAAGACAGGAAGTTGTAGAACCGTTCACCAACTATAATATTTTGGTTGTAGATAAGCAATTTGGAGGTAATTCGGCTATTAGTCTTATCAACACCAATGTGATTAGAGAAGGTGAATTTAGAGATGCCAATGCAACAGCTTTAGTGGCTAATTTAGTTAACAAGAAGAACACCTATAGAGTAGCTACTGAGCTTAGGATGAGCAATGTTAATTACCAGAATAATCCTTCAGAAACAGGCTTTAGTAGTTTTTTATTTGTAGGTAAAGTGGCCGGTAATTTTCGTTATAGTTTTGATCACAGATTTGCTGATACGAAATACAACATCAATGATCTTGGTTTAAACAGAAGAAATAATCAAAATGATTTTGGTTTTGATTTTTCATATCAAACATTTGAACCATCAGGCCGTTTAAACAACTATCGATTTAATTTTTTTAGTAATTATCGAAGACTTGTAGACCCTAACACTTTTGCACGATTCAACTTTGGTGGTGGTTATAGGGCTTTTACTAAAAATCTAAACGCACATGGTTTTAGATTAAATATACAACCTGGTAAACAATATGATTATTTCGAATCTAGGGATGGTCGTCCATTTATCTTTGAAAATTCAGTAAGTGCAGGTGCTTGGTTCTCTTCAAACTATAATAAAGTATTTGCTATTGATCTTAGAGCAAACGCAGCAACGCTCTTTGAGGAAGGTAGAGATTTATTTAGATATGATTTTGAAATTGAACCACGTATTCGATTTTCAGATCAGTTATTACTAACCTATGGTTTAAATTTTGAGAATAGAAACGGAGATCGAGGTTATGCAACCAGTGTTGATGACAACCCAATTTTTGGAGAACGTAATAGACAAATAGTAACAAATACAATCTCAGGAAATTACACGTTCAATCCTTTCCATAGCCTAGGGCTTACATTTAGACATTATTGGGATACTGTACAATATGATTATGACCTTTTTACGCTGTTAGACAATGGAAGGTTGACAGCAGAAGAAGGATATAATATAGATAATGTTGGTGATGACCCTAACATAAACTTTAGTACTTGGAACATTGACTTAAGTTATTCATGGCAATTTGCACCTGGAAGTTTCCTAACAGCACTGTACAGAAATAAACTCTTTAACTTTGACGAAAATTCAGAAGATAATTTTACGGAAAGTTTAGATTTGCTTTTTCAACAACCAATGCAAAACACCTTCTCACTTCGCGTCCAGTATTTTATTGATTTTAATGGTATGAAATCAGTCTTTAAAAAGAACAAAACCGCCTCTTAATATTGCGCATTTACACATTTAATGTTACTTTCACACTTGTATGGGTAAAACAGTTATTTCAGCTAAACAAATTAAAAAAGCCTTTAAAGACTTACAGGTATTAAAGGGAGTTGATATAACTATTGATGAAAGCGAAATTATTTCCATAGTTGGAGCATCTGGAGCTGGAAAAACTACACTTCTTCAAATTCTGGGAACCTTAGATAAACCTGATTACACAAACGAAACCGAATTAATTATTAATGGTAAGTCAATCAAAGATTTAAGTGATAGCGCTCTTGCCAAGTTTAGAAATGAAAATATTGGATTTATTTTCCAATTTCATCAACTTTTGCCAGAATTTACGGCCTTAGAGAATGTTTGTATTCCAGCATTTATTAATAAAACTCCGAAAATTGAAGCAGAGAAACGCGCCATAGAACTTTTAGACTATTTAGGCCTTAGTGATAGAATCAATCATAAACCAAATAGCATGTCTGGTGGCGAACAACAACGGGTGGCTGTGGCCAGAGCATTAATAAACCAACCAAACATTATTTTTGCAGACGAACCATCAGGTAATTTAGATAGTGAATCAGCAGAACAACTTCACCAGCTCTTCTTTAAATTAAGAGATAAGTTTAAACAGACATTTGTCATTGTTACACACAATCAAGAATTAGCCAACATGGCAGACCGAAAGTTGGCGATGGTAGATGGTAAAATTGTTGATTAAGATTCAAGAAATAGAACGCTATATCAATATTTCCAGATTAAAATTCACTAGTTACATTTTCTTCAATTACTGCAAGCTGTAAAATGAAAAGTTCTTAAATAAAATGATATTCTTCAGTATTTAAAACATTCTAAATCTGTAATTTTGTAGAGCTTTTTAAAATTAATTACATCATGAATTATAGAATAGAAAAAGATACTATGGGCGAGGTAAAAGTACCTGCCGATAAAATTTGGGGAGCCCAGACAGAACGCTCTCGAAATAACTTTAAAATTGGAGCACCAGCTTCTATGCCACTAGAAGTGGTACATGGATTTGCCTATCTTAAAAAAGCTGCGGCTTATGCTAATTGTGAGCTTGGTGTACTAACTAAAGATAAGCGAGATCTTATAGCTCAAGTTTGTGATGAAATATTAGACAACCAACATAACGACCAATTTCCTCTGGTTATATGGCAAACAGGTTCAGGGACACAAAGTAACATGAATGTCAATGAGGTAATTGCGAACAGAGCTCATCAAATAGCAGGCAAGAAG
>Ga0213860_10000976_pt1 | contig 11587 bp, 2 predicted proteins | sample PICome_3_FD_160118 | JGI IMG/M metagenome (GOLD analysis project Ga0213860, IMG submission 160118) | Coastal seawater microbial communities near Pivers Island, North Carolina, United States - PICO550 | ecosystem: Environmental > Aquatic > Marine > Coastal | place: USA: North Carolina | collected...
TGTAAAAGACTCTACTGATCTGGTACTAGACTTCAGGGACACTCAAGAAGTGTCGTTGCCAGTTCTGAAAACATTGTCCAAGGCAGTACAATGCTACGTTAATACCTATCCTATTCTGAACGAACTGTCAGAATGGAATGTAGTCTACAGGTATAACGTACAGAAGTATGTGCCTGGTCAGGCATTTCATAAACCACATTGTGAGCACAGAAAATCATCTCCAGACTTGCTGTTAGCCTGGATGATTTATCTGAATGATGTTGATGATGGTGGTGAGACTAGGTTTGAGTATCAAGATCTAAACCTGAAACCCACTAAAGGAACAGCAGTTATCTGGCCAGCATACTTCACCCACGTACACTATGGACTTGCCAGTAAAACTGAAACCAAGTACATAGTGACGGGGTGGCACACTTACGTGTGATCATGCCTGTGCTTCTGTCCAGGAGATTCTAACGTCAGCAGCACGCTTCTGGTTACCTTTACCACCAGCAAGGTTCTTCGCTCGAACAGCGATGACTTCTGGACCGTCTGGGAAGATTTGAGTTGGGTTCGCTCCGTTCGCTGACTGGAATTGAGCACCGCCACCACCTAGAATGGAGTTGGAGATTTCTTTAACGTCTGATAGGTCTACGGTATTAACACCATTACCTACATAGAATCCAAAGATAACTTCACCGCCTTCGAGCGTGACAGATAGGTCACCAGAACCTTGTTCCGTAAGGTCAGCATATTGTGCTAGCGACGTACCGCCAACATCTTCCCATGCCAATGGAGAAGATATAGTTGGGTTGAGAAGTAGTTCGATGTAGAAAGGACCTGTAGCAGCAACCTCAGCACTACGTAGAACCAACTGCATTCGGTTCACTAGTTCTCTTTCACCAAATCCACCAGGAATACCATTGTCAACAGATGGTGCTACTCGTAGAGCAATCAGTGCTCTTTCTAGGTTAGAATCAATTTGACGACCTGTCTTGGTTCCATACGTATAAACATATGCTCGGTCATCATCGTATCTACCATCCATGATAACAGAAGAACCCCAGTGACTAATCTGTGGAACAGATGTCGCTTGTAGAAGTTCTAGTGAAATTGGTTGTGTAGCACTGTATGTAAATGCTGAGGCAGAACCAGAACCTAGTGGTGGGAACTTAACACCTGTTGGGTTGGCAGCAGTTACTGCTTTACTTAGTTGAATATTAGCACCAGTGATGTCATGAACAAAAGTGTCATCAGGAATGTCTGATCCAATTACACGTTGTCCTTTTTGGATGCCCGTGGAACTAGAAGCAGTACCACTGGAAGCACCATCAGCAATGGTTAGTGTTACACCTCCACCTAGGACACCTGCTTGCTCTCTAATTACATTCTGGAAAGCACCAGACTTAGCAATACCTAGTGGTGATAGTCTAGATCCAGTTTCAGTTGTTAGAGCAATGCCAGAAGACTGACCAGCAGTATCAGTAATACTGAAAGAGGTAGAACTTAGAACTTGTGCTACAAAATATGCTTTATTCGAAACGATGTTTGAGAAAGGTCTATCGAATGTGATAGGTTGTACACCATTACCTTGGAGACCTGTTGTACTATCAACTGTGATGCTATTATTGGCACCAACTACAGCAATAACATCCTGCTGAAACTTGATAGTTCCATCATAGTTTACATACTCTGTGTTAGCATCAGTAGCAGAAGTTGCCTGCCTAATCCTAAGTGTTCCGCTATCAGGGAAACCATATGGTGCTTGCTCTACATAGATGGTAGTATCTCCAGAACCAAATGACTTAGTTGCCGTTGCTTTGGGGCAGATGGTGTTAACTTCATAACGAGCTGGTAGGTTACCAGATCTCATATATGCTTCAGTATTGAAGTTGTTGTTAGGAATCTTATGAACGTAGATAACATTACCATCAGTAGCACGGAATCCCCAACGGATGAAACCAGCACCATACCAGGAGTAGTCCATGTAGAACATCTGCATCTTGGTTACATCTAGTGAGTAACCAGACTTACCAGTTCCATCACAACGGTCTAGGTTCCACTCTGCCTGATCCCACTCAGTTTCTGTAGTCTTTGTAATTGGAACATTGATATCAGAAGGACCACGATAGTCTGGGAAGATAACAATCTGTGTATCGGAGATGATACCATCAACACGATAAGAAGAACCACGAAGAACGATGTAGTCTCCGATTTTTAGTTGCTTAGCAAACTTAGTTCCTTGCTGGTTGGGACCAGTGTAACTAGAGATCAGTGAACTACCATTGGTTACTGTTGCTTTACCAGACAACTGGAACGTAGAAGATCTACGTACAACACTGGTGTGACCATTGGCATGACGGAAGAAGATACCATTCTGTTGATCCATCATACCGATTTCTAGTTGAACACCATTAGCATTAATAGGTGTTACGCTATATTCGCCAGAAGCTGTTGCTTCAGATGGTGTTCCTCCAGCATTGTATTGGAATGTATAAGCATCAATAACATTAGTTACTTGATAAGTTCCATTGTATACGTTGTCGTTAACACCTTGAACTTTTACTGTGGTGTCTCTGGTTATATTGTGAGCAACAGTGGCAGTAACTGTGACTGTGCTTCCATTTGATGTGATCTCATCGATGTTCTCGATAGCAGGAGCAAGGATAGAACCAGTCGAGAATGATACGCCTTTACCAGACTGATAACGGAAGTAACGTTTGGTCTGTCTAATTGCTTGCTGGTTCTTGGAGAAACTATTGGTAGAGAACTTAACACCACCATCAAACGCTCTGTGAATTGATGTTCCTTGTGGTCTTGGGTATAGTTTGATAGTACCTACACTAACAGAACCTGATGGAGCAGCAGTTGGGTAGTATTCAAATACTGTAGGAGATTCTACTGTAGCAACAATCCAAGATCCATTGACACTACTACCAGCAGATCCAGCAACAGCAACTTCGTTACCAACTTCTAGACCATGAGCATTGCTGGTTACAACTCTTACCTGACCATCACCAGGAGCAGATAGTGAAACAGTTCCACCAATGTCAGAACCAGTGTAATGAATGCCTGTGTAGACAGCGGTTCTAGCAGCTACATCAATGTCGGAATCGCCAGATGTCCAAGCATATCTAGCAGTATATGAAAACTGGTTTTGACCTGCTTGAACATCATCAATGATGAAGACACCATTAGCACCATCATGGATAGTGTCTTGAACAAAGATAGCAGTACCTACCGATGGTAGAGCAGAGATACCAGTGTTGACAGAAACTCTTACAGTTTTACTATTTTCAAATGCTTCAATCTGAGTGACTGTTAGAGGACTATCACTCTTGTAAGCGAATGGGTTGTTGTTGATCATCGCCAACGATTCCCACTTGGTAGACTGAGTACCGTATTCAAAGTCAGTATCAATCTGTGACTGAGGTTGTGCTACACGCTGCTTGTTAACAGCATCCATGTATGCTTCAGCAGGTACTACAGTCTCTTCAAAGTCATCGTAGACAATCTGTAGTTTGTCTGTGTCTGCCATTGACGTGGTGTCATATGCCAGTACAACTCTGGTTGTAACTACGTTACGAATATCAGTAGAGATATCATACGTTGTGGCAGTCAGTTCAGGATCCGAAAAGTTATAGATAATTTTGTTATCTGTAACGTTGGTAATTAGGATCAGTTGCTCCCTCTGGATACCACCAGGGATTACCACCTCTCTTTCTGAAGCATCAAAGAGATAGTAATTTGTCTTAATGGATTTTCTCGCCATTACTTAGTGCCTCTAAACAGATATTCTTTGCTTTATCTATTTAGTTAGAGACCATACTTACCTTTAGTGGCATTATAGTTTTGGGATACTTCTGTGGCGCTTAGTGTTTGGTTATAAACCAACAATCCACCGATGTCTCCATTATAATCTCCACTAGTAGCACCAGATCCAGAAGTAATCCTACGACCCAAGTATAAAGTAGCACTAGTGGGAATAGATAAGTTGTTTGTAGTCTCTGGAGTTTGTGCTTGTGTTCCATCAACATAAATTATATTCTCGTTAGTAGTTCCATCATATGTTTCACAAACATGATGCCAAGTGTTGGATGAAACCACACCACCTGGCGTGCTCCAATCATATCCAGGACCACCCCAGTGTCCTACAGTTAAAGCTCCACTTGAATTAACACGAATTCTAATTGCTTCTCCCTGTGATTGATTTCCATAAAAGAAAACTGCTTCTGGGTTGTCAGTAGAATCAGTAAAGTTAGTTCTCATCCAGAAAGAATATGAGAAAGAATTATTGCCACCAGGGAATCCAGTAAAACTTGGAACTTCAATCCAATCTGTCATTGTAGTTCCATCATTATCAAACTCAAAATACCCAGCAGGATTGAAAGTAGCTCCGTTGATCGTGCCAGTATAAGAAGAACTTGAGAGGTTTATGATATTTCCACTTGGTGTCCCTGTTAGTGGGTAAATGTATGCTCTGCCAGAAGCATCAGGAGATCCACCACCAGCACCAATTACTAGCACACCTCCTTCTGAGTCAACAGAGGAACCAAAATCAGAAGCATCTCCACCACCAGATCCAAACCAACCTTGGACTTGTCTACCTGTATGGGTAAACTGATATGCTCTTCCAGCAACTCCATTAGGGTTGCCGACGTAATATCTTGCTCCAACAATGATACGATCACTACTAATAGCAACACTCTCGCCAAAACCCATGAAGTCACTATCTTCATCTGCTGGATCATCTAGTGGTCTGAAACTAAACCTGAACTTACCTTCCAGATCAAATACATATACCTCACCGCTACCAATTGTAAGTGGGTCTTCTACTCTTTGTTGTCTAGATGCTCCAACTACAATCATTCCATGACCAACAGCAACGTCACTCAAACCGCCAAACAAAGCAGAAGTTGTTAGATCATTAGGTTCTAGAATCTTTTCGTTTCTTCCATTGAAATCATACAAATATACTCTACCAGTAGACTGTCTACCAGTTACAGGATGGGCAATACTTTCAGCGGCAATGGCAAGAACCCCATCATTTGCTGCTATTCTGGCACCATATCTAATGAAGTTATCAAATTCATTTTTTGGTCTCAGTTCATATATAAATGCTCCTGTCTCAGCATTAAAACAGTAGACTGTTCCACCATAGTTAGGACCAGCTGGTACATTATCATCTGATACCCAAACTCTATTGCCAGAGATAGCGAGACCATTACCAAAAGTATTACCACCAGGAGGACTGATAGGTAGTGTAGTGCCGCTGTCGATAATGATTTCGTTGGTGCCGTCAGCATCATACAAATACAATGCTGAGTTACTTGTAACAGCAATCTTTCCAGAGCAATTACAAATAGCTACGGCGTTGCCAAAGTTCCAGTCATTACCAGAAATATCTGATGGTGTGAGCGTAACTTCTAGGGCACCAGTAGAGGCATTATAGATGTATGCTTTACCACCACCAGTGTAAACACCATTAGTTTCTCCACGGGCACCAACCACGACTTTACCATAACCAGTGGCAACACATTGTTTATCACCAAAGGCAGCACCATTAGTTGTAGCATCATCTACAATAATCTCATATGCTCCTGGTATTACTGTAGAACTTTTTTCAATACAAAATCCATTACTAAAATCATAATTTAATTCAAGATCGTCATAAACAATACCAGGACCAATCTTGGGAGAGGTATTTGGAGCGATTCCGTCATACTTAGATCTAGTAGCGTTGTAGTTTTGGAATACTTGTGCTGCTGTTAGTGCTCTTGGATAGACACGAAATTCTCCAATACTACCATTATAAGCATATGGGGCAGCATCATATCTTGCTCCAATTCTTATGACATGATCGACAGCAGGGTGTGTTGCTGTTCCATTGTAACTAGTGGATTGAACATCCTGAACACCATTTTTGTAGATAGTCATGGTGCCATTATTAAAAGTACATACACAATGATGCCAAGTTCCGTCAGGGAAATTGGTAGAAATTAATTCATTCTGGTTGAAACCAGATCCATTATTCACATTGAATTCAATGGTTCCAGCTTGTGAGTTGTTCCTTTCAATTCTCCAAGCACTATCGTTATCAGAAGCACCACCCATGAAACCTTGGGTAACTAGGAATTGTGCTACTTGTCCTGGTCGTGTGTCGATACCATTGAACCAAAAATCAAGAGTAAATCCAGTAGCAATCAAGTTGGTATCATAATCTACCTCGATGTAATGACCTTCAAACTTTGGAGAAGATCCAGTAGTAGCAAACTCCCAGTATCCAGCGGCGTTGTGGGTGGCACCATTTACTACACCATCATTACCTTTACCAGATTGATCTATTACTTTATCGGTAGTGATAGTAGAAGTGCCACCACCTGAATACTTTGTTTTACTAGCGTTATAGTTTGTTTCTGCTTCTGCTTGTGTTAGTGCTTTGTTATTATAGACACGAAGTTCTCCAATCTCAAAACTATTTTGAACAGATGATGTTTGATACGATACAGCACCTATTGTCGAAGCAGTGGTTACATTAAAAGTCTGAACTCCAGCAGATAGGTTTTGGATCTGTACTCCGTCAACAAAAGTTTTAACCAAACTTCCATCGTAATGGAAGACAACATGATACCACTGATCTTGATTTACTGTTGCTGAATTGATAGTAGATACTACCCCATTCATTTGAAATGACCATTTTGAAGTGGAGTCAAACGTAGCCTCAAAACCATCAGTATTGGAATCTCTATTAGAAAGAAGGATACTATCTACGGTAGTATCTGTAATTTTTACCCACAATTCTACACTGAGTGATGTTGGGGTAGTTAAAACTGGACTGGATAATTGTAGATAAGAGTTTGAATTTGGAAACTCGAAGTAACCAAAGTCTCCAGAGTTATATACTGCTCCGTTCTGTGGCGTAGCGTTGTTACTTCCAGATTGATCTAACCAATTGCCGCTACCAGAATATTCATCGCCACGAAGTTCTACTGCTGGAGTATCAGAAATTAAAGTACCACGTCCAGCACCAGCAACGAAACTTGTTTCCGTATCAAAACCAGTGTCACCCAACAGGTTCAACTCTTGGAAGTCAGTAGGTCTAATAGCAGGACTACCGCTATACTGGAAACTACCACCACTATCCATTTGACGACGCTTGTTTGTGATTGGAGTTGCCAAGTCATCAAACATAAGTTTGGTTCCATTATATGGATACGAAATAAAATCACTAGTGTCATTTCTTACAGATCCATCTGTCAATTTGCCAATGACATCAGGGGTGCTAGTAATAATTTCGTAGTCAACAGTTTGACCTGTGCCATCATCATATTGGAAAGTACCAAGACCATTACCAGAAGAACTTATTTTGCCGTAAGTATATCTGTCTGGGTCTCCTGTTAAACCATTGAACGCTTCGTCATTATAAACTACGTAGTAGAATGATGGATCAGCATCCAAAGCTATGCCTGTGCCATCGGAATATCCAAGGTTGAATGAGGAGTTGAAACTACTAGTTGCTGATCTTCTCCACAGAAGATCGCCACTCTTAGAATATTTTGATAAGGTGAGACGTTCTACAGTTGGATTGGTGAGTTCTTCTCTACCAATTACAATACATTGTCCAGTGACACCATCTACTTTGATGTCATGGTATTCTGTTACTCCACCCGTGACTTCTTTTTGCCACAACATATTACCTTCGGGAGAATACTTAATAATAAATCCACGCTTGATTGTGTCATCATCCGTTAGTGTACCTACAACATAGATGAAGTTTTGACTGTCAACATGTACTGAGTTAGGTACAACTCTTAAGAATGTGACAGCACCCACAGCATTACTGCTGATAGTTCTATCCCACTCCACATCACCAGTAGAAGGATTTAATTTGATGAGGTAACCTTTGTCACGACTATCGTCTTCTAGAAATCCTACACCAATTACACCTGTTTTGTTACTAACATCGAGTTTCTTTAGAGAAACTTGTCTACCTGGCATGTCAGCGACTTTACCCCAACTAGGATAACCTGTGCTATCATATTTTTCAATGAAACCACTAGTGAATGATTTGCCAGCAACATAACTGTTCCCAAGAGAATCAATTGCTACACCTGTGTACTCAACGTTACCACTAAATGAAGACGATTGCCATGCTACATTGCCATTAACATCAGAATACCTGGCAATCCAAGGGAAGTCCCCTGCCTTTCCTACAGCAACTAGATAGTTACTATTACAATCAAAAGCACGTAGTGTGGTATTTTGATTTGACGTACCTATTACTCTTGTGGACCAATCTAAAGTGCCATTTTCAGCACGTTCTTCTATCCAACCAAATTTAATTGAGTTGCTATTCTGTGCTGTACCTCCAATGGTATAGCTGTCGTCATCGTAGTCATATTTAATTTCATCGACGACAAAAGATCCATCTGACGTACTGTCAGTGATCGTTTTGTAGAAGTTTGTTACTACATTTCCTCCAGATGAACCTAGGAGGAAGAGGTTTCTGGCGGCGCTACTAAATCCTACTGGCATTGATTGTTATCCTTAGCTGAAGTCTGTGTTACCTTGTCCGTATACTCTAACTACACCAGCACTATCCTTCACAACTAGGAAAGTGAGAATGTCTGTGTTGTTTGTGGCGATTGGTGGAGAACCACCAGACCATCTGACACCTGTAGAAATAGATATGCCGTCAACAGTACATCCATCACCATATGTAGACGCTGTACTACCATCAATAATTAATGTTACTGTTAGTGTTTGACCGTTCTGGATGGTGTTTCCATCTGGGTCAGCAGTTGAGATTGCCCACGTATTAATTGGGGAGTTAGTAGCATTAGTTTTACCACAAATAGTATTGGCAGCAGCAGCAATAATTGATACCGTGTTCGAAGTATTTGTGAACTCAGTTGCCATAGAACTGAAAGCATTTTCCAGAACACGACCACCAAATACAACAGCACCGTCAGTCTCAAGAGCTGGTTGTCCAACAGCACCAACCAAAACACCAACAGAAGTTAGAGAAGAATTGACAACAGTATTGCCAAGTGATGTAGAACTTAGTGCTAGTTGGTTGCCAATAGCAATTTCTTTACCATTGGCAAGTTCAATACTCTCACTAGATACAAAATACTTTTTAACTCTGCTGTGGTCATAAAGGAATGTTTTATCGCCTGTACCACCTTGGAGTACAGGTGTACCTTTGATGATCAAACCACCGCCATCAGCAGCAGTATCAATAGGACCAGAGATAATAAACTGTTCGCTACCAACAGAAGATGAAACAGCATTAGATAGAGTTGCTGTGGCAGTGTTAGCATCGAATGTAGAAATGATTGTACCTGCTGGGACAGCACCACCAGGAGAGGTAACACCCATACCTTCGATGATGCCTACCGTAGGACTGATGTTAGTGATGTTAACTTGACCGTTCTGTACATCAGCCGTAATGGTTAGGTTACTAACAGAAGCAAGTTCAATGTTCTTATCATCTACAGTTAGTACAGATGTTTCTAGTTCGATTCTTGTACCAGTGACAGTCAAGTCACCATCGATTACAGTGTCACCGTTAACTCTTAGGTCTTGTGGTAGGGTAACATTAAACTGAGCATCGCCTCTTACCCATGCTGAAGTTCCAGAACCAATAACCAACTGGTTATCACCACCAGCAGAAGGTGGAGCATAGGTAGCACTGAGTGAGTCTTCTGTACTAGCAGCACCGATCAGAACGTTACCAGCACCTGTTACAGCATGACCAGCATAGTGACCGATACATACGTTGTTGTCACTACCAACATTATTTGCTAGAGAACTGACACCAACGGCTACGTTGTTGTCTCCCGACTCATTAAGAATAGCAGCGCCTTTACCCACGCCAACGTTGTTGCTACCGCCATCGTTATCTCTTAGTACGGCGTGACCGATACCTGTATTAGCAGCACCAGCAATGTTGTTGATAAGAACTGACCAACCCATCGCTGTGTTCTGGGAACCAGACTGGTTAGCACCTAGAGCAGCATAACCAACACGTGTGTTGCTGTTAACACCACCGCCACCACGACCGATATACATTGGTGTGGCATCAGTACCACGAATGGTGATGTCGTGGTTCTCGAAGTTTGGATTAGCATTGATTAGTAGACTGTCGCCACCATCAGCAGTACCAATCGTGGTGTTACCATCAACTGCTAGACTGTGGTTGATGCTGGTAGTACCAGATGTAGAACCGATTTCAATCTGTGTAGCACCACCACCAAAGTTAATACCAGCAGCAGCGGTGTTAATTAGATCGAACGAGTTGCTTTGTGTAATGATACTGTCAACAATGACTGGGTTGGTATCAAATAGCAACTTACCAGAACCAGACTTGTCTTGAATCTTAGAAGCTAACTGTGCTGAACTGGTTACAGCAAACTCACCTAGGTTGTATGTGTTGTAAGCAACCTTAGCACCAGTACCACCACCAGTATCGAAGTTAACGATAACAGCACCATTTGTATCGTTAGCATTTAGTGTCAGTGAATTGTTAACACTAAATGTCTTGAGGTTTCCTAGTGTGTATGTACTACCAGATGTACTGGTGATGGTCATGCCATTCAATGTTGTGGCAGTAGCATCACCTAGGACAGGAGCGATGAGTGTAGGTGAGTCTAGAATTTTTTGACTAAGAGTCTGTGTCTCGTTCTCAGTCACTAGTCTGTTGGCAACAGAACCATCATAGGATCTCCAGTATTGACCAGATTCATACCACTCCATTCTGATGAAGGTTTGGATCTGACCAGTTGCTGTTGTGGTTCTGTTGATTTGAATACCAGAATCTGTACCTGTCAGACTATTACCCTTTCTTAGTTCGATCAGGTTATCTTCAACCTGTAGGGTAGATGTCTCAAGGATTGTATTAGTACCTAGAACAACTAGGTCACCGTCGATGGTAACCTGAGAACCGTCGTCAGTAATACTACCGTTGACGAACTGACCGTTAGCATCGTCCCAGATAGGAATACGGTTATCAATTAGGTTAGCAGAACCTTTGAGTGAGAAGTCACCGCCACTTAGTGTCAGACCAGTACCAGCACCAAGAGAAGCACCCGTGTCACTGTTTTCAGAATCGATTTCGATCTCGATGTCACCATTACCTAGAGTTGTCTGGGTAAGTGTAGTAGCACCTGCCTGCTTAAAGATGAAGTTACCAGATGCTAGTGTTTGAGAACCAGAAGCAATCTTAGTGACGGTGTTGTCATTTTGGGAGTCAATCTCAATGGTGCTACCAGACTGACTGACTGTTACGTTGCCGCCACTGCCACCAGAGATTGTGATGTCACCTGAAGTTAGTGTTCCTGATCCACCACCTTTGACTCTGGTGATAGTATCAAACGAACCGATTGTAATTTCTGGTAGACCAGTAGATCCGTTAGGTGCCTGGGTTACAGATACCTGAGAACCAGCGAGGATGGTGAAGTCTCCATCAGCAAATGTCTGACCAGATCCACCACGTAGTCTTGTGATGGTGTCGTCATTATCAGTGTCAATTGTGATTGTCCTGCTAGCAGCATCCTGAGATATTGTGGCACCACCAGCACCCTTGAGGATCATGGCACCAGTTTGT
>Ga0213860_10000981_pt1 | contig 11563 bp, 7 predicted proteins | sample PICome_3_FD_160118 | JGI IMG/M metagenome (GOLD analysis project Ga0213860, IMG submission 160118) | Coastal seawater microbial communities near Pivers Island, North Carolina, United States - PICO550 | ecosystem: Environmental > Aquatic > Marine > Coastal | place: USA: North Carolina | collected...
TGGCTATCTTCAGTCGGCCAAAATTTGTTTGATATGAAAAATACCCTTTTTGCGATTCTTCTCGCACTACCATTGTTGTCAATATCTCAGGAAAAAAAGCAAAAGAAAGGACTTCCTCTAAAAGCTGAACGTTTTTTTGAATTAAATACTACCGAGGGCTCTTGGATGTCATTAGATGTTCACCCATCAGGGGAAAAGCTCGTTTTTGATTTATTAGGTGACATCTACGAATTACCCGTCACTGGTGGACAAGCTACTCGAGTGACTGAGGGCCTTGCTTTTGATTCGCATCCAAAATATTCTCCTGACGGAAATTCGATCTTATTTATTTCTGATCGAAGCGGAGGTAACAATGCTTGGATTATCGATCGCGTAAAACAAGATACCTTGCAGGTAACTAAAGGTGACACCTTTAATATGCAATCGGCAGATTGGTCTCCTGATGGAGATTATATTGCTGTAGTTAAAGGAACCAGAAACTTTAAACTACATCTGTATCATCGTGAGGGTGGCTCAGGCACACAGTTAATTAGTAAGCCCGATAATCTGAAGATTTCAGAGCCTACCTTTAGCTCAGACGGTAATCATATTTGGTATTCACAACGCCAAAACTCGTGGCAGTACAACGCGAGACTCCCTCAATATCAGTTGGGAACTTATGACCTGACTGATGGAAAGCGCAAGACGATGACAAGTCGCTATGGTTCGGCTTTCGCCCCAACCTTATCTCCTGATGGAAAGTGGTTAGTGTATGGGTCTAGATATAACGACCAAACGGGTTTAGTTCTTCGCGATTTAACCAGTGGAGATGAGCGCTGGCTGGCTTATCCCGTGCAGCGTGACGAACAAGAGTCGATTGCTCCGCTTGGAGTTTTACCGGCAATGTCTTTTATGCCCGATAGCCAATCAATCATTGCCTCATATGGTGGAAAACTTAATCGTATCTATTTAGACAATCGCGTTAGCGAGATTGATTTTAGTGTAAACGAAAAGGTGGCAATGGGTCCTCAATTGAAATTTGAGTATCCGATTGAAGACACTCCTACCTTTAATGTCACTCAGATTCGCGATGCAGTCGTTTCACCGGATCAATCAATGATTGCTTTTACTGCACTCAATAGAGTGTACGTAATGAGTCTTGCTGATCAAAAACCAAGAAGATTAACTTCTTTTGATTTTACTGAAGCGATGCCAACCTGGAGCCCAGACAGCAAAGAAATCGCTTTTGTCACTTGGAATGAGACCTATGGTGGACACCTCTATAAAGTGGGGCTTTCTAAACGTTCAAAACCTGTTAGAGTTTCTGCTTCTTCTGCGGTGTATCAGAACCCCGTATGGAGCCCTTCAAATAGAATAGTAGTCTTCAAGGGGCAGCGTCAGCAATTCGAAAATTCTTCTGGGCCTTATGCATTTATGTCGAAGTCTGATCTGGTCTGGTTCTCTACAAAAGCAATGAGCCAAGAGAATTTCATAACAAAGGCTGATAGGTATTCTAATATTCACTTTGCACAGAATGACGGTAGAATTTATTTGAATCAAAACGGAACTTTGGTTTCTATACGTTATGACGGAACAGATGAAAAAAAGTATGTCTCTGTTGATGGGATCACTGTTTACGGTTCGGTTTATACCGATAATCATTTATTGTCAGATGAGCCTGAAGCACCTTCGCGTCCTCCATCTAAGGCAAGTACCTTATTAAGAGCACCTAAAGGCAACTATGCGCTAGCCAAAATCAATAATGACATCTATATCGTAACTGTTCCTAAGGTTGGGCCAGACGGGGTGAAAATCAATGTAAGAAATGCAAACAACGCGGCGTTTCCATCAAGAAAACTGACTACCATGGGTGGTGAATTTCCTTCATGGGGTTCAGACGGAAATACGGTATACTGGATGCTAGGTAATACTCTATTTACTTACGATATCGCAGCTGCGGAGGTTCGCGACAAGGAAATAGAAGACTTCAAAGAGGCTGAAAAGGAGGCTAAGGTCGCAGCTGCTGAAGAAAAAGCCGATGAAGCCGACACGTCTGAGGATACTACAGAATCCGAAGAGACTGCAGGAGTCGAAGAGGCTGAAGAAAAACCAAAAGCACCTGAGGCATATACTGCGGTTGAATCAACTGTTGTGGTTGAGGTGACCAGAGCGCTACCTAAGGGAGCAGTGGTTTACACTGGTGCTACGGTGATTCCCATGGCAGGCGAAGATGAGGTTATCAAAAACGCAACAGTAGTTGTAGTAGGCAACCGCATCACTGGAGTTCATACTGCAAATGAGGAAATTGAGATTCCGTTGGTAGCCGAATTCATCGACCTTCAAGGAAAATTCTTACTTCCAGGTTTTGTAGATACCCATGCTCACCTTAGACCAAGTTGGGGTTTACACAAGAACCATGTTTGGGCCTATGCGGCGAATCTTGCTTATGGCGTTACAACCACCAGAGATCCGCAAACCGGTACTACTGATGTACTTACTTATGCCGACATGGTTGAGGCCGGAATGCTGGCAGGGCCTCGAATTTATTCAACAGGTCCTGGAGTGGGTTATTGGGGGTATAATATTAAAAGTTTAGAGCATGCGCGCGAGGTATTAAAACAGTATTCGAAATACTACAATACCAAAACGATCAAAATGTACCTAACGGGTAATCGCAAACATCGTCAGTGGATTATTCAGGCTGCGAAAGAACAACAATTAATGCCAACTACTGAAGGAGGATTAGATTTTAAACTTAATGTTACTCAAATTCTAGATGGTTACCCTGGGCACGAACATAGTTTTCCGATTTATCCGCTCTATAACGATTTTGTAGACTTTGTTAAGTACTCAGGAACAGCCTATACCCCAACACTTTTAGTTGCTTATGGCGGGCCTTGGGCTGAAAATTATTTCTATGCTACTGAACCTGTAAACGGAGATCCAAAGTTGAATCGATTTACTCCAAAATCAGAGCTTGACGCTAAATCAAGACGCCGTAATGCAGGATGGTTCATGGATGAGGAACACGTTTTCGAGGACCACGCTGTCTTTGTGAAAGACTTAGTTGAGGCTGGAGGCCTTGCTGGCGTTGGATCACATGGTCAGCTTCAAGGTCTAGGATACCATTGGGAGCTTTGGAGTATGCAAAGTGGAGGGTTGTCTAATTTCGATGCACTTCGAGTAGCCACTATTTTAGGAGCTGAAGCGATTGGGCTTTCAGGCGACATAGGGAGCATTGAAGCTGGGAAACTTGCTGATTTGGTTGTTCTTGATAAAAACCCGTTAGAAAACATCCGAAACACCAATTCTGTGAAGATGGTAATTAAGAATGGATTTGTTTATGATGGAGACTCTCTTGATCAAATTTTACCTAATCCTGTAAAACAAACCTATCCTTGGACCCAAGATGCGCCAGACACTTCTTTACCGGGTCTAAAATCGAATTAATGAAATACTTTTTTCTACTTGCACTGGTGGTCTGTTCCAATTTATTTGGACAGACCCCAGTAAATCCTGTTATCCAAAATTTTGGAACAGTTATAGATGCTCCTTTAGCAGATTTAAAGCCGGACCCCTCTCTCACCTACAACATCGTGGTCGATTTGATGACCGGCGAGGAAGATAAATCAGTGGTGGCCTTTTCGGTAAATCAATTGGCTCGATTAATGAATCTTCACGTGATGGGGGGAGTTCCTAAAGAGAATATAAATGTAGTTGTAGCCGTTCACGGTGGTGCACTATGGACCACCTTAGGAAATAAGCTCTATCGCGAAAAATTTGGCGTGGATAATCCGCATGCACCGCTTTATAAGGAGCTAATCGATCAGGGAGTTAAAATTATGATTTGCTCGCAAAGCCTATTCAAACGAAAGGTGGATAAGTCACAGCTGCTACCCGGTTTCGAGGTAGCCACTTCGGCACTTACAACACTTACCATGTATCAGCTTAAGGGATACGCACTAGTGCGTTTCTAAAAGCTTAATTAAATCATCGGCGACCCCTGCACCAATAGCTATTCCCATACCACCCATTCTTGCGGCAACGAATACATTTTCAGAGTCTTTTTTAACGATAGGATTCTTTGATTTTCCGAACGCCATAATCCCCGACCAGTTGGATTCTATACTTACCTCTAATCCTGGTAAAATGAAGCTATGCAGATCTTCTTTTAACTCACTTAGAATAGTGTCATTTGATTCAAAGACTAGGCTGGTTTCACCCGCTTTATCTAATTGCCTACCTCCACCAAGAAGGATACGATTGTCGATCGGTCTGAAATAGTGGTATCCGCGATGGTAATGAAATGAACCTTGGAGATTTAAATTAGAAATAGGTTTAGTAATCAGTATTTGACCTCTCCCTGGCTCTAAATCTAGATCAGGTAATAGCGAGGGGGTAAAGGCGTTCGTGCAAAGCGCAATTTGTGAAGCCCTGAATTCTACCATTTGTTTGTTGGAGACGGTATGGATTCGGACGGGATTCGAATCACGCTCAAGATGCTTCACCTCACATCCAGTGTAAATCTGAATACCCAATTCAAGAGCTAAGTCGATAAGGTTTCGCATCATTTTTCCCGTATGAATGGTACCCTCGAACCGATGCTTGATTAGATGAGTAACTTTCTTTGAAAACGGGTAGTTTTTGAGGTCTTCGGTCACTTCTGAAAAGGGAGCTTTCGGAAAAACGTTTTCTAACAGGCCATTATAATAGTGAATTCGATCGCAAGCTGATGGGTCAAAACCCAATTCAAACCCTCCCACAGATTCAAATTGTAGGGCTTCATCTCCCAATAGTTTTCTGAGTTCACAAATCCCACGATAGCGTTTCTCGGTTAAAGTTACAATCTCATCTTCGCCGCATTCTTTAAGATCGTCTTCGAGTTCAGAAATTGATCCGAAACAAGCGAATCCTGCATTTTTTGTGCTTGCTCCACTCGGGAAAACGCCTCGTTCAAGAATAGCGATGCTGGTATTGGGATGCCTTTGTTTGTATTTGATAGCAGTAGATAAACCGACGATTCCTGAACCTACGATAATCAAATCATATTTAATGAATGAAACCTTTTCCCAATAGCTAAGCATCTTCGATTTACTTTGAAATAAAACTACTAGTTTTAAAAGAAATACCAATTCATGCTCAGAAACCTTTTTCTTTTGAGGTCGGCTTATATGCTATTATTTGTAGGAGTGATTGCTGTTAATGGAGCTGCAAATGCACTTCCTATAAATGGCCTTACTACGGGTGCTGTCTCTGATCTTTATCCGAATTTGTTTACTCCTGCTGGTTTTGCATTTAGCATCTGGGGATTGATTTATTTGGGACTGCTCGCATTCTTGATTAGGATTTTAACGACCTCTGATACGGCACTGATCAGAAAACTATTTTCCTGGTTTGCCATTAATTGTCTGGCAAATATGGCCTGGATTTTTGCTTGGCATCACTTACAGGTAGTTATCTCCCTTGCACTAATGCTCGTATTGCTGACGAGTCTCATCAAACTCACAGAACAGCTTAGGTCATGTACTAGATCATCCAAAGAAACTCGATTTTTTAACGCTGTTTTTGAAGTTTATTTAGGGTGGATCACCGTCGCAACAGTAGCCAACTTCACCGCTTTACTGGTATCCTTTAATTGGAATGCTCTGGGTATTAGCGAGGAGCACTGGATGCTCATTATTCTTCCTGTAATTGTCGTAATCGCTTCAGTTATGTATTTTAAACAAACCAGCACGGTATATCTGTTACCCATTATCTGGGCACTCTACGGTATATATGCTAAACACGTAGGAGTATTTCAAGGACAATTTTCTTTAGTTATCACGGCAGTTACACTTTCAATTGCAGCACTTATACTTTCAATTATTATCAAAAATCGAGATCGAATCCAATTGCTAAAACGATGAAAATTCAATCTAGATTTTTACACCCTAAGAGGTAACTAGCTTATTTGCAACTGTCTGCAACGTGTTGTAATTTCAAAGCAAAAAGTTATGAAACAAATCACTTGTGCTATTCTTGGGATCTCATTGGTCTTTCTAGTTTCTTGCTCAGAGGATATTGATGCTCCATTAACTACAGGTCAAGTACCCAGCCTTTTTGAAACCGCTGAAGAAGCTGAAATTTTAAATTCTTTCTACGCGGCGATTTCTAAGGCAGATGAAAGCCCATCTGTGAACCTTTCAGAAACCCTTCAAAACAACGGTCCATTCACACTTTTTGCGCCAACAAACGATGCCTTTGAGGCCTTATTTGATTCGTGGGAAGGATATGAATCTTTAGACGATTTTGATACAGACGGAGAAAAAGAGCTCTTATCACGTGTACTACTTTATCATTTAACCGATGAGTTGATCGTTGCTGCGAGTATTCAAGAAGGGCAAACCCTAACTACCCTACAGGGTGAAGATATCGCATTTACCTTAGGCGGAGGTGTAAAAGTGATTGATGCAGCCGCATCAGAGGCTCGTGTGCTTACTTCGGATATCAATACCTCAAATGGAATTCTTCATCTCCTTGATAAGGTACTTCTGCCGCAAGAAGTTCAGAATCTTTTCTTGAACGAAGGACTATAAAATCATGAAAGATATTAAGTACTTATTGGCTTACACTATACCCATAAGCTGTTTGCTTGCCGTGGAGCTAAAAGGTGTATTCAGCTTTTTGACAGTGGTATACGCTTTCGGACTTATTCCGCTTCTTGAACTTGTATTCTCCTCATCTGAGAGTAGTTATACAGAAGAAGTCAAGTCGAGTCGATTGAAGAATGTTCTTTTTGATTTGATGTTGTATTTGAACCTACCTATTCTCTTTGCGATTTTAGGTTATGGTTTAATGATTCTTACAACTCAAGATTTGGCTATATACGAAGTGACAGGGCTTGTGTTGTCTATTGGAATTGTTGTTGGAACCAACGGTATCAACGTTGCCCATGAATTAGGCCACAGACAAACTAGGGCTGAGCAGTTTCTCGCAAAGGTGTTGTTACTCCCTGCCCTTTATATGCATTTCTTTATCGAGCACAATTTAGGGCATCATCGAAATATCGGTACTCCTGAAGACCCTGCTACAGCTCGAAAAAATCAATCGGTTTATCACTTTTGGTTTACCTCAATTATTGGGCAAATTCGCTCCGCATACCAAATTCAGAAAAGATGGTTAGAGAATAATCAGAAGGGTTTTTGGTCTTTAGATAATCAACTGCTACTTTTTTTAAGTGTTCAATCGGGTTACCTGCTATTATTAGTTGTTCTTCTTGGGCCTCAAGGTCTAATTTTCGGACTGCTCATCGCATTAGTCGGAGTGCTCTTGCTAGAAACGATTAACTACATCGAACATTATGGTCTAGCTCGTAAAAAAGTAAATGACCGATATGAACGAATAACTCCTGCGCATTCTTGGAATTCAAATCATGTGATAGGTAGAATGGTACTTTATGAGCTGACGCGTCATAGCGACCATCATCATCGAGCATCTAAAAAGTATCAGGTTTTAGAAAGTATCGAGTCTAGTCCACAACTGCCCTTTGGGTATACTACCTGCATGGTGCTTTCCCTGATAACTCCGTTATGGTTTAGAATGATGAACTCAAGAATCACTTAATTAGAGATGTTTGATTTTATCACTGAAGCGTTTATATAGTTCTTCATTACTGAAACCATCAATGTTTTGACTGTGATAAATGGGTAGTTTGACACCCTCCTTGTACGCCTTTTTCATTGCCTCTGTAGCAATCAGATTGACCAGAAAACATCCGGCTAGTGTTGAAGCCGGCCCTGTAAGGTCTTCTCCTATTTTTAATAATCCATCACCGCTAGGTACTTTATTGTCTAATACCAGATCTGCAATTTCATAAAGTTTGGGTTGATGTGAAATTCTTGAGGGGTAGCGTTTAGACTGTTCTAAAGATGTAATCGCAATGACTTTATTCCCATTTTTTTTAGCCAATTGAGCCATCTCAATTGGCATCGCATTACGACCAGAATTAGAAATAATGACGAACAAGTCTTTTTTTGCGATTTGATGCTGATCCCATATTACTTTTGAAAATCCACTTATACGCTCTATTTCTGCTGATCTTCTTGCCCCTTCTGAGGTCATTACTGTAGAATCGAGTATAGCATTGACATTAGCTAGTCCACCTGCTCGAACAAATAGTTCTAAACCAATCATATGTGAATGGCCTGTGCCAAATGTGTGAATTATAGATTCATTAGTGAGGGTTTCAGTGAACCAAACAATCGCCTGTTTTAAGGTCTTTTTATTGGAGTCAACAATAGAATCAAAAAGATGATTTACTGCTGTGTGATAGGAGTAAGACATAAATTGATCATATTTAGTAGGTTGTAGAGTATATCGATTTACCACCTCTGCCATTAGGATCAAACATCCTCACATTAATTTTTTGTTTGGATGTTGATTTAACAGGAATTGAAAATATCGAATCAGTAATATTTGATTCTCGATGATTTTGATTGTAATGTACACTCAGACCTGGAAAGTAGGAACGAACATGCCAATTTCCGTCGATAAGTTTCACTCCAGGTTTCGGTAGATGATAAGTCATTGAAGGATACCGATAGCTAATTAAAGGCAGTAACCGCTGTCCCAAACTATTACTGAAAATATTCCAGTCTTTTAAACTTATTTCCTTTTGCTTCTTAAGGTCAGTCAACTTATGCCATTTAGGTGAACTAGCCCATGCTCTCTCTGCGAAAACAATAAGATTTGGTAACAATAACTCATCAAGGATATGCTCGTTTATGGCAGTTTCAGTCCAAAGTTGTCCTTGTATTCCAAGAAAGTTACTTCGATTCATTGGATCCAGTTTCACTCTATCATTTATGTATGATGAAGTTAGCCCGTGTTTTTCTGTTAGCGCTAAATTGGAGAAAACATTGATCGGATCTATGGCCCAGGCATCGTAATAATCGACATATCCAGACCAGTTTAATCCGAAATTTTCTATATCTGCATCATCAGTCATATCAAAATAGAATGCCGATGAATTGCTCATTACAGGAGTAAAACCCGCATTGGCCATTTTGTAAATCATATCTTCGCGACCTTCTCCCCAACTGGTATTCCATACAAACGGAATAACTTCATAATCTAAAGTTTCTGATGAGATTTGTGTCTCTCCTTGACTTTTCTCTGAGTGGTCGAGTAAAATATCTTCCCACCCCACCATAGTAATTCCTTTGCTGTCAAAAAGTTGTTTTAAACGCTTAAGATGAGTAGTGTAGAGATTGGATACTGAAGAAATATTTTCCGCATTTTCTTCAAAATATGAGATACAAGCAGGAGATCTCTGCCATGCACCATAGGGGACTTCATCAGCCCCTATACTAAACATCTTGAGAGGTACTTTTGAATTTTTAAAATTCTGTTCTACCGAAGAAACTACTTTCTCGTAAAATGTGTAGGCACTTTCCAAACAAATACATGCGATATTATCGTTATAGTTTTGTGCAGACCTGTAGCTACTTTTATCTTGAAAATCAGTTAATAGGAATTCTTGTGCTTTTTCAGTTTTCCCTTCTTTCATGTAATGATGAAAACGACTTTCCATTGCTTTCACTGCCGCCCTTGCATGAGAAGGAAAACTAATCTGTGGAATTACACTAACATTTCTCAATTGTGCATAGGTTAGAAGTTCTTCAAATTCTGATGAGGTTAGATAACCATTGCTTTGAGACGTGCCTCCTCCACCTGACCCATACATTGGAATAAGACGATCTAATTCATCATTAGTATATCCTCTTTGTGATCCTACCGATGTCAACTCAGGTATGCCATCTATTTCTAAACGCCAACCTTCATCATCGGTTAACCTTAAGTCTAGGTGATTTAATTTAAACTGACTCATTAGATCAATTATTTGCTTAAGCTTTTTAATACCGTAAAAGTTACGAGCAATATCGATCAGTAAACCCCTGTATTCGAATCGGGGAGCATCTTCTATTTGTGTAATGGGCCAAAGTGATCCTTCAAGATGGGAGATATCAACCAATTGATGTAGTGATTGAAGACCATATACCATACCTGGATAGTCTTTGGCTTCTAAAGAAATAGATGTCTCACCAATTTCTAGACGATAAGCCTCTTCTTTTAATAATGCATTATGCTTGATGTAAAAATTAGTATTACTATTCGACTGAAAATCTATAGACTGTGTGAATAGACTTTTCATTAGCGATATTAGTCGAGAATGATGAGGGCTCAATAACGAATCAAGTTGAATAGACCATCTATTATCAATAGGCCTTTGATTTTCAATAACTTTTAATTTTAGCGGCTGTGGAACCAATTTTAGGATAGAGTCTCTAGGTAATAAAGAAAGACCTTCTAAACGATCGAATCGACTCTCAGCGCTTGGTATTTCTAGTTTGGCTAATCCCTTGGCATTTTGCCATAGTATTTCTGTTTCAACTTCAATAGGTGTATTATTCGCTACAACAAAAACACCCATTGGCCCCATAGCCAGGCGATCCATAATGCCTTCTTGCTGAAGTTCAAAAGATAATGTGTCATTAGATTTTATGAACCATCTAGAGTCGAACTGCAACTTCATGTAATTATCTCCATTTATGTGGGTATATCGAATGCCTTCGGGTAAACTAGATTCAATAATCTTTCCTTTCATCTGGTTCCAATGTAATTCCCAAAAATTGTTTGCTAAGGGTCTTGAAGAGGTATTGATTAATTTCATCTCTATATTCATCTTCTCCTGATCGACATCTATTGATTGGATAACATATTGAAGTTTAAAACTATCTTCAGTAGATTGATTGCAAGACCAGAATAAAATGCTGAGAAAGACTAAATTATATCGGGTAATCATCGTTCAACTCAATTTGTAAGTGATTTAAAATAAGTATTTTATGTAAATTAAATAATTGTATGAAGAAATTATATTTAGTGCTTTTGGTGATTGCGAGCGGTTTTTATTCCTGTAACCGTATTGCTGAAAACTCCACGGTCGTACGACCTATCGATCAATTAAAGGACTATGTTGAAAATAGAGACGGGTTTCGTTTTTCTATCGTTGATTCTCTCGAATATCTAGAGGCTAAAGTATATCGAACTAAGATGATCTCTGGAGAATGGCTGAATGAAGATCTTACCATTCCATCTACCTGGTGGCATTGGGTGGATATTATTATTCCGAATACCAGTGACACTGATAAAGCGTTACTATTTATTGGGGGCGGAACCTCGTCAGATAGCATATGGCAATTAGATACACTAAATGTTGAAAAGGCGATCTCCTCAAAATCTGTTATTGCTCACATAAATAACATCCCCTTTCAACCAATTCGTTTTGGATCTAAGGATACTATTGATCGCTATGAGGATGATTTAATCGCCTATGGATGGAAACAGTTTTTGATGAATGGAGCAGGTGACGAACAGGCTGAGTGGCTAGCTCGATTCCCGATGACACGGGCAGTATCACGGGCTATGGATGTCGTTGAAGAAATAACCTCAAAGAATAAGATTCCCGTTCAGGAGTTTTTTATATCTGGCGCTTCAAAGAGAGGATGGACTACTTGGACTACTGCCGCAATTGACAAGCGTGTTA
>Ga0213860_10000983_pt1 | contig 11540 bp, 14 predicted proteins | sample PICome_3_FD_160118 | JGI IMG/M metagenome (GOLD analysis project Ga0213860, IMG submission 160118) | Coastal seawater microbial communities near Pivers Island, North Carolina, United States - PICO550 | ecosystem: Environmental > Aquatic > Marine > Coastal | place: USA: North Carolina...
CTCTATTCCACGCAGGTGATGACGGTGCTGCTGGTACTGGTGTTATTGGTAAGACCAACGTTGAGTTCATCGGCGCGGGCACTGCTGGTCAAAAGGCCGACGGCGCTCTTGCACTACTAGAGTGTATTGAGGACTTTATGGTTCACCTTCAGGAGATTAACGCTCCTGCTGCAGGTGTCTACTGCGCTGTCACCCCAGCTGTATTCCAAGACATTCGTGCTCTTGGTGTTGCTAGAAGCTCGGCTGACCTCGCCGGTGGCGCTGGTCGCCCCTACTTCGGTGGCGTAGCTGATGCTGGCGGTCTTGGTGCTGGTCTTGGTACCGGCATGAACGCCCTTAGTGATACTCTTGAGTACATGGGTTGCACTATCGTCAAGACTAACCACTTCCCCAACTTTGATGCAGCAAGTACTGATTACAGCATTGGTGAAGCTCGTTACAACCTTAACTTCTCGGCTGCTGCTCACGACGGTAACGATAACGGCTATGGTACTTCGCCTGACGATACCGCTGATGGTGTCGATGTTCGTGCTGTTATCTGGCAGAGCGGTTCGGTTTGCTCGATCCAGAAGACCGGACTTAAGGTTGATACCGTTGATGACGTTCGTCGCAACACCGTCTTTACCGTAGCTAGCATCATGGCTGGTACTGGTGTACTTAAGCCAGAGTGTGCTTCTGTTGTTCTTGGTAAGGACCTCGGTACTGACACCAAGGCACAGGCTCGTACCCTTCTTGGTATGACTGCTGAGTGGGTTGACCTAGCTGGTGGATCGGGTTACTACGCCTGATACTGACTCTCTGTTCGTGGTTAGGCTTTATGCCCTATTGCACACAGAGAGGCGGTGATCATACATCTACTGAGCCGCAGCTCGTAGCCGCTCCGGTACCTCTTTGTAGGCTGGAGACATGCCCTGTCGCTCAAACCCGGGTGGCCCTCTCTCGGGGGTCACTCGGCTTTTACAACTTAATATAATTAGGAGATTTTTATGGGAGCTTATTCAAAACTCCAAGCTGTTAATGAGATGCTACTTTTTTCGGGCGAGACTCCTGTGAACTCTCTAACAGCTTCAACTGGGGTAGATACTTCTATTGCAATTGATATCTTAGATCAAAAAACGTTAGACGCTCAAGCAAGAGGCTTAGCTAATAACCTTACAATTAGAGACTATACAATTGCGGCTGAGGGTAGACTTAATCTACAAAACAGCAGCACTATTATTTCGGCAAACATGCTTACACCTGTAGAGTCATCTCACAAAGATGTGCAATATGCACGTGTTGTGACTAAGAACTGGGGCGCTAACACGATCCCGTATTTTTTTAATCTTACAGACAACACGGATATTTTTCCAGCAGGTACGTATACAGCCGAACTAATGTTAAACGTTGACTGGCAAGAGATGGATACGCCAGTGCAAAAAGAAATTGTTATGCAAGCTGCCCGTCAATACCAGATGTTGACTCAAGGCGATGGCGCTGTAGATAATTATATAGCGCAGCTTGAACTGTACTATGGAGCTAAAGCAAGAGGCTCTGATGTAAAAAGTAAGGGATACAATCTATTTGACTTGCACCAGAATGCTCACAAAGCTACAAGCCGGAACATTCGTCATGATAGAAGCAAATCAAGATTCCCTAACCTTTATAAATAAGGATAGACTATGCCTACATTAGATCCTAGAGCTAGATACCCACAGGATAAGAACAGGATTTCTATTCCAACTTTATCAGGAGGAGTAGGACGGCAGGCTCCAACAAAAAGAGCTGTTAACGAAGCTGAAAACCTAGACAATATTTTAGTAACGCTTGAAAGGTCTGTAGAAAAACGATCCGGTACTAACTTTATTCATCGTTATACCGACGCAGACTTTGATACGTTATCTACTACGCCTAATAATTCTTCGTTAAATTTACATGATCAGTCTCTTACAGCTGACTATAAGTTTTTCTGGTTTCAGATTTCAGAAGAACAACGATATTTAATTGCTATTAATTACGCTTCGACTAATGTTTCAGAGTATATGCAAATTTTCCGTGTTACTAAAAACGGATACTATGAATGCTCTATTCAAGACTACAATACGCAAGCTATGCTAGACTACTTTACCTACGACGGTGGAGTAAGTACGGTTAAGGCGGATGATTCGTTGTCTGCAATTACTCTTGGTCCTCAGATGCTTATTAACAACAATAAGGTATATGCTGGATATACGAGTAAAGAAAGAACTTTTACAAGCGGCGATGATCTAAATGGATCAGATAAAGAATCTGGAACAGCTTGGTGTAAGCTAGGTTTAGACGGCGAGTTTAAAACGCTTGGTTCTAACAACTACGACGAAGACTTAAAAGGACGTAAGATTGTCTACTACACATCTACACCAGTAGATCCCGAAGGTCAAGCTTCTGTGTATGTTAACGGCAAGTTTTACATTAAAAATAACCAAGTTTTTCATAGCATTCCTGATGGCACAGATCTTAAACAGTGGCTAAAGAAGCGATACAAAGCTAATGGAACTTTAGAGTTTGCTGATCTTACTCCGTTAAGCGGAGCTAATCCATCTCATAATCAATACTATAACATGCTTGAGGAAGACATTCCTTTAGATTTTATTGATTTTCATGTACATGATATTGAAATCATTGATGGAGACAGAGATGAAACATCTAACTCTTTATCAAAACTAAAGTTAACGTTTACTGAACAAGACGGAAGAACTCGATTTCAAGAGCTAGATAAGTTTTTTATAAAAGATATAGACATCCCTATTAGTGAAGCAGTTACGTCAGATAACGGATCAACAGAGTGGTATCTTACTTGGACTGAAGACTCTAGTGATAATAGCGATCCTATTGATGCTATTGCTCAGGCAGCGGATGACGAAGGCATGACTGTACCCGTGTCCCTTTCTTATGATTTTAGGGGTTTAGTTACGGACTATGATTTACCTTCCTCTCTACAAAACTATGTTAGCAACTATGCCGGTGGTAATTACACCTTAGATTTAAGCGGTGAAAGTATTACCAGCTTAACTATGATTTTTACTTGCATTAAAGAAGGTACAGCTGAAGACTCTACATGGCCTTCTTATGACAGCGATTCTGGTACAGATGCTGCATCGTTTACAATCCGTGCTGATGATGATGGTGGACCTATTGCTAAATTCATTCCTGTAGAAGACTGGCGTTATCCTGACTCTACGCGAAGATATTTAGGAAACCAGTTAGCAGACTTTTCTGAATTTAAGTTTCCTCCAAAAGAAGGAGAGTCTAATTTAGATAACGACGGATCGTTAGGCGCAGCTAATTCTTCTACTGACTATACAAAATTTAACCAGCCGCCTGTCGATATGGACGGAAAAATTGAACAGACTCTTACGCTTCTATATAGCGATATTGATGCGCAAGGCGACGGAAAGATTTACTATGTAGAAAACTCTTATGCAGGCGAGGTTCCTGGTTACTACATTGTTAAGGACGAAGATAACTCTCCTTATACCCGTCTTATCCGAACTCCTTTAGAGTATTCTGTATTAGACGAAGATCGTTTTCCTAAAATTTTAAAAATTAAAACTCCTTCAGACGGTAGTACAGCTGAGGTGTTTACTGTAACAAACATGGATTTAGAAGAGCGGCGCTCTGGTAATTTAAATACTAATCCGGGTCCAGAGGCTTTTAAAGACGGGGCTCAACGAAGAATCCAAAGCATGGCATTCTTTAGAGATCGTTTGTTTTTATCTGCCGCTGATACTGTTTTCTCGTCTCGTACAGGAGACTTTAGTGACTTTTGGGTACAGAACCCCGGAGTTGTAGCAGATACAGATCCTATTGATGTACGTCTTTCGACAAACAAGTACGCTGAAGTTCAGACTATGACTCCGTTCTCTTCGAACATGTTCATTAATACGGGTTCAGATATTCAGTTTACTCTCAAAGGATCTGAAAATAACATTACTCCGTTTACTGCAGAGGTAAGCCCATCGGCGTTTTATTCTACATCGCCTTTGGTTGATCCGGTATTACTAGGATCTCAAATTTATTTCTTTGCGCCTAAACGAGCATATGTATTCTTTAACGACGCTACTGTTAGTATTAACCAAGCTATTGAAGTAAGTTTGACTTGTCCTAATTATCTCCCAACAACCTTTGGGGATGTAGCTGTTGTACCGGGCTATGACTCTGTGTGCATGATTGATGCGGATAGTCCTAAGTTTTTGTACATGTATACAAATAGGTATCAAGGTTCTGACGTAGTTCAGAATGCTTTTTATCGTTATATCTATGATGTAGATATGATGGCTGTAAACTCATACGACAATGATATTTATTTTGTAAGCAGACATGTTGTTGTAGGTACTCCTGATACTTACGAGTTCTTTTTAGAATATCAGAAATTCTTTGAAGAGGATCATGCAGTTCCTCGCTTAGATCACCAGGTTTTATTAGCAGAATCAGATTCTACACTAGGCAGTGTTACTTATAATGGTGGCACTGATCAGACAACTATTGTAGTTAATAACTACGGTAATCTAAATCCAGATACTTTGTATATAGCTGTATCTACTGCTGCAGAAACAAGAGCTGGCGAAGTAATTAATTTGTCAGCAGATCGTAGCGATGTGGTTGTAAGCATTACTCAAAACTCAGGTGACTTTGAAATCGTCCTTAAAGGCGACTTTACAACAACGGGTAATTTTAGAAAGTTTGTTGTAGGTACTTCTTACACATCTACTATTCAACTTTCTCCTCAGTATCTTAGAGACCAAACAAATAACGTAGTTGAAGGCGTAATGTCTTTACGGACTTTACATCTACAACATCACAATACTGGTAACTATAGGGTTGAGAAATCTATTAGAGGTAGGCGAAAAATTCAATTAGAATTTAGCCCTGCCGAGACAGATGAAACAGCAATCATTGTAGGCGATAATGATGTTCCTATTTTTACTGGAGATCCAGACGATGTGCCAATGCCTTTATATGAAAAGATTGGTGAATCGTTTACTAAGATTATGGGTTTTGCCGCAGAGACTGATATCTATATAGTCTCTGATTATCCTAACCCAATGAACATTACACAAATAGAACTCAAAGGGCGGTTCACGGCTAGAACGTCGGGATTTGTCCGTTAGTGTTCTCTCTTTTGTCCTCTGGCCTCTCTTGTTAGAGGTCAGGGGATTTATAATTTGGAGATTATAATGGCTTATGCTAGCACAATTGACGGCAAAACAGTAGATAGAAATTACTCTGCTGTTGCTAATTTACTAGATAAAGTGCCTTTTGTCAGGTCCTTTAAAATACACAGAGCTGCTGATCAGCACGCTTTGACAATAAATCAAAATAGGTTCATTGGAAAGTATCCTACACAAGACGCAGCATTAGGTTCTTTAATGGGCTGCGTTAAAGCAGGGGGTGGAGGCGAAGATTTTGCTATTGCTTCTATTGAAAACATGATTGCCAATGGTCAAGGTCTTTTTACATCTGCGGGTGCTGTTCAATCGTTTACAATGAGTATCCTTAACGGTGGTATTACTGGACCGTTTACAAATGTTTCTGGTGACGCTATTATATCTACTACTTCGCATAACCTAGATTGGAAGTATTCAGGTAATCTAGATAAGCTTAGGCTTTGGTTTGGACCTTATTCTGGACAGCCTTTAGGAACAGGTGGTGTTAGGAGCGGCGATACTAGATATCCTTTTGCAAATACTACGGATGCTTATGATTACTTCCAACGATTTACTTTTAAAGTATCTATTAACGGAGGTTCTGAGATAACCCTTGCTGCGAGTAGTGCTCAAACGCCTTACGTAAATACTACTACAGCTTTAGGTAGTAATATTTGGGGAGCTTTGGGAAACTACACAATTAACTTTAATATTACGGAGAACTAATCTATGCCTATTGTAGATGATGATGTAATTATTGAAGTAGAGTTTACAAATGGCGTAGGCAGCTCAGATCCTTTAGCATTTAGTTATCTAGGTATTACAGGTTTAGATACTAATAGATCAGCTGCTTCCCAGCTTACAATTTTAATCTACTTCACAGAATTTTCTGATGGAACTACAGTTGAAAACGGAACGTTTACCAATTGGTATGATCCATATCTTATTAAACCAACAGACGAAAGCGGTAACGTTTTCTTAGATTTTGATGATGCTAGAGGCATTGTTACTATTCAAAACTTAGAACTAAGTACAGTAACCTTTGCTAACGGCACCACTACAAAAACCCGTAAAGCTTTGAGTGATTCGACCTATACTAAGGTACGGATTATGAGATCTCAAAACATTACAAATAAGTCACATACTTTTCAAAGCGGTAGTCGAATTACTTCAGATAGTTTGAATAACGCTATTGGCCAGATTTTTGACGCAACTCAAGAGTTAGACGATCGCCTTGTTCGGGTTGAAGGAGCTACTTTTGAAGAAGGAATTGTTTTAAACAGTGTAGATTTACCTGTAATTCCTGTTATAAAAGGAGGAACAGGAGCTACAACAGCAGGAGCAGCTCGTACTGCTTTAGGAGCCGACGACGCGTCTAACCTAACAACGGGTACAATTCCTAACGCTCGTATCACTGCGCTTCCCAAAACAAACATCTTAGCTGCTGCTGACGATATTATCAATAAAACTGTTGGTACATCGGCTAATAACGTAGTTGCATTAGATGGTCTTGGAAAACTTCCCGCAGTTGATGGATCTCAGTTGATTAATCTTCCATCTAGTGGCACCGGCGGTCTTATTGATTCTGTCGCCATTACAGCTGGAAACGGTTTAGATGTTACTCAATCAACTACTGTTGGTGGAGACTACACAGCTACTCTGTCTGCCGATCTTAAAGCAAACGGCGGTATTGTTATTGAGTCAACCGAATTAGCTGTAGATCTTGGGGCTTCTAGTATTACTGGCACTCTTGGTGTTTTAGATGGTGGCACTGGACTAACTTCAATTAGCACATTGCTTAATTCTAACACAACCAAGGGCGATGTAGGACTTGGCAACGTAGAAAACACTGCGTTATCTACTTGGGCCGGGTCTGGAAACATTACCCAAGTAGGAACTATTACAAGCGGAACTTGGAATGGCACTGCTATTGCTTATGCGGATGTATCGGGAACACCAACCCTTGGCACTGCAGCTGCAGCAAACACAGGTGACTTTGCGGCTGCAAGTCATACTCATGCTCAATCTGAAATTACTAACTTAGTTACAGACCTAGCTGCAAAATCCCCCCTTGCGGGTAGCAGTAGTATTGTAACAACAGGTACAATTACAACTGGAACTTGGAATGCAACAGCTATCGAAGATACTAAAATTGACCTTCGTGTCGATCACGGCGTAACTTTTGATGGCCAGGGTTCGGTAATCGAAACAGCTAAGACTGTATACGTTCCTGTTGAAAGAGATGGTGTAATTAAAGCAGCTACCTTAGTAGGAGATGCTTCGGGATCAGCTACTATTACAATTACTAGATATAACCCAGCAGCAGACGCAACTACGCTAGGGCTTCCAGCATCCGTTGGTTCTATTGCATTGGCGTCTAAAATTATTAATAGAGATACTACCTTAAGTGGCTGGACTACAGCTGTATCTGAGGGAGATATCCTAGCTTTTACAACTGGTGGCACACTAGCTACTGTAACTCGATTAACATGCAAACTTAAAATGGAGCTAGCATAATGCAGAACACAACTTTAACTTTATTTATTTCGCAATCACTTCGGCCTGATGCCGAGCGATTTCGATCTAACTACTTTCGGGGCATTGATTTTACTTCGACTGTTACCGCTGAGATTGTGCCGGTGATGATTGCCGAAGGACTTGCGACGTTCGATCCTGCTACCGGCTTGACTCCGGTTGTCGGGCAGGAAGATGAGCCTATTGATGATGGACGTACCGATCAAGGTATTATGCCTCTAAAGAACTCTGAGTTTTGTAAGTTGGTAAACTCGTTTATGTCGATTACTGCAGGCATCGCAGCAGATCAGGATCTCGTTGATGCCATGTCCAACGCCTGCGTGCGGCCTCTTGAGGCGAACTGATGTCAACAACCTACTACGTTAAATCTTCTGGAGGAAGCGATTCCAATGACGGTCTGACGTTGGGAAACGCCTTCGCAACTATTCAGCACGGTCTTGACCAATGGGTGAACAGTGGCGTCTACGAACTTCGCATCGTCAACGATGGCACCCACAACATCACCTCGACGATCACAATGAACCACAATTCGACTGGCAGCAGGCCGGTGAGAATATATGGAGTTGATTCGTCGGGCAACCGAATTGACGACAACTCTGAGATGGTAACGATCAACGGTTCGGGGCTTTCGAATACCGACCCGATGTTCAAGTCAACCAACTCAAGCAACTGCACGGTCATGTTTCGAAACCTTCGTTTCACTGGAGGTCCGGGGTATGCGTTTATGGGCAACTCAAGTGGAAAGTTTCAATGGACCTTTTGCAGGCTTGATAACTGCAATCTGGGCATTGGAAACAACACCGATGATGATCTGACCAGCAATGCCCAGAGCAAGCAGCCTGTCCACTTGATGCGAGAGTGTGAGATCGACAACCACACCTCGCACGGATTCAACTATCCGGGGACGAACCGTGGCCCGAACTATTTGTACGGCTGCAAGATTCACTCGAACGGTGGCGTGGGGATCCGGTATAGGTCGGACCTCCAGTTGTACCACTGTCTCGTCTACAACAACACGTCGGAAGGCATCGGTGCATTCAGCAGCGCGTTGACCTTGAGTCGCCTTATCAACAACACCATCTACAACAACGGCAGCCACGGTGTTGTTCAATACGCCAACTATGACGATCAGATTCTGTCCGGCAACATCTTCGCCAACAATGGTGGGTACGGCTACAAGACGAACAACACTGGCAACGGCGGAAACCAGCAGTACATGACGCACAACATCTTCCACAACAACACGAGCGGAGCACATAACTTCGACGGTGGAAGCAACTCAATGACGTACATCGGGCAGTCGAACCAGAACGTCGATCCCGATTTCGAGTCAACTTCAACAAGTAGTGCAGACTTCCTTCGTCCCTCTAGTTCATCTCCCGCACGCCTTGCTGGTCCCCTTGGGATTGACATTGGAGCGTTGCGGGCAAAAGAATCAGGTGGAGGCGGAGGCGGCGGTACAGTTGGATTTGCTATTTAAACCTTAGGACCGTCTGCTGCTGTTGCAGTTCGTGGAGCGAACGTCATAAGTTACGCCCTTCAGTGCAGCATGCCTCAGGGCAAGCAGCGTCGGGACTTACCATAGAGGCACCAAGGGGTCGCTGTGTCCCCTTGGTGTCTTTTTACTTGGAGAAATACAATGAACCTAGAGCTAATCTCGATGTTAGGAGGAGGTCTTGCAGGTTTTATATTCAGATTTATGGCAATGTCTGTGGAGAATCAGCAGCGTACTACAGAAATGCTATTACAAAAACAAATTGCGGCTGACGATTCTGCTGATAGGGCTAGCAAACGCGGCACCCATATTGGTCGCCGGGTGCTCGTCTTCACAGTCCTCTGGACCCTCGCAGTCGCTCCTTTCCTCGGATCCCTTATCGGAATCGATACATGGGTTCAAAGAGACCGAGCCCCTTGGGATTTACTCGGAATCTTTACCGGAGGATGGGAGCAGCTACAAGGAATCGTCGTGCTACCTGAGCTTCGCGCTGCTCTTCTTGCCGCCGTTGGTTTTTACCTTGGCGGTTCTTCCATTGCGAGAGGTAGGTAATGACAAGCGATCAAATGTTTGATTTATTGCTGCTAGCTATAGGTATAGTGGCAGCTATGGTTGGAGCTGTTCTTTATAGGGTATGGGCTATACCCGCTGTACAGCAAAAGGTTGAGATGTTAGACAAAGAAACATCTAAAACCAGAGATAATGTTCACGATATTCGTAAGACTTTAAACAACCATGATACAAGGATTTCTATTCTTGAGGAAACAAAGCAAGAAAACTCCTCGTGAGAATCAATTGCCGCGTGTAAGGCCCGCTTATATTAAACGTATTAAAAAGGAACGATATAATGCCAAAAGTCGGAAAGAAGAAGTTTGACTATACTGCAAAAGGTAAGAAGGCTGCTAAAGCATACGCAGCTAAGACTGGTCAAAAAGTAGCTAAGACTAAGCGTAAGGCTGGTATGAAAAAGGGTTACTGATGGCTAAGAAAAAGAAAGCTAAACGTGACGCTTGTTATAATAAAGTAAAAAGCCGCTACACTAAGTGGCCTAGTGCTTATGCCTCTGGTGCTTTAGTTAAATGCCGCAAGGTAGGAGCTAAGAACTGGGGTAATAAGAGTAAAGGCAAAAAGAAGTAATGGCTAAGAAAGAAGGCTTGAAGAAATGGTTTTCTCGTAATAACGGGAAAGGCTGGATTGATTGCAAGACGGGCAAAGCTTGTGGTCGCAAGTCTGCTAAAGGCGGTAGTAAACGGAAGTATCCTGCCTGCCGACCAACTAAAGCGCAATGTAACTCTAGGGCTAAGTTAAAGAAAGGCCCTAAAAGAATTTCTTGGAAAAAGGGAAGTAAAAAGAAATGAAGTACGGAAAAAAGAAAGCTGGTATGTGTTCTTCTTGTGCTGCTAAAAAGAAAGCAGCTGCGGCTAAAAAAAGGAAACCTAAGAAGGGGAAGTGATGGCTAAGAAAGGAAAGTCTAAAAGCAAAGGTGCCATGAAAGGCTGCAACATTGGAAACAAATGTAAATCCAAAAGGGGTGGTCTTACGGCAAAGGGTCGCCGTATGATCAATAGAAAAACTGGATCCAATCTTAAGGCCCCCCAGCCAGGGGGAGGATCTAGAAAGAAAAGCTACTGCGCCCGATCCGCTGGACAAATGAAGAAGTTTCCTAAAGCAGCTAAAGACCCTAACAGCAGGCTTCGTAAAGCCCGCAGAAGATGGAAGTGCTGATGAAGTTAGTTAGTTTACTGGTCATTGCACATTCTGTAACTGGTTCTGTATTTGCTCAAAGCGAAGAAGGGCCTTGTAGTCCTCGCCTAACGCCTATGTATACTACTAGGTTACCAGTGTTTGACGCTGATGGTGAGCCTACCTCAATGCTTCAGATTGTATCTGAGGCTGAGACTGAGACAAGAGAGCTGGTGGTTTACTATGTAACACCCGCAGTATCTAATGTCGGTATATTTACTATGGAGGGAGATGCCCAAGTAACTAATAAATCTTCAGGTGCAAGAAACGTTAAGTATAGACAATCTGTAAAGATAGACGAGGGCATGGTTCCTATTTTTGATTTAAACTCTGATCTTTGCTGGGAGCCTGAAAAAAGTCGTATCGTTAGAGACTACGTTTTTCCAGTTCCCGGTAACCAAACTATAACAGAGAGTATTTCTTGGGCTGTAACAATTCGTAGAAAAGATCAGATTGCAGACATCAATGCTGATAACGTAGTTAATGCTATAGACCAAGGAATTTTAATGAGTGACTGGGGTACCAATAACCCCCGCTCAGATCTTAATTTTGATGGCACTGTAAACGGAACCGATCTTGGTATTTTGTTTAGCCAGTGGTCA
>Ga0213860_10000985_pt1 | contig 11530 bp, 10 predicted proteins | sample PICome_3_FD_160118 | JGI IMG/M metagenome (GOLD analysis project Ga0213860, IMG submission 160118) | Coastal seawater microbial communities near Pivers Island, North Carolina, United States - PICO550 | ecosystem: Environmental > Aquatic > Marine > Coastal | place: USA: North Carolina...
TAAACATATCATCATTGACGATTTTTTAGAAGAAACTGCAATTAATAAATTATGCAAGGATTTTCCACCATTTGATAAATCTAAAGCCATAAATGAAAATGGTGATATAGGACCGAAGTGCGTTCACACAGATATTGCTAGCATATCTTCGTTTTATGAAAAATTTGATAAGCATATAAGAAGTAGAGCTTTTATAGATCATATAGAAGATATAACAGGTATTAAAGATTTAGTCATCGATAGAAGAATGTATGGTGGTGGTACTCATGAGAACGTAGATGGAGCTGAACTAGATGTGCATGTAGATTTTAATTATGATACAGAAACTAATTATCACAGAAGGCTAAATTTATTATTATATCTAAATGAAGATTGGGATGAGGAATGGGGTGGAGCTATTGAGATTATTTCAAATCCTCTAAATTTTTACAAAAAAAATATGATATCTAAATCATATAATTGTATTAAAAATAGATGTCTTATATTTGAAACAAATGAATATTCATGGCATGGTTTTAAAAAAATAAAAATGCCACAAAATATTGTAAATTCTCGAAAATTAATTTCAATTTATTTTTATACTAAAGACAGGCCAGAATCTGAAATAGTGGCTAATCATGGAACCTTTTATTTCCCATATCCTCCTGAACTAAAAAATTCATTGACTTATGATGAGGACATTAGATTAATACAAAAAAGGGATGAGTTACTTTTTAGTTCATATAAAAAGGAAATTGAGCAGTCAAAAAAAATACTTCAACTAGAGAATAGAATTGCTGACTTAGAAAAAAATGTAAAACCACATTACGAGGGATTTATAAATTTATTATCAATATCTGGGTACTTCTCTGATGGCTGGATAACCAATAATTTTTCTGCAAAGTTTTCTAATTCAAGGAAGATAAAAAGAATTAATATTGATATTATGAATCCTCAAGAAAAAAAAGGCGATGTTTTGGTAAAGCTTAATGATAAGCAATTTACTTTTGATATATACAAGAAAAATCATAAATTAGAATTAAAAAATGTTAGTTTGTCTAGTTCACAAATTCATAAATTTGATATTGTTTCTGATATTAACTCTTCTGTTGAATTAGACCAAAGGCAGCTAAGCCTTGTTCTTAATAAATTAGTTTTTGAATAACTGCATTATTAGCAATGAAAGCCATTATTCATATTGGTCTAGAAAAGACTGGAACAACAACTATTCAAAATTTTATTTATAAAAATAAAAAAACATTAGAAAGTAAAAATATATTTTTAACGAAATCATTTGGATATCCTAACAATAATTTATTAAGCTATATCTCCATTGATCAACCTAGTGCTTCAAAAAATAATTTCAAAAATCATGATTTTCAATTATTTAAAAAAAATATAATAAAAAAAGCTAAAATCGAGCTAAGTGATTCATTAAATAAACATAATTTTCTGTTTTCAAGCGAGCATTTGCATAGCCAACTAAAGTCGCAAAAAGAAATATCTCATTTTAAAAAAACCTTACATATATTAGGTTTTAAAAGCTTTTCTATTATTATTACTTTAAGACCCATTATAGAGATGCATAGATCTAGAATTTCTACAGCTTTTAAAAATGGTAATTTCGTTGAGCCTAAAATAACTGAACCATGGAAATTCAAGACGCCACACATTTATCAAATCAAAAATACATTAAAAGATTGGATGAGTGTATTTGGCGAAAATAATATTAATGCAATAAGATATTCAAGAAAAACCCTTTTAAGAGATTTTTTTGAGATAGTTGATAAGGATATAAGTCTAGATCATTTAAAATCTATTAATAATAAGAACAAATCCTTGTCTTATGAAATAATGGAAGCAATTTATTCAAACAAAATTTTAATTGAAAAAAATTTACCATTAAAAGATCAAAAAATTAATTTTGTAAATACTTTGATTAATGTATTTGAAATGCATCCTGATCAAAATAAAATTAGTATCTCTAGAGATGCACAAATAAAATACAATAAAAGCTTTCAGCTGGACTCTGAATTTACACAGAGTAATTTTAATTTTTCGATTGACTCTAAATGCATCACTGAAAAAAAACAAATAAGTAATAAAGAACTTATTTTAAAAATTAATGATCATATCAAAAAGATAATTTAGATTTATTAAAATCTTTTTTTGCGCAAAGCTCTAAAAGCTTATCTATATAATTTAAATTATCAGCTGTAATATTATTTTTCTTAAGGAAAGATATCAATTGAAACTCTAGCTTATCAAGATTCTCAGATAACCAGTTTTGTAGAGAGCTTGTATCTGCTTTAGTAAAATCTTTAACAGGAAATTCTATGTCATAGTTATTTTTTGCCCATTTGTTAGCTTTATAGTCTGCAATACTAGCAAATAGATCTATTGGAATTTTTCTGTCATCTAAGAAAATTTTTTGTAGTAATGATATGGCCCTCTTTCGAATATAAAAAGAATTATAATTATTATTAATCTCTAAAAATTTGTTAATTTTAAAAAGAATTTTAATAGCATCTGCTGATAAAGATGAATTATTGTTATAAGTTTTATTCTGATCAACCTTTAAGCTAAAAATATTAGCAAAGTCATCAACCACGCTGTTATTCTTAAGTTTGTCTTTATGAAATTCTTTAATTAAAACATTTTCTTTACCTAGAATATTTATGAAGTTATTGCATTTTTTTATAAATTTTTGACTTATTTTTTTTGGGACCTTAGCAAGGCCAAATTTAAGCTCTTGCTGAAATGATGATCTAGCAAAAGAAATTGGATCCCTAATATATCCAACTACATAAATATTTTTTTGATACTGTCTAATGAAATTAATTAAACTTTCTAGCTCTTCATGCTTGAGATTTGAAATTTCTTCGCCAGATATAAATATAGATTTTTCATACCTTTTGCTCTTTATTAAGGCAAGGGTTAGTCTTTCTTTCCAATATGATCTTAAATCTTCTATTTCTTTATTAGATAAATTATGATTTTTAAAAGTTCTGTAGCTATGATAGTCAGTCTTAAAAAGGCCTACGATGGGAATACTATGGTTCTTGTGCCCAAGAATACCCTCCTCTGATAAACTTGCATAAAAATTTAAGTCATCTTCATAGCCACTAAGATAATCTTGAATTGCAGTAGAGCCAGTTTTATGAAGTCCTATGTGAATTATGCATTTCATTGTGATGGTACCCGAGGCCGGACTTGAACCGGCACGATATTTCTATCGAGGGATTTTAAGTCCCTTGTGTCTACCAATTCCACCACTCGGGCTTTAAGTTATCAATCTTCTCCTTTAAACGTAATATTTTGAATGAGCTCTCTTTCAGTATTGGTATTATACTTTATTCTTATTTTGTTGTTTATAGAGATTACATTTTTTAACAAAGATAATTCTCTTTTTTTATGAAGTGAATATTTATAAAAAGCATTGGAATCTTTAGGCAGGCATGCCCCGCCAAATCCTTTTCTTCCATCGTGTCCAGGAACATCCATATGAGAGCTTCCTATTCGATCATCTAAAGTTAGATATTTTATAAAATTAGTCCAGTGTTCATTTGCTCCGGAAACATCATAGAGATCTTTTAACTCATTAAAAAATATTACCTTCATAGAAAGAAAAGAGTTAATTGTATATTTTATAAATGCTGCAGTTATAGCGTCTGTAAAAGAATAATCCTTGCATATACACATAGTATAATTTTTATAAAAATTAGCTAAAAGTTTTGTATCATCAATACCTCCGCCTAAGATTATTAAGTTTGAATTTACAAAATCTTCATTTGCATGCTTTTCTCTTAAAAATTCTGGATTATATACAAATCTTTCTATAACTTTTTGGATGGCTACAATCTTGTCAGGAAGAATAGTGCTCTTAAGAACTATAAGGGAACCTAAATTCATTTCATTTATATCGTTTAGGACTGATTCGACTATGGATATATCTTGTGATCCATCACTATTCATTGGAGTTGGCAAACAAATGAAAATTATATCCGGTATAAACTCAACCAAATCATTCAAATTTGTTCCAAGTTTCGGGTCTATCTTTTTAACTAAAATTTTGTTCGTTAAAGCATTGAATAATGCCTTACCAACAAACCCATAACCTATTATTGCAATTTTCATAGTTTTAATGGAGGCTGAAGCCGGAATCGAACCGGCGTAAACGGCTTTGCAGGCCGCTGCATGACCACTCTGCCATCCAGCCAAATATTTTTTGTATTGTATACATCAAGTAATTAAATTTAAAGAAATTATTTTTTAAAGGTATTGAAAGTATATTCGAAGCCTGAATATATCGTAATGAAAAAAGAAATAAGCAGCATTATGTCTGCAACTAAAACTACTAACATGTTATTTAATGCAAAACCAAATAAATATGAGCTAATAGTAAATAGCTGAAAAGTTGTTTTAATTTTTGCAGTATAAGTTACTTTTGTGGCATCTATCTTTTGCATTCTAGAGTTCAGATCTCTTAATGCCCCTACCCAAATTTCTCTACCTATAATGATGGCTGAAAGAAAACCAATATAGTAACTTGCCTGATGTACTGAGATTGCAAAAAATATAAAAACTACAAGAATTTTATCTGAAATTGGATCAAGTATTTCTCCAATTTGAGATACTAAATTATATTTCCTTGCTAAATAGCCATCAAAATAGTCAGTAATGCTTGCTATAAAAAATAATATAAATGCATGCCAATACATTTCAGTATTAGTCAAAAGAAGAAAAATAATAGCTCCGAAAAAAATTCTAGAAGCAGAGATAAGGTTAATAAATAATGACATTAGTTTTTGAAAGCAATTATATCTTTAGCTATTTTCTCATTAATGCCCTTAATAGTCATTAAATCCTCTATTTTAGCTGTCTTTATTTTTTTAATATTCTTGAATTCTCTAAAAAGATGATTTTTTGTAACTGGCCCAATACCATTAATTTCATCAAGAAAGGATTTTTTAGTACCTCTTTTTTTCTTTTTCCTTTGAGCGGTTATCGCAAATCTATGAGATTCATCTCTTATTTCCTGAAGCAATAGATAAGCCTTAGAATACTTCTCCATCTCTATTATTCCATCGCTTGATAGAATTGTCTCAGTTGCTCTTATTCTATTAGTACCCTTAACAATTGATATAACTTTTATATCTGAGTGTTTTGAATTATTTATCAATGATTCAGCATAATTTAGCTGTGTTTTTCCCCCATCTATAACCAATAAATCCGGTTTTGTCTCTTTGTTTTCATAATATTTGAGCCGCCTAGATAAAGCATGCTCTATTGAACCAATATCGTTCCCAGCTAGATTTTTTGGGATATTATAAAGCCTATATTTATCTTTATTTGCACCCTTCTTTGTATATACAACACAAGATGCTACCGCATGATCTTGATATGAATGACTAATATCATAAGCTTCAATTTTTGATAAATGTTTAATGCCTAATTTCACTTTAAGTTCGTTAAGTGCAAAACTATATTTTTGTTCCTTACTTAAGTGATTAGCAATAACTTGTTTTGCATTTGACTTGCATAAATTATAAATAGATTTTATGTCTTTGCTTGGAGTACTAATAATTTTGGTCCTGTGTTTCATTTTTTGAAAGATAGCCTCACAAATTACATTGCTAGATGACACTATGTTAGCGGTAAGAATCTTGCTTGGTATATCAGGATTAATACTATAAAAATTAATTAGAGCACTTTCATAAACCTGGTCTACAGACTCATAATAACACTTCTTTATTAAATGAGTTTTTGTGCCTCTTATTTTTCCTTTTCTTACAACAACTGTACAAATTCCAAGATATCCATTGTCTTCTGCAACTGAAAAAATATCTACATCTTTTGCTTTTGTAGTCACAGATTGCTCTTCCTGAATAATTTTAATTCTTTTAAGCTTATCTCTACTTGCTGCTGCTTTTTCAAATTCAAGCTTTTTAGAATGATAATTAATCTCTCTTTCTAGCTGTTTGATTGTTTGTGAATCAGATGAAGTTAGATAATTCTTAGCTTTGATTACATCTTCTGCATACTGATATTTTGATATTCGACCAACACATGGAGCGCTACATCTTTTCATTTGATGTTCAATACAAGGCCTTGATCTAGATTTAAAAGTACTATCACTACAATTTCTTAATTTAAAAATTTTTTGAATTTCCTTTATCAACTTTTTTACAGCATACGAGCTTACAAAAGGACCAAAGTATTTTTCATCAACGGCTTTTCTTGTTCTTTTCAGGCCTATGGAAGGATACTCATGATTATCTAAAAAAAATATATAGGGATAAGTCTTATCATCTCTTAGTAGAATATTAAATTTAGGCTTATTTTCTTTAATAAGCAATTGCTCTAAAAGCAGAGCTTCAACTTCATTTTTTGTTGAAAAAGTTTCTACTTGATTAGTAAGTTTTTTTATTTGACTCGTTTTTCTATCTTTTTTAGCATTACCAAAATAACTTGAAACTCTTTTCTTTAAGTTTTTGGCTTTGCCTATGTATATGATTTCTGAGTGATGGAAAAACTTGTATATTCCTGGTGTTGTTGGAATTTTGTTTAAATCAACCGCCATTAGTATCTAAATATTTTCTTGTAAATATCTTACCAGCACTAACCCCATACTGATCAAATGGATTTATTTGCAACATTCTTGAAGTTAAGAAGACTCTGTGCTCCCAAAAAGCTATTAAATAGCCTAGATTATATGCGTTAAGTTCTTTTAAAGAGAATAGATTAACTGGTGATTGACCATTTACTTTTTCATAATCCTTAAGATCAACACCTGCTCCAAAAGCTAAAAGACTTGATTGTGCTTGAGATTGAGCAAATAATAATTGATTATTTTTTTTATCTGTCTCCACGCAAATGATGTCTGCACAAAATGACGCAGTTCCTTGATGAAGTAATTGGAAGTATGAATGTTGAGCTGTGGAGCCAAAGCCGCCAAAAATAGTTTGCCCTGTTTTTCTAAATCTAGATGTGGGATTGGCATTTTTGCCTATAGATTCCATTTCTAGCTGTTGAATATAATTAGTAAAAAATCTTAATTTCCAGCTATATGTTAGAAGCACTCGAATATGCTTATTATCAAAATTGTTATGCCAAATATCACTGAAGACGATAGTTTTAATAAATTCTAAATAATTACTATTTGAATTTAGATTTTTGTCTGCTTTAGATCCCCCTTTAAGAAAATCTATGAAATTATCTTCAAGCTCTAAAATAGCAGCAAGAGAAATTGGTGACCACATAGAATATCTTCCACCTATTTCGTTTGGGAATTGAATGGTGCTTGCCTTATCAAATCCAAAAGTTTTTGCTTTTTCAAACTGAGAGGTTACACAAATAAAATGATCTTTAAATTTAAAATCAGTTCCAATCCAATTTCTAGCAAGATTAAAGCTTTGCATGGTTTCATCAGTTGAAAAGGATTTAGAAGAAACTATAAAAAAGGTTTCTGCTTTATTTAAAGGCTGAATTTCATCAATAAACTCTTGGGTATCTGGTCCTGTTAAAAAAATATGATTGAAAGATCTATCATGTTTTTGAGTTATAGTTTCAAGCAATAGTTTGGGTCCTTCAAAAGATCCTCCTATTCCAATAGTAATAATATTTTTTATATTATTTTCTAAAAGTTTTACTTTCAAATTTATACACTGCTCAATAGAGCTCTTTGCTATTTCGTAAAAGTAAGAACTTACATTGCTATTATTCTCTCCATATGCGCTTCTATAAACATGATGCAGTGCAGCTTGATCTTCTGTTGTATTGATTTTGTATTCAGAAAATAATTTTTTAATTTCACTATCAATATCTAGCTGGTTATATATTTTATCTAGCCGAACTAAATCTTCTTGACCAAAAACTGGGAATAATGATTCGTATGAAATGCATTCATCCTCATAAGAGTATAAAAAATTATTATTGGATTGAGTCATATATTTCTTGCAAGGTGTTTTTAATATCAGTTGATGCTGTTATTGGTCTTCCAATTACTAAAAAATTAGATCCATTTTCTATTGCTTCTTTTGGACTCATAGTTCTTGCTTGATCATCTCCAAGATTTTTCATTCTTATTCCTGGTGTTATCGTTAATAAGCCAGAATTATTTTTGACTAGGCTTAGCTCATGTGGTGAGCAGACAACGCCATGAATGCCACTTTGGATGGCGAGTTCAAGCATTGCTAGAACCTGATCTTTCGCATTACATCTATAAATAGTTTGAGTATCCTCGTCTGCAAGGCTGGTAAGAGCAGTTACACCGAATATCTTAATATTAGTATCTTTTACTGCATCAAGAGATTCCTGAAGCATTTTTAATCCTCCTGATGTATGAACAGTCATCATTTTTATTGGCAAGTCTACTAAACCTTCAATAGATTTTTTTACAGTGTTGGGAATGTCATGCAGTTTTAAATCTAGAAAGATATCGAAGCCTTTGTTTGCAGCTTCTGTAACCGCCCATCTTCCAAGAGAGTTAAATAAAACACTGCCAATTTTTACCATACATAAGTTTGGATCAAGCTGATCAATTACTTGCTCATATTTTGTTTGATTGCACTCATCAAGAGCAACAATAATAGATTTACTCATAGCATTTGAATCTTAACTATAACTTAGTCTTGAATCAATGATTTAGATGGTTTGAAATGAAGGATTGCTGTTTCTCCTAGATAGGAAACGGCTTTTGTTTTAGGATTAATGAACTTTCTTGGTCTAATAAATTTTTTTGAAAAAGTGCCAAAACCACGTATTTCAACTTTATTATCTAGGGCAACAGATTCAACAATGGTATTAATAATTGTCTCGACTGCTGAGGAGATTTTTTCTTTTCCAAGCTCAGAAAATTCACGAGATAAATACTCTTCAAGATCTGATCTATTAAAAGTCTCTAATTTTTTAGTCACTTAATTTTAAAGATATTCTTTCTCTATCTGCATCAATTGCAAATACTATACAATCAAGATTATCACCTTTTTTGTAATCATCAAGAGCATCTTTTGATTCTTCATCCTCAGTAATATCAGATAAATGAATCAAGCCATCAATATCACCTTCAAGACCAACAAATATTCCAAAATCTGTAATTGATTTAATTTTGCCTGAGACTTTGTCACCTATAGAGTATTTGTTATCAAACTCTACCCAAGGATTAGATTTGGTCTGCTTTAGACCAAGAGAGATTCTTCTCTTCTCGTAATCAATTTCTAGAATCATTACTTTAATTTTTTGATTCATTTCAACCACTTTTGATGGATGAATATTTTTGCTAGTCCAATCAAGTTCAGATAGGTGAATCAATCCTTCTATACCATCTTCAAGTTGAGCAAAGCAACCATAGTCAGCAATATTGGATACTTCTGCTTCATATACCCCGCCAACAGAATACTTAGATTCTATTTCAGTCCATGGATCATTATGGATTTGCTTTAAACCTAATGATACTCTAAGTTTTTCTTTATCAAAGCTTAGCACTTTTACATCAATTTCATCACCTAGTTTCAAGAACTCAGATGGATTAGGAACTCTCGACCATGAAAGATCAGTTATATGAAGCAAACCATCCAAGCCTCCAAGGTCAATGAATGCACCATAATCTGTAATATTTTTAACAATCCCCTTAACAATTTGGCCTTCTTCAAGATTTTTAAGAAGCTCAACTTTAATCTCAGAATTATTTTTTTCAAGAACAGCTTTTCTTGATAAAACAACATTATTTCTTTTGTAATCAAGCTTGATAACTTTAAATTCTTGAACAGTGTTTTCAATATCAGGAGCTTCTTTTAGTGGTCTAACATCAACTAATGATCCCGGTAAAAACGCTTTAACAACATCTACCTCTACTGCGAAGCCACCTTTAACTCTATTAAGTATTTTTCCTGTTACAAACTCACCAGTTTCTAATGCCTCTTCGAGCATTTTCCAAGTTGAGATTTTTCTTGCTTTTTCTCTAGAAATTCTAGTCTCACCAAAACCGTCTTCTACGGCTTCTAAGGCAACTTGGACCTCATCGCCCACTTGTATGACAGCTTGACCTTTATTATTTCTAAATTCGTCCAGAGGTATTACCCCCTCTGATTTAAGACCGACATGGACTGTAACCCAATCTTTATCAACATCTAAAACCACCCCCGAAACAATGGATCCAGGTTGCATATCCAATGTTTGTAAACTTTCATCTAATAACGCTGCAAATGTTTCACTCATATTTTTTAATTTCCTTTTATTAACCTTTTAGTAAAGCTAAAAACTTCTTTAAGAGACATTTTAGAGGTGTCTATTACTGTAGCATCAGCGGCAGGCAGTAATGGCGATAACTCTCTAGATTGATCTGCTAGATCTCTCTGCTCAATATCATCTATTAGATCGCGCATATTAACTTCTTGTCCACGATTCTGCAACTCTAAAAACCTTCTTTTTGCTCTAATTTCTACAGATGCAGTTAAAAAGAACTTGTTGCCTGCACTTGGAAAAACTACTGTTCCCATATCTCTTCCATCGGCAACCAGTCCAAGCTCATTATTAATGTCTCTTTGTATACCTAAAAGATTGCTTCTTGTATCTTCGAGAGCGCTTAATTCTGAGGCTAACTTAGCAGTTTTCTCTGACCTTAGATCGTTAGTTAAATCTCTCTTATGAAAAATTACTATTAACTCATTATTTATTATTTTAATATCTAAATTTTTAATATTCTCTTTAATTTCATTTGTGCCTAACTGCATCTCATAAAAATAAGCATATGCTCTATAAAGTAATCCACTATCTAAAATTTTATAGTTTAAAAATTTAGCAAGAGCTTTTGTTAGGGCTCCTTTTCCAGATGCAGATGGCCCATCAATAGTAATTATTTTAGATTCAGATTTCACAAAGATTTCCGCCTAAATTGTTCATAAGCTCAATAAAATTTGGGAATGAAGTTTTAATATTTTCGCAGTCTTTGACTTTAATCCCCTTATGAGATTTCATTCCTGCCACGAGAAAGCTCATTGCTATTCTATGATCATCATAAGAATTTATTATTATGTTTTCTTTATCAATAAAAAAATTAGAATCTCCATAAATTTCTATACCATCCTCAAGCTGTTTATGATGAACGCCTATTTTACTAAGCCCATCAGAGGTTGCTTGCAGTCTATCAGATTCTTTAACACGTAATTCTTTTGCATCTTTAATGGAAGTTTTTCCATCTGCAAATGATGCTGCTACAGATAAAATAGGTATTTCATCAATAATATTTGGTATTACCCATGTTGGAACTTCAATTCCTTGTAGTTTTGATGATCTAACTCTTATATCTGCTACCTCTTCATTGCATTGATTACGTATATTTAAAATCTGAATATCTCCATTCATTTCTTTTAAAACATTAACCAAACCTGATCTAGTTTTATTGATGCCAACATTTTTGATTAATATGTCGGCTTGATTGCTGATCAATGCAGCAACAATGATAAAAGCTGAGGAAGAAAAGTCACCAGCAACTATATAATGTTTATGTTCTTTATCCATCTTCTTATTAGATAAGGTGATATAGTTTTTT
>Ga0213860_10000988_pt1 | contig 11516 bp, 23 predicted proteins | sample PICome_3_FD_160118 | JGI IMG/M metagenome (GOLD analysis project Ga0213860, IMG submission 160118) | Coastal seawater microbial communities near Pivers Island, North Carolina, United States - PICO550 | ecosystem: Environmental > Aquatic > Marine > Coastal | place: USA: North Carolina...
CGTACTGAGCGCCAGGCTGTGTTTCGAGTGCATCGTAGCACATACGAGCAGATCGTGAAAGCTCTTCAACCTTAGTTGCAGGTACTTTCTCTGCTGTACGAGAAGTTGAAGGATAAACCTCATCATAGAATGAGATTAAGCTCTCAACTGTAAAACGCTTAGAACCTAAGAACTGAGCCATCTCTTTGTACTTAGCAAACTTCTCGTGAGCTAAACCAAGATCTGCTTTCACACGATCAGGATCAAACACTTGACGGTGTCCAACTTTGACTGAACGATCAGCAGATTGCTGAAGACTCATTGTCAATGTGTTGTGGCAAACCACACGAATCGGTGTGAATCGTACGTCAATTGACTTGCCATACTGATGTGGATTTGAGAACAAGAAGTAAGCGTCAACACGATCGTCACCGAAGACATCGAAAGACTCTTTTACTTTTGCAAGTGCCCATACCATTTGACCGTTCTTTAACGATCCTGCTGTATGCATTTCCATGTCACCAGCTGCTACGTACTCTGCAAAGAAATCAAAAGCTTCTTCGTTCTGTAGAGGGTTCCATGCATCTGTGACGTTAGTCAAGATTGTGCAGTCAGATGTACGTACAAGAGCTTGTTGACCTGTTCGTACTTGTTCGCCGTTAATATCGACGTATGCATCCACTTTCTCGACTCTCCAGTCAAGACCAGCTTTTTGCATCATTTGTACAGGTGTTAAGTCGTTGCTAACTTCTACACCTAAGCCATGCCAAGGTACTTCACCTGCATAAGCCATTGTTTCAACTTCATGTGCCATTCTATATCTCCTTCACACAGTTGCTATTTCTTGAAAAATGAATTTTGCTTCTTGAGCAAATTCTCGATCGGTGCACTGACTAAAGTCAAATGCTGTACATTCCATAGTGTACAAAACTTCTTTTGCAGTCATCTCATCGACGCCGCAGATTTCCATGATTCTTTTAGTATACTCAGTCCATATTGACATGCGTTTTCCTCTCATTTAATAAGTATATCATACACTATATAAATAGAGATGTAAACAGTTAATTTGAATTTTTTTACATTTAATGAGAAAGTGTTACATTTATGATACAGTATCATGCATAATGAAAAGTATAATTTATATATTCCTGAAAATATTATATCTAAAAAAGTTTTAGATTATGGATGTGGAACAGGTAATCTGATAAAGAGTATAGACTCTAATCTATATACAGGTTTAGAAATAGATAAAGAAGCATATGAGTACTGTATAAAAACATTTCCTAAAAACAAATTTATTTTTCAAGACATATACAACGTTGTCTATAATAAAAAAGGTAAACAGCAATATCCGATTTTAAATGATACCTATGATATAATTTTTGCTTATAGTGTATTTACTCATACAACATATGAGTATTTTTTAAAATGTATTGACATATTTAAATCACATCTGAATAAAGGCGGTTCTATTTACATTTCTATGATACTATTTGAAAATAATAAAATGCTAAGATATTTTGTTACTAAGCGGAAAAAGCAATTTGGATATTGTGATATAATAGAAAAATGTGATACAGTGGGTTATTTACTAGACAACAAATATAATAGTAATACAGAAGACTATAGTAATTTTGTTTCTATTTACAATAAAAAATTTTTAAGTCGTCATGGCGAAATAATTAAAACTACTATGAATCAAGATATACTTAAGTTAAGTTAATTTTTTTGTAAACACCTGTATCTTCGAAATTAACATCGTGTACTGCAATTCTAAAAAGTAACCTATCTTCTGTTGGTTCTTCTACTCCATGAGATATTTGAGTATTTAGAATAGTAAGAGTTTGATAAACTAAGTGTAATTTATCCGTATCATCTTCACAAACTAATGCACCGGTATTTTTACTCAATGGGATGAGTATAGCAATTTTACTCATACCATCAATATGCATTGGCATACTACCGCCAGCTTTAGTTAGGAAGAAATCACATCTAAAGTCTTTTGTGTTAATACCAAATTCTTTAAATAATTTCATTAAATATTTTTTAAGACGCATATCATATTTTTCAATATGCTTAATATAATGATGTACCATCTTACGGCCATACATTGTGTCTTCATATTCTTCATGTTCTGAATAAAGTTTATTAGTGTCAGTCCATTCCATTTGATCCATATAAGGTTCAAAGAAACTACGATCACCGTAAATATCAGTTTCAATAACAAATGGTTTAATTAGTTTCATTCCATTCTTCCCAAAAATTATTATCATTCAGTTTTGCTACAGAAATACTTTGCCAAGCTTTAGGATTATGTTCACTGTTTGCTACTACTAAAAAAGGTCCTTCTTTAAATTCCCACTTAAATGCGCTTCTAGCATTTAAAGCTTTTGTAAACATCTTAAAAAACTTATTAGTCCTAGGCTCTCTACTCATAAACGCATTATCAAAAGATAGTTTACTAGCCATAATTAATTGTTGTTGTATACAATGAAATGTCGCCGGCCTTAAAACTTCACGCGTAAAACGTACTCTCGATGTTTGTTTATTATGATAGAATCTATTTAATATTCTTACAGAATTTGTTGGGTAATGATCGCACGAATATCCAGTGGCAAAACCTACTATCTTGTCATTTCTTTTCCATACACTTACAAAGTCATGATTAAAGAAATCTATCTTAGAATAATTAGTAGCTAGGCGATGATCATCGTTTAATGTCTTTACATAATCGTTTAACTCTTGAGTTTTTTCTTGATATTCATAAGGAAAGAAAGAATATATATTTGCTGGCCTAGTATCTCCTTCTTCAGCTGCTGGACTATATAAAAGATTTTTATCTATTTCTTCTATTGTTATCACAAGTCTTCCTGACCATTAAGAGATATCACTAAATGTATTCTACCATTATCACCATTATTTTCTGCCCAATGAGTCATACCTGTATTTAAAAAATAAACACTACCATCTGCAGGCATATGCATTTTTTGTATGCCATCTTTATTCTTAACACACATAAAAGATTGATCATTAGTAATAATCGGTATGTGTACTCTTATGCTGTAAGTTGTATTATAATCGATGTGCGGCTTTATGCTATGTCCAGGAGCCATGTAAGCAAATCGTGTTCGTGTAACCGGTGATTTGAATGTATCTAATATCTCATTCCAATATCCTGTACAAATATCTTTACGCCTAGTATATCTTCTTTCATCCATGACCGGATTATAACTAGGATCATCAGGATTTGTACTTTTTCTGTATGTTGTAATATTGTTGTCTTGTTCTAGTTTTCTTTCAGGCTTCTCACCGTCAAATTCTGTTAAGCTAAGCTGCCTGTAAAATTGACTTCCCTTAGTAACATCCTCATTGCTTTCTGTAAATTTCTTTAGATGATCTAATTTGCTACTACTATTATAAAAATCACCGTATGAGCTATCAGGGTTACTTGCATTTAAATCATCATACAGATCTATGTCTTCGAACTTCTTAAACTCATCTAAGATTCTATCCATATCAAATGTATATGACAGCTTTAAAAATGCTGGTAATTGTTTTCTATCTTTCATTATGTGCCTGTTTTGTATATAGATAAAAGCCACGCTTCATTAATATATCATCGCTTTTATTTCTATCGTTAGAAAAGATCCAGTCTTTATATTGAGATATAGTATCAAACTCTCGTATGATATTTATGTGCCATTCGTCAATCATTATAATCTCAGACTTTATATTGTCTAAAGATGATGGCTTCTTTACAGCTAGCTTGAGCTGTATTCTAGCGTCATTAACACAAGTTATTTTTTCAGGTAGCTTTACTAATGACGTGTATAGTATAGACATTTTTGTGATCCCATAATACCTGCAAACATATGAGTATTATCTACTATATCTGCATTCATTTCATTTGATATGTAATCATCGTCGTAAAACGATAAGAAATAAGTCTCATTGGTAAATTTTGGTATTGTTTTAATATTTTTAAAAACCATTAACTGTTTTGACTTACTCTCGACAGCAACTATTGCATTCTTTAGATTTTTTAATTCTTTTATTAAGAATGTTACATCTCCAAATAATTCTTTACGGTGATTAAAAATTCTATATAGATTATCATCATCATTTAATGATATGTATGTTGCAAGTATATTGCCACCTTTATTTAGATGTTTACTTAGTTTCTTTGTTGTGTTCTTAAATTCATTTAAGTCTGTATGGGTAAAAACACTAAAGGCAAATATTATATCGTATGTTGAAAACATACTCCAATCATGTGTATCTTTACCGGTGTGATTGTATTGCCAATTGTAAACGTCTCTGTGTAACCATGTACAATTAGGATAGTTTATTTTATTTTGTTCTATAACTTGTTTATCTATATCGTAACCAGTATAGTCGCCATCCCAAGGTAAAAAGTTTGCGTGGTTGCATCCAAAGTCTAAAACTTTTTTATCTTTTATATCTACTATACTTTCTAGATAATCTCTTACATTATATTTTAAATAACTATTTGTATTTTTCTTCATAATAATCTTGATAATTTTCTGGTAGACTTAATTCATCAAATGACTTATAATATTCACTATAGCGATCATAACTTTTACTTAGCATGTTTTTGTATTTGTCATCTTCTAAGTCACCATCCCAAGGTGCACCGAAAGCAAAAGTAAACTTTGTAGTACCAGAATAATTTTTCATATAGTGAGGCCACTTACCACTCATTATAAATGGTTTATCAACTGTTTTATCTAAATAGATATCTTCTGTAGACATGAATACTAAATCATCTATGTTACCCTGTAAAACATATCTGAACTTGTGTTGTAATGTATTAAACATTTTTGGACTACAATCTATATGAGGAGGATTTTCTTCATTAGGTGGAGTGGTAATAATCATAATTCTACTTCTTCCAGTCCATGGAAATATTACATCCTCTGCCCATTCTACTAAATCAGAAAATTCTTTTGATATGTCTGTCCACTCAAAACCAGTATCTGTTTTCATCATCATTGGTACGTGAAAGCAGTTTCTATAATTATCTCGTATTAGTAAACTGTATTCTTTATCATTTAACTTATTAAGACAAGTCAAAGGTGGTTTTTCAATATCGAGTGGTAAGTATAATAATTTATCAAACATCAAATAAATCCCTGTATTTTTTAAATACATCTGTGTAAGGAAGATTTATACTTGCTTGTATGTTATATCTATAATTATCATTATTAAATACAGCATGAGTATATTTTGTATTCCAAGCATATACAATAGGAGTAGTATTCTTTGGTGTACCATACTCATTGTTATCATAATACATTTCTAAAGGTCTATATTCGTTATCTAACGGACCTAGTGGTAAATAAATACTCGTTCCTCTTACAGGATCTTTATGAGGAAAAACATTTTCTAATGGTCTATTTCTTAGTACAATATACTTATCAACATCTTCATCAAAAATAGAAAACTTTTCTCTAAGTAAATCTGTAGCATCACATTCTGGCCAAAAACAAATGTTTAGTACTTTATGAACATCTTTATATTCTAAAGTTTTTGCTATTTCTAATAGTTCGAGTTGTAAATCTCTACTAATGTCAATTTTAAGTGGACATAATGCATTTTCTTTAAGACTAATAGGCCATGTATTAATATCACAGTTTAACCAAAGACGCCGATCATTACGTGGCGTATGTATTTTTTTTTCTTCTTCAGATAATACTAATTCTTTTTGTTTTATTTCACGCTTTTGCATTTGATTCTAAAATTCTATTCTCAATTAATTTTTCTAACATAAAACCAGTAAAATCATATTTATGAAACCGAACTACTTTTCCATCATGATGTTCTTTATGATAACCTTCACCAGCTACAAATATATTAATCCAAGGTACATTATGTAATCCATCATGATGTGTAAGTGCATTAACCATACCAAATGCAATAGGAGCAATTACAGCAGGTATTACAATAAAAGATAAAAAGAAATATGGATGTATAATAAATGCCGCTACAGCAGATATTATCCATATATGTTTCCAATAATCGTGAAAGAATTTTATCCTTGGATTTGCAAATAAGTCTTTGCTATATTTTGCAGGTATAGATTCTATTTTCCAAAGAGAAAGTAATACAGTCCAGAATCCTTTTATATTAGGACTATGCGGATCTTTGTCAGTATCTGAATGATGGTGATGCATTCTATGAGCAGCAATCCAACCAATAGGACTACGGCTGCCTGCTAGCACAGACATATACAAAGTAATAACTTCAAATATATATCCTGCTTTAAATGCTCTGTGTGCAAAATATCTATGTAGACCTGAACTGATACCAACGTGTGCTATAACTTGATACCAAACAAAACCTATAAGCAAACATAACCACATGTTAATTCACTCTGTTTTAGTCCAATTACCTACTGTTACTGAATTTGTTACTAACCACGATTGAAAATTGTTTCTTAATTCCTCAGTATCCCAAGTTCTGGTAAACGATAACGTTTGAGTTTCGCTGTTAAAAGTTACATTTTCTGCTACTGGTTTATCTTGGCTATCATATGATGTAGGAAAATATGATCTGATATCAGATATTGCTTCGTCTGCAGTAGTAAAACTTGTGGTATTATTTGTCCAGACATTATTTTCTATATATGCCATTTTATCCTCTTATAAAATATCTACACTATTTATACACCCAACTATATGAATACGATTAAAATCAAATGTACAATTTATGGCCGTATGAGGTTTTGTTGTATCAACAAAATATGCATGTCCATCTGCTGGTATATGAAATAATTCTTTGTCAACTGCTAAAAAACAATGTGGATTAGTTATGACTGCTAAATGTATTCTAGGTGTTCGATCATTATGATAAGAGTAACAGGTTTTTGGTAAAATTTGCATTATTCTAGTTCTATAAAGATTATTCTCTCTTATGAACTTAGTTAACTCCCAATGTTCTGGAGTGTTTAAAACTGCATAATCAGTTTCTTTTTTATTACCAACAGTTCCTGTTCCTTGATGCCATTCTTTTCCGTTTAAAGATTGTAAAGATATTTGATTTTCTGTGTCAGTTCCTTTATTCCATCCATATTTCGAAATGACATGATTCATTTCAATTAAAATAGCTTGTAAATTATATTCTTTATCTATTTTTTTGTAATGCATAACGATATCTATAATAAAATGGGGAGCTAACCGTAGCCCCCCGCGCGTTTATTACGTAACGACCCGATGATTTAGAATGCGAATGATACGCCTAAAGTTGCGTCACCAAATTCGAAGTCTGCATCCGTACCGATTTCTCCGTACGCACGTAGACCTGTACCGCCGATTGTATACCCCGCTTCGAAGTCTACTCCCTTGAATACATCGCCTTCGTTCAAGTTAATAACATCAAAAGTTGTTGATGCTTTAAAGTCAGTACCCCAAGCATTCATACCGACTGATGGAACGAATTCCATAGCCCATAGCTCAGTTCCTGTGTCATAATTTAAGTCAGCTTTACCGCCTGCGGACAAAGTCTGACCAGCTACTGTGAGGTCCATAGCAGAAACTGCTGAGGACGCCATAATAAGAGTTGCTGCTACTGTTGCTGCAATTTTCATAATCGTTCTTCCTTTTTATTTACGATTCCAGATTTCATAGAGTACCCAAACGGCCACTAAACCTACGAGTCCCTGTGATCCCAATGTTGCTATTATTCCGCTAACGTTAGATATCACGCTCGCAGTTGGCAAGAACGGCGTTAAAGCTGAACCAAGGCCTAAGACCTCAATTACAATCATTAATGCTGCTACGGATATACCTACCTCAGCAAGTGCTCCTGCCCATGTTTTAACTTTGTTTAAGATTTCCATATAATCTCCCCTTTCTTATATGATGTCACTTTTCTGTTGCTAAGCAAGTGACCAGCTCCCTGTGATTACGCCGCTAGGGCAAATCCAGATGGTGCAAAATTATCGTTTGCAGTTATTTTTCGTAAACTAGATACCATGTCGATCCTTGTTCACCCCCATAATTGGTGGAGGTGCTGGGTACCGCCCCCAGGTCCATACCATCTTTATAACGTCTACACTAATATTTATTACAGTTTTAGTATACTTTAATAAACATTTTTAGGGAGTGTAACATAAATGTCACAGTTCGTTATCATGCACGTAAAGTTGAATTAAAGCATAATGTAATACTTTCATCAAGTCTTTACGTGCATCCATTGACGATCCTTTCTTTCCATAGCGTTGCGCATACTTCAAGACGTTACCGATACAGAAACCTGTACCGTGACCGCCATCTACGATAAACTCAGTTGCCTGAAATTTATCTTTAGCATAATGTTGACCGTATGTTAAATCAACATATTCTTTTAATTCTTTCACATAATTTGCTTCATCAAATTTGTAATCTATTTTCATTCCCAAACACCATCATAATTATAAAATATATGTGAACCGATAGTTCTTGTCATAAACATACCATCAGCTTTTGACCACCAAGGATCTACATAATCTGCATGATAATATATGGCATCAAATGTATTATCAGGTACATTACCATACATCACATCAATTGCAATCTTACGAGCTTGTCTCCAAGCCTGATACTCACGTGGACGTGGATCATCTATTGTGTGGGTCCAACTAAATTGTTTTGGTTGAAAAACAACTTCGCAAACTGTATCAGGAAATTGCTTATGATGTACTCTATTCATAGTAACATGAGCAACTGCGTATTGACCTTTAACAGATTCACCACGAGCTTCGTGATAAATGTTAGCAGTCATACAATCTACTGTTTCTTTAAAGTCTACAACGCCAACCCATGTACAACCCATAACGGCCATAATGGATACAGCTGAAAAGACGCCACCTAATCTGTTTATTGTTTTTTTCATGAGTATATTCTATCACAAACAAAACGGTTTGTACACAGTTAATTTAACTTTTTTATGCCTAAAGCCCAATTTTCTGCGGCATCTTCTACATAACGCATAGATTTATTTGGGAACTCTTCTCTATGAAATTGTTTTTTATCTTCTGTGAAATATTTTAAATAGGCATATTCTTCCTTAAAATTAAAATGTAGTTCGCAATACTGTCCTTCATTAGGAGGATCAGCGTAATAAGTAGATAAATGTTTACCCATTTACATAATCCTTTACTGTGGGAAAGATTTTTGTTATAGCCTCAGCAACTGCGTATGCTAAGTCCATATGTTCTTTTTGAGTACCGTTGGCTGATCGTAATTCAATGTAATGTATCCAACTTCGAATAGTTCCGTTGACGTATAATCTTGACTGAGTATTACCTTCGGGTAGAACCACTCGTGCTTGTTCTTTTGCAATACCATTATCTATAGCCCATTTATATGCTTTCATTGCAGCTTGCCAGACAATCTTCTGGTGCTGTTCCCAATTTAAATGTAAATTCACATCATCAGTCATAACACTATTCTGACGATTCTTATCATCTTGTAAACGTGCTTTACGTATCACAATAGAATCATCAAGATCCCTGATGTCAGCATACCGCTGAGAAAACTCTTGGAATGAAAACGATCGGTGTCTGAGTAATTGTCTTGCAATGTCTCTTGTTGTTTCGACTTCGATACAGGCTGATGCCATTTCGAATGGTGACCAGTGCTTGTGTTTGATGAGATATCCAAGTAACTTTGACGTTGTTTTGGTGTTAGCTTGGTTCGATGGGTTCGAGACACGGGCGCAATACGCGATGATATCCTGGATGTTGTCGAGACCGACGATTCCAAGTTCACCGGAGTGTATGTGCCGAACAGGTTGTGAGTATGAGATGAGACGTGCATGCATTACTTTCCTTGACCTCTATATTTTTTGTGACTTCTTTTCTTTGATTTATTCATAGAAGAGAATTTTACACTTCCATTACCTTGAGATGTTTTCTTATATTTTGCTCTAGACCAGCTTCTTGCTGAACTACCAATCATCACCTTAGCCATTTATTCTCCTATCATATTGTTTATCTTTATTGCCGAACGTCCTGTATAATCTACCACGTTAAATAATGGCTTATATTCTGAATTGGCAAAATATTCATCTACTGCCTTACGCGACCCTTGCCAATGACCGTAATCATCTATTATTAAGACACCACTGTTACTTAAATTAGGATATAACCATTCAAGTTCTGCTTTCGTAGATTTATACCAGTCTGTATCTAAACGTAACACAGCAATATTATCTGGACGATTAGCTGGATCGTTTAATGTATTACAGACATCTCCTTTTATAAAATTAATTGAGTTTATATCTATTCCAGAAACTTGACAGCACTTTTTAACATCTTCTAAAGAAGCGTAACACCAATCAACATGTGTGCCTTTATTTTTTCCTTGATATTTTATTGATGCTTTTTCTTTTGTTTTAGCATTTATATCGTGTTCACTTGGCTCTGCCATTCCTTCAAATGTATCGAACATCCAAACTTTTTTAGATGATCCCATTCTTTCAAATATTTTTTTTGCTAATATTCCATGTCCGCCTCTCCAAACTCCGCATTCAACAAAATCGCCCGGAATATTATTTTGTACAACATATTTACATGCTTTCAAAGTATTTACTAATCTTGCTACAGAAGTCATAGTAAAATTATTTTCTAATACATAACTAATTAGTTTTACTTCTTCTGCATCTAATTCTACTGCTATATCTGACGTGTCTAATTTAGCCATCATATTTTCTTTTTACTGTATCGTTTCCTTCAGGTAAACACATAATCCCTTCTATCCTATCATTGAATCCACCTTTTGCTATTACTTCAACAGCAAGTGTTCCAATGTTTTCTTTAGAGGTTACATATTTAACGCATGCTTCTTTAGTGTCAAACTTTAAAATAGGTATTGCCCACGGATGTGGGGTGTTTAAAGTTATCATTACGATTATCCACTTCATTTGACACTCAAGTTACTAGGATTATATTGTTCACCGTTGTAACCTCCTTGCGTTCCGTCTACTCCACTATTGCAACCAACGACTACTACGAGTAAAAAGAAGATAGACCATCCTACTATAATTTTGGTCCATCGTATAAACTCATTAAATGTTCGTTCAGCTTCTTTTTGTGCTGCTTCTCTAGGATCTAATTCCATTCTACTGGCTCCACCCATGGATAACATGGTATAATACTTTGTCTACAATATCGTGCATTATCTACCATCAATACAGGCAAAACACATATAACAAATACACAAAATAGAAAAGGCCATAATAGTCCTTTCATCACTTACTCCATTTTAAAGTTACTAAATTTTTCTTGTGCCGTGGAATTATCAAAGACTGGAACGTCTTGGACTAAATTTTGTTGTGAATCAGATACATCAAATAACTTCATACGTGATCTATCTATACCTACCACAAACCTCTTATGTGTAGCAGGATCGTTGTATCGATTCTTTAATTGTTTAATCATAATCTGACCTTGAGATTCTAACTCTTCGTTAGAAACTAAGGCAAACATTAAGTCCGCTGTTGCGGGTAATCCAAAAGACTCGGACGTATCTTCAAGC
>Ga0213860_10000991_pt1 | contig 11501 bp, 19 predicted proteins | sample PICome_3_FD_160118 | JGI IMG/M metagenome (GOLD analysis project Ga0213860, IMG submission 160118) | Coastal seawater microbial communities near Pivers Island, North Carolina, United States - PICO550 | ecosystem: Environmental > Aquatic > Marine > Coastal | place: USA: North Carolina...
CGTTCACAACGCGGTTGTGCTGACGATCCATGCCCTTGGCAGTCTTGCACTTGCCTTCCTTACGGAAGTACACGATGGGGTGCTGGGGAGCGTCCACGGTGTCGATCTCGATCTTGTAGAAGCAGTGCTTGACGGTTTGGACGGTCATGGGGTGTCTCCCTTGCTGATGAACATAGTATAGGGCTCAGTCGAGCATTTCCAACACCTCCTGTGACAGCTTCTCAGTTGGCACACGGTCGATCTGATCGTAGTCCTGGTTCTCTAGTGTGTCCAGTTGTTCGAGCAACCAGCGGTCGAGCATTACTTCTTCAATCATTTTGTTCAATAGTTTTGTTGGTTGATACCGAGCATGTTGAGTAGTTCATCAACAGTAACCTCTAGTTTTGCAGCGAGTCGTTCAGCGTCAAACATGGGATCATTGGCAACTTTGTTCGCCATGTCGTTGAAAGAAAGAGGTTTTGGTGTTTCCATTGTTGTGTTGAATGTTTACCTAGTGTAGATGATTATCTACTCATAGTATGCACGGATTAGACAGTTTGACAAGTGGTCGTAGAGTTCACTGTCATTGATTTCATTATGGTATGCATGGTCTTTAGTGAAACCCATAGGGCATCCCATCATGAGATCCATTAGAAACCTGATTTGGTTCGTCGTAAGGGGGACAGTAGTCTGCTTTAGAGGGTTGTCATCAGTCATTGGGGTAGAGGGGTGTTCTAGACGCTCCTAGGTGCCTTAGAAGAACTGCAGCACCGTAGGTCGCATTGGTTTTTGTATCTGCATAGCAGTATAGGGTCTAGTTTTGGCGATGTCAACTACCTCTCCAAGTTTTTTGCTGTTGATGGGAGAATGGTAACATCGCTTCTTTGTGTCGTAGAATCCCCATATTGTAGAAACAGGTTCACTGTTATAAACGTATTCACGATGATGGCGCAACCATATAGCAATAACACTGCGTTTGTGTTGAACAATTTCATACGAATACCCTTGTGGTGGATCATGTGGAAAATCAGGTAGTGTTTCAGAGATCAGCATGAAGCATGTCATCTACAGTCATTTCCAATTCTGCTGCTTTGAGTTCAAGATGATCACAGCATGTATCATCATCGTGGAGATCAATCTCTTCAACATCCACTAGTGCAGTGAGTTTGCCGAAGAGAAAATCAATGAAGTCAGTGTCGTCTTTAGAAAACATTGGTGTACCTCTCGTGTTGAGTCTTGGTGATGTGACCTTCTGCTAGCATGTTATCACACACATAGCAAAAGACTTGGAACTTCTCAACCTTGGTAAGGGCAGTGCCCTTACAGCAAGATTGAATGGTCTTGATGATAGTTGCTTTGAGCATGATCAGCAGGAGAGGGGGGAGTAATCAGAACCAGTGTATTCTTCCGTGTTGATGGCAGTGACAACAGCACCATTGGCGATATAGTTGCGAACCTCATACTTCATCTCAACCTTGAGTTTGGTGGAGAAGAAAGTCATTTCAGACTCAGAACCAGGATGCCAGACAGTGCGCTTGACGAAACGCTTGCCAGTGCCGACAGGGAAGTAATCAATCACGGTGGCGGAGGTGAAGAGTTGCATTGGTGTCTCTCGATTACTTTGTAATCATACAGGCAATCGACCACGAGTGGGGGATGGGTGTGCAGGATCCTGAACTGGCACACCAAGAGTGGCAATGCGCTCCAGTGCCTGCTCATAATACTCTTTGTCGCGCTCGCATCCAATATAGTTGCGCTCACTACGCGCAGCAGCGATAGCAGTAGACCCTGAACCCATGAAAATGTCGAGTACAGTATCACCAGCATTAGTATATGCGCGGATGATACGCTCCATCACCTCCAAGTTCTTGGTAGTAGGGTGCCAACCACAGTAATCTTTAGATGTAGTGTGGTTGTTCTTCTCCCAAATACATGTTGGGATTGTACCTTGTGTGTAGTCTTTACCAGTGCGTAGGTTCTTCTTTACCTTACGTTCTACACGTATTTCCGCGTCATTGAACAAGAACTCTTTGCCTTTAGACCAACACCATGCGTACTCATGTTTACGAGCGAAGTTATTCTTACTACGTCCACCCCAATTGTATCCCCAGATGATCTCATTCTGTGGTGTGAGTATAGGATTACTATCAGTAGTCCATAGTTTGTACCGCAAGAATGTTTCAGTCTTGAGTGTACCCCACACAATGAACATGCGATTGGGTTTCAGTACACGAATACACTCTGTTGTCCACTGATCACACCAATCAAGATAATCATGCTCACTACTCCACTGACTATCCCATCCCTTGCCACCATCGAATCCAATGAAGTATGGAGGATCAGTAACCACCAGATCCACACTATTATCATCAAGAGTCTTCAGATAATCAAGGCAATCAACGTTGTGAATCATAGAACTCCTGGTCTTTGTGTGCAATAGTGTAGAGGTGTGTGTCAGCAAGATTGACACTTACTGTGTTGAGGTTAGTGGTGCCACTACCCTTCTTCATGTATGCTTCGTAGTTAGCATTCAGTGTGTTCATAACGTGGTCAGTGTTGACCTTGATGATAAGTACACACTTTTCTTTATAGAACACACCAAAGTAATGTTCAATTTTAGCATACTCTACAGATGCTGTCTCATAGTTACTGTTGTATCCATTGTATACTCCAGAGACAGTGAGAGGAGCATAATTCTTTTGTTTCTTCTTACCATAAGCACGTTCGAGCAGGTTGTTGAGATCTTTCTCACTCAATGCCTTGCTCTTGTACTCAGCATGGTTCTTATCTTGAGTGGTAGCATCACTACCATACTCTTCTTTGCCTTTACCAGCAGAGATCTTAGCGTGAGCAGTGTGACCCAGTTTCTCTGCCATGACAGGTTCACGCCACTTGGTCTTATCAGTGCCTTTGGTGAAACCCATAGACTCCATCTTACGATAGAGAGCAGAGGATAGTTCCTCTAGAGTGTACTGGTCAATGTCGATCATGGTCTGGTGGTTTGATACTTATAGTATGGCATGAAAAAAGGAGGGCGTCAACCCTCCTCAACCAGTTCAAAAACTGTCACTATAGATCGGAATGATATCAGTTCGACAATGCTGGGTCTTGTTGATGTGCTGCTCCCATCGCCCTGCGTCTTCCAAATTGTAGAAGATTGCTTCTTGGCGACTCTTCTTGTTCTTCTTCTGTTTCATCCAAACGACTGCGTATTTCATGCCAATAATCAGGGTATACTATAAGGGTTGCATAATGACGACCCCACCGTGAGTTTGCAGAATCAGGTAGGGGAATATCTTTGAAGCATATGGTAACATAATACTCAGAGATAAAAGAAATGTAACCTGTGATGCCGTCGTATTCAACAGGTTGAAGGAGTTCAAAATCAGTCTGTTTCATCGAACAATTTACGATCTTGGTTTTCTAACTTAGGTAGTCTAAACATCTCCTTGAGATCATTCAGTTCGCCAAGTTGGCGTCTCAGGTCATCAATCTGTGCCTGCAGTAACGCTGCGTTATGATCGTTGTTCTTCTGCAACATCAGGAAGTTTTCCACTGCTTTCTTGAAATCTTCTTCGGTCATGTTGAGTCAGGTTTGATAATTGTCGTTGGAGTTCACATTCTACCGTATTCAGGTGGGAATGTAAATACTTTTCCCACTGATTGTCACGGGTTAGTCGCTGAACATTATTTATTTGCTGGAGGGCAAGGAGGAGTCGAGTTTTTTGATCCATTTAGTAACGAGGAGGGATATTTTCGTAATTACCCATCCCGTGGTGAGGAACATCCCCTTCCATTGTAGACTGAATGTCATTCATAGTGCGAGTGATGTCAGTTTGATCAAGACCATCAATTCCAAATTTAGGACGATGACCGTGTACCAAGTCTAACGCTGCCTGTGCTCGATCTGTGGATCGTTTATGATATGTAATAATATCTTGAATACATGCTTTCAAGTCATCGTAGAATGCTACGATAGTTGCTTCATCATCCTGCAGATAATCATCTACAGCATCTTGCAGTCGAGCTTTACGCTGTTGAGCGTAAGTTTTATGCAAGAACTCCTCAGTTCCTTTCAATTCAGGGCGTCCATCAGTTGTCATAGTTAGTGCCATCCATCGTTTTCGATACAGCAGTCATCATCTTCAAACTGGTCAATTGAGGCAATGTCACAGACAGGCACCTCATGTTCACCACCAATGAGATACCATGGCATAGTTTGTCCATGGTATTCTGGATGTGCTGCATAGTCTGTAGTATACTCCCTCTCACCCAAATATGCGAGCTCTGATTCTGGGATGTCATGGTCTCGCAACATTGCTTGTATTTGCAAGTGCGTCAATTCTGGTTGAGTGGGAACTTTCATGAATTAATCGACGTTACGTATCGACTGTACCATTAGATTTATGCGTTGTCAACCCCTGCCTTCAAAATTGCTTCTGAGATACTGGTCTAATGGTGTGACTCGCCAGACTACTGAACTTCTGTAAACATATGCTTCAGTTGGTCCTAATCCCCTATGTGGGTGTTTAGATGGTAGCACAATGACTCTCCCAGGAACGTACTCATGTTCTTCCACTACATTACCATCCATGGTTGTCAACTGAAATTGTCCACCCCATGAACTGTCCCACTCAGCATTGGTCATCATCAAAATTGTGAAATCATTACTGTTAGCACTATCTCTGTGTGTAGTACCATCACATCCTTCATGTTGAACGTTCAATGATATCTCATGCAAGAAGAAGTATGCTTTCAATTCTTCCTCAATGTGTGCAAGTATCTCAAAGAATGGTTCAGCATGTTTTGAATATTCTTTGATACTATTCAATGACTCACGTTGAAATAGTCTAGCACCCAATAACTTATGTGATCCCTTTGTACCATATGGCCATGTAGTACGATTGGCAACGTTGGTAGTATAGAGAGGTATCTCACTTATGTGTTGTTCTATCTGATGTAAGTACATACCATCAAATAGATTGTCAAGTACCTTACAAATCATTGTTCTGATATTTTTATATTATATGCAAGAGAGATTCTATCCTCATCAGATAAGTTCTCATGTACATAGTGTACAAGATGTGATGGGAAGAAGTAACCATTACCTGCCTGTGGTTTGATCTTATGCTCTAGTCTAACATTACGAAAGAACTTTGTTTGTTCTGCTTGTGATGGACCCTGATGTGGTTTCTGTATGCATAAGTCACCACAATCATCAGGTGCAGACAAATAATATACACCAGTCCAGTGACAATCATGTACATGTGGTAGATGATATGCCCCAGGAGGATTGATATTGACAAACATATTACCAAGATAGATACTCAGTTTCTGTACTGGATCTAACTCTGTTACCACAAACTGTTCAAACTCAGTAAAGATTGCCTTACTGAGAGCACTCATCTGTGGTAGATTCTCAACATGATTCTTCTGCCATCCTTTTCTATTGGACAGGCGATCACTTCCACCCTTCCAGTTCATCTCTCTCAGGGCATAGAAGAATTCAATTGCTGATTTGTTTAGTTGTTCATGGTTGTCAAGTGTAAATTCATGAATATAATCACCAAGAATCATGTCACAGTCTCAAATTCAGAAACAACAAATGTGTATAGTTTTTTGTTTAGCAGTTCACCATTCCTATACTTGAACTTGATAGAGAACTGTTGATTTGATGGACTATTTGTTTTGCAATATGCAATCTGATCAGCATCTAATAGTCCATGCTTAGACATCTGATCAAAGTATAATTCTTTTCTCTTGAGATAAGCGTCAGCACCTTCTTTCATGTACAATTCTTTTTTGAAGAATGGACTCGCAATCTCAATAGATGTTGTATCATCTACAGCATCAAATTGAATACGGATTGGTGCTCTGAATGAATTTGGTGCTTGCAATGCCTCATCCCACTCAGAAAAACTCTCTTTTACAAATTCTTTGAGAGAATCAATTTCTGGATAATCAAAATAATCTAGGATTTCACTTTGTGGACGAAACATTGTAACATACTTTACTACTGTTCCATCAGGAGCAATTGATGCACCTTCAAAACCAAAGTCTATTTTCTCTGCCCTAAGCTCTGCCATCTTGGCAGGTTCCGTAGTTCCAAGTGCAGTATATAATTCTTGTAATCTTGCATCTGATAGTGTACCATAATCAAATGCATAGTATGCGTGGTATGCTAGATCAGCATCAAGTGTGTTATCTTTAGATGTAATCCACAGTCCACATTGAGTTGTCAATAGTGACTTAGAAATCATCCCAGTCTTAGCAAATCCTGTGCAGAAATCATAATATGCTTCTAGTCTAGACTTAGGAGCATCATCTAGTACACTAAAATCCACATATGGATGTGGAATGTATCTGTGATAGTCTGTCATTCCTTCTAGAATGACGTGCTCTTCAGCACCGATGTAATGATCTACTGTCATGATTATTTGTTATCTAGTTCGATTGACCCAGTAGGACCATACAATTCTGCTCTAATATAATAATCAGGATCACCACTACTATTTGCTGGGAACTTATCCATGTAGTGCTGTGCTGCATCCATAGTTTCAAATTCAACACAAATTATTTCACTACGTAGTAGTCCAGACATTACATCTCTGTCGAGAAGCATTCTATAAGTGTCATACACTTCCTTCTGCTTTGCTTCATCTGCACAGTTTTTAGGACCAACGTTCTTTAGCATGAGAGTATACGTTGCACGAGATGCAATGTAGTTCTCCAACATTGTTTGATATTCGTATACGATGTGAGTCATTTTAGTTCTAACTTCCAGGCAACAGTAACACGTAGACCAGTAAAAACTCTAGAAGTTTCCTCTGCCCAATGTGGTATTAGTCCAGGGAATAACACCGCTTTATTGGGTTCTGGTACAACAAAATGGTTTTTTACACCATCTTCAGTTGGTATCTTGAAGCATGTCTTGCCACCCCAACTAACATCCCATTGTGTCATAGGATAATATAGGAGTGTTCTACCTTTAGGACTCAAAGAATCCTGATGTGGAAATCCTCTCATACCATAAGTATGACCGTTTCCATAGACACGTTCAAGGTTGAATTCGACCCCAATATGGGATTCAATCTTATTTAGTAGATACTCTGAGAAGAACTTACTTCTGCTCAGTGATAGCAACCAGAATGGTATCTCTTTCTTTGCCATATCACTCTGGTGTCCAAACTTCCAGAGTCCTGCATCTATTTCTCTATTGATTGCTTGATAGTCATGTGGTTCAAATAGATTAGGATATTCTACAATATCACTGACATCAAATTGTTGCATTTTCTCTAATCAAGTTTGCTCTTACTGTTTCCAGTCTACCCTTCATAGGATGATCATCCATATTCATTAGAATCTCAGATAGATCTGTAATTATAGCACGAGTTGGTGTATCGTCAACCAGTGATGCTGTCCACCATGTGATAACTCTACGCTCACCTTTGGTAACTGGTTTCACCCTGTGGTGTAGTCCAGTATGATAAATGACACCTTTACCTGCCTCCAGTTTATATTCAGTGGTAGAATCACCAACACGAATCTCTAGTTCACCACCCTCATACTCATCTGGTTCAGATAAGAACACGGTGATACTATAGTCTGTTCGCATTTCATCAATGATCCAATTATCATTATGCCAATCATAATGCATCCCCTCCCTATATCTCAGGAAGTTAGGATGTGTATTACCTCTAGGTAAAAACTTATATGTGAACTCCTTATGATACTTCACAGAATTATCAATCAACTCAAGCATTGATGGATAATGTACCTCATCAAGGATCTGTTCATTATACTTTACAGCACGATCTGAATTACCAGACCATGATCCGTCAGTAAATTCACAGAAGTTGTAGAAGTCATTCAGGTTCTTCACAATCCCTTTCGGGAGCATATCAAAAGTGTAGATCATTTATTGCTCTGCTTCAAATTTATTAAAATCTAATCCGTTGAATACTGTGTCTAGTCTCAGTTGTTGTGCAATCTCCAACACTTCTTTATCAATAGGTCTAAAGTCATTATCATATGACTCCAAGAAGTTGATAAGGTTTAGTTGTGTCTTTGAATAGAAATCTGCTGATGCCTCAAAATCATACTTGACATACTGATCATCAGTTGAAAGATATTCTACCTCTTGGTTAGGATACTTTTCAAAATATCTTCTAGGATCAATAGGATACTTGAGTGTAGTGACAAACTTGAACATTTCAAAGTTTGTATCGAATGCTGCTCTAGCATCATCTGGAAGTAGATTTCTCATCTTATCTCTCCAGATCTTCCAGTCTGCTTTCTCATTAGCATACTTGACAGGAACATCTTCTAATACTCTGTAATCAGAATATAGTAGCATCTTCTGGATTTCATCCATCTTCTTATACCACTTCTGGTCATAGTAATAATCCAGTTTGGTATTTTCTAACTCTCTAACTCTCTCAAGAGTTTCTTTCATTTTCATCTCACGTTGAATAACGCAGATTGCCTTGAGTTTCTTATAGAGTTCTAATACGAAAGATGCTTTACCATCTCTATAGTTATAATCTACCCAGTACGATGTTTTAGTCTCAAAGTTGAACTTAGTTTTCTTTCTTTGACACATGTATGTACCATCATTATAGTACATCAACCACCTAATTTCATCCTTTCCTGGGTCATGCCAGTCTGCGGTGATGCTGGGGAGGACAATATCAGTCCACGCTTTTTCATCAATAAACGTGGTTTGTCCGCCACCAAATTCATCACCACCAATGGTAACTGCCTTTTCCTGAAAGTCCAGTTCCAATAGCGATGCCTTTGGAGGATTATTTTTAGCGTACTCTGCCACCTCTTCATCAGTAGGTGGGGTGTAGAAATATTCTGCCATTAGTTAGGAACCTTGATATACCATCCAGTCAAAATGTATTTATCTTGAGTGAACACTGTATTGCCTTTATGGACGTGAGTATATGCTGCAGGCCAAACAACAACCGTTCCTGCTGCTGGTCTGATACGTCTACGTTGATACAAAAACTCAGTCTCTGCTTCACCCTCAGGCATATCATTTAGATAGATTGCCCACACAAGTTCTCTTGCATGATGTCCAAATCCAGCATTCTCATAGTGCCACACATGATATCCACCTCCAGGTGGAGTTTTTTGCATCTTGATATCTTCTGAGATAAACTTATTACTCTTCAGACAATCATACTTATCAATATAATGCTGGACACATGCTGTAAGATATTGGTTTGCTTCGTATGCAAGATGAGCATTAGAATAGTTCATCAACAAAGATTCATCTTTTCTACCAAGACTTCCTTGAGCAAATTGATGTGTACCGTCTAAGAAATCTTCTTGTGGATCTGTTGGTTCACCAGTCAAAGAAGCACCTTCTCTTACTTTCTCAAACCATTCAATCATTGCATCACACCTAGTTTTTGGCATGAATCCTTCCCAGACTCCAATGAAATCAGTAAAGTCTGACTGAGTAATATTTTCGTCCTTCATCAACTCAAGAGGACGGATAGGTTGTACAGCCATAATTTATTTCAGAATGCTTTTATAATGTACTTGACTCGATGATATTTAGTTAGGAGTGGAACAGTGTTTTCAGGAACTAGTTCTGCTGTTGGGATAACAATTTTCGATGGGTTTAGTTCAAATGTAGCATCATTTGCTAGCATTGCAATATCACTTTGAGAAAAGTTAATAGTTGTTGTTTCAGTCGTTGCCATACCACCAGCAGAACTACCACCAAGTGGAGATTGTGTGTTGCCCCATCCATATACGTTTGTTGGATCACCAAAGTCTGATTGTGCTAGGTAGTGACCATGTGATAGTAGTGTGCCTGGGTTGTATGAACCAACGTTACCTGTGTTGTTATTACACACAGTAGAAGCACTATGGTTACCACCAGTACCTAAACCAGGGATGCTATTTTGTACAGCACCAGGCCAATAGTTATTGAATGAATAGTTGACCTCACCACCAGGACTTACAACACTATTATAACCGATTTGTGAGTAAGTTGCAGATCCAATTTCACCCGTTCCAATTCTATAGAATGCTGGTTGTCCCCAAGGAATCCAACCTACACCAATCTGATCTGCTTTACCAGTAATAAGTTGGTGTTCGTGTTGTGGTGGAAGAGTAAATGATGGTAAGATAGGTCCAATGTCAGCAGACTGATTACCAGAGATAGTAACAGGAATATCACCACTAATTTCTGAAGAACCAGTTGTAATAAGAGAACCTAGTTTAAAAAACTTACTATCAGTAGCAGCACCACCTGAATATACAAATTCATCTGGTGGATCTGCAATTGCATCAACTTTATCAATGAACCAGTTACCACCACTAGATCCAGCAGTGAAACCATCACCTGATCCACCACCACCATCTGGATTATCTGGTGCGTTGTAAGTAACTACAATTGGTGATGCACCAGAGTTACCATCAACATTACCAGTACCCATAATCCTTCTATTGTGATAGTTAGGAAGATTGAATGTACCACTATATGTTTTAGTGTTTACATTCAATTGCATGGCACCATCGCCACCATAGGTATTCTTGATATTATCCCATAGATCTGGATAATCCGCAACATTTAGTGTCCTTCCATCACATTCAATCCAACCAGGGAATCTAGAATTTAGATTCCCATCTAGAACTCCCCAGTTACCAGTCTTATCTCTAAAGACACTCATAACAGTTCCTAGAGACATACCATCCAGTTTCTTATTACGAACACTATACCAGTGCCCAGGTTGTATATTATCAGCACTATCATACGTAGTGACTGTCCAGGAAGTAGTATATGCCATTTATCCTATTGTAATCGACATCGAAACAGATGAACTCAAAGACGCACTAGACTGAATTCTTAGTCTAAGGGTCTCTCCATTATTTATTGTGCCAGTGTTCTGCCATAAACCACCATTGATCTGGAATTCTCCATTTGTGATGCTAATGGGAGCAGCAGCAGTGATACCCTCAATCAGAACAGTATTACTAGTAATCAGTGTGTTTGTTGGTTGTCCAGTTTTATCAATAAAATAGAATGCATCAGGTATAGTATCACCAGTCGTAGTTGTAAATACCTGCCACAAATCGGTTAGGTTACCAACAGTAACATCAGTTTCTACCTTGTCACCAGGAATACCACTTGATATAATACGTATTTGAAGTGTTTGATTGTTAGATATATTTCCAGTAGTACCCCAAGCACCACCATCAATTCTAAACTGAGCACCATTTGTACAAGTAACTGGAGTTAGTACGTTGATACCCTGAATGGTTAGTACATCACTTTGAATATATGCATTTGCTGGTTGGTTTATCTTATCAACAAAATCAAAATAGTCTGGGTTTTGATCAGCAGTCAATTGATTTTGTACCTGCCAGTCTACTGCTGATCCAGATCCTACACTGATAGCACCAAGTTTTATATCACCAAGTGCATTACTAGTGGTAACACCAAGATATAATATCTCACCATTATTGATTGTTTTGGGATTGGTGTTGAATGGTCCACCATT
>Ga0213860_10000992_pt1 | contig 11489 bp, 12 predicted proteins | sample PICome_3_FD_160118 | JGI IMG/M metagenome (GOLD analysis project Ga0213860, IMG submission 160118) | Coastal seawater microbial communities near Pivers Island, North Carolina, United States - PICO550 | ecosystem: Environmental > Aquatic > Marine > Coastal | place: USA: North Carolina...
ATACTCAAAAACATCTTGGATGTCAACATCTGGTTCTGCAGGTTTTCTTAACGCTGCTTGAATATCTGGCCATTCTTCATACAAAGGAATAAGTTTTTCTTTGATTGGTTCTGGTAGATTGTTCGTCCTCAGCGCTTTTGGGTTTTCCAACATCGCCCAGTTAAGTTGATCAATCACTGGATGTTCTTTACACCAATCAATGAGTTCGTGAAATCTCATAACACTTAAGAACGACACCAATCCATTGAAGTCAACGACTGCATTGTCATATGCAGAACATAGTTCTACATTTTTAAGAACTTTTTGCCAATCTGTTTTTCTTCTCATATATTCGATGACAGGACCAATACCATCAACAGATGCAACCACCGCAACGTCATTAAACAAAGGAATGTAGTTTAACAGATTGTGTTTCCCAGCTTTTGTTTCTGTTAGGTTTGTCTGATACTTCAAAGAAATTCTTGGAGCATGTCCAGTATCAACAAGAGTATCCAACATCTCGTACTGTTTCTTCATAATCAAAGGTTCGCCGCCAATAATTTTAATACTCTTAATATATGGTGCGAGTTCAATAATCTGTTCAATAGTACCTTTCGTCTTGTCCGCTAATACAGCGGCCAGTTGTGCATCTTTAGTATTGGATCCTTCTGCATACTGTGGCCATACACCCCTTGTAACCATTCCTTTTTCTAGTTCTTTCATACGTGTAGTCGAGTTAGAGTAGTCACACATATGACAGGCAAGGTTACACTCAGATCCGTAAATCTTCAACTGAACTTCAAATATTCTTTCACTAGGTGTGTGGAATGATTTGTCTGCATAGTGAGAGTTTTTAATCTTAAATTTACCAGTCGCCCGATACTTCTCCACCTTACTGTTGATTTTATTCCAGAACAGTGGATCGTTCGTGTGGATTTTCATACAGTTGGTTCTTCTAGATCTACCATATCTTTCTTCATCTTCATAACATCTTTTACATGTTTTCTTGACATACGACAGATCAGATCCAGGCGTAGTCATTTCCTTACGGATATTGTTCATGTAATCACTGTTTTCCATCCAGTCCACAAGACCCATATCTTGAACATGTACACCACTCTGTGCACCAAAACAACACGCTTGATATTGACCATTGATTTCAGCATAAATCTGAGTGAATGGAATAGTACAGAAAAAGATTTCTTTTGCTTTTGCAAGTTGAACAATAGAGTCGTCTTTTCTTGCTTCGATCTCACCCTTCTCGTCTAGGTTCTTCCACCACTCTGCCGTACTAATATTGCCAGGCTCATTCTTATCGCCTGGTCCACCTTTTAACATGTATTCAGGGAGTCGATTATATTTAACTGGAAGTTCTTCTACAGGTGTGTCAAACGCCCAAGCTTTTTCATGACACCAAAAACACTGTTTACATTCTTGTGTGAAGTTTTTTGTCAACACAGGCGAAGTACCAACACAAGATCTAGTCAGTGGGAAGTAGTCTTCCATCAAATCGTGATCAAGAAAGACGCCCGCAACAAATTTCTTATCTACATTACAATATGGTTGGTAAATAGAAAATGGTCTCCATCTTTGACCAATTCTATATTCTTCAACATGTTCATTTTCTTGATCTCTCCGTCTCTCCGCTTTTACGTTGAAATCATGTTTTATCATTTCAGAGGTTGGTGGATTTCTTGTCATACCGTCAAGACGAATTGCATCAGGATATTCTGACAACGCACGGTCCATCATCATCCAAGAAATTCTATCTACTTGAACGATTTTGGAAACCTTTCTTTTACTCATTTGTTTGAAAGTTTCGTTCACCGACATAATGTCCATGAGTTCTGCATCTGGTAGAAATGCTTCTGTCTTATCATTAAAGTCATGAACTTCGATGTCACGTATTCTATTCTCTGGAAATCTATTTTTGATATATGCAACGATCTTTTGCGCAGCCACTGCATCTAGTGGTGCGTTTTGATCTCGACAGGTATATGGCATCAACTCTACTTCAGGAAAATATTTCGAAACCAAAAACAAAAGACTTGCAGAGTCGCATCCACCAGAAATTGATATCGGACATAGTTTAGGAATCTTATCTTTAAAAAGATTGATTGTTTGATTTCCATGCGTAATTTTCATTTTTTTTCCTAATCGTTAAGAAGGTTTATGTCTGTAATAAAGTCTATATTTTCTACTACATCCCACTCTTTTGCTTTCATCCAAAATTGTGCCAATGCATTATTATTTCTTTCTATCGCTGTAGCGCCTGGCTGTTCATAGTCAGTACACATGGGAAGCAGTATCTTTACATTATGACCCTCTTTAGCCCATTTAAGTGCAGAATACGGCAATGATTCACAAAGACAACCGCCTGTGTTTGTCCCACCAAAGATTACGTTCTTTGCAATTATTCTTTTGTTATACATTTCCATTTCAATATGATTAATATTTTCATATTTGATTGGATCTATATCCAACCAAGAATGTTTGTTAGATTCCACAACCATATTTCTTAGTTCATTCATTTTATTATTCACAAATCTAGGATGGTCAGATATTATCAGCATCCTCTTCTTAGATTTTTTCAAAAGTTCTCTTAATGTACTCCAACGCAATTCTTCGGAATACTCGTCAGTCAAAGAGGGCTTTCCCTCAAAATGAATGAGTACTAATACATTTCGTATTACTGGTTTTTTCTTTGTTTGGGATTTTGTCATATTTATAATAGCCCCTGTTCATCCAACTTTTTGTGTAAGTCGTCGCCAATATAATATTCTTTCAACTCAGGATACACATCAAATAGGTTCGCTGCCCATTTAGTTTTTGAGTAGTTTCTATCCATCTTTAACAGATATCTAAAGGTTTCTTGATAGTCATGACCATGATTACTTTCTTTCAATACATTTTGGATATCTGGGAACCCCTCATACTTTGGTATGAGTGATTCTTTAATTGGTTTTGGTAAAACGTTAGCGCACAACTTTGCAGGACCACGAATATTAGACCAATTGAACATTTGAAATTTTTCTTTGTTTTCTTTAACCCAATCAATTAGTTCATAGAACCTCAGAACACTAAGAAAACTAATTGTTCCGTTTACATTCACTGACACATTTTTAAATTTTAACACAGTATCAATGTTGTTCACAATCTCATCAAAATTAGATCTACGTCTGATATAATCATTGTATTTTCCAATCCCATCAAGGGAGACAGTGAATTCGAAATGTCTAAACTCTGGGATCATTTCCATAAGTCTTTCAGATCTAGCGATATCAAAACTTGCCATGTTAGTCTGATATTTCACCATCATATTTTTTGCATGTCCAGTGTCTACAATAGCCTGAAGAAGTTTGAAGAAGTTCTTCATGACAAGTGGTTCGCCACCAATAAGTTTTAGATTGTAGATGTATGGTGCAAGATCTGCAATCTCTTCAATGATCCTTTCTAAAGGTTCGTCTTTAAGAACCTCAATATCAAATTTCATAGAATCATGAAAGATTTCATCATCAGCGAAATCTTCTTTTCGCATAGTGTTTAATCTTGTACTAGAATCAAACGGAATGCACATGTAACAATCTAGATTACATTTGTTTCCAAATGCTTTGACCTGCATTTCAAAAATTCTGTTTGAAATATCACCAATGCCTGTTTCTTTGAACTTCCTTACAGAGTCTGCAATGCCTGGCCAGATGCCAGGATCGTTAGTCTGAATTTTCATAGAAGCTTGTCTTCTTGATCTACCATATGTCGCTTCCTGAACTCTACAGTTTGCACACATCCATTTACATGTATGCAAATCAGATCCAGGCGTAATCATTTCCAATCGCATCCTGTTAAGTGTTTCATCGTGTTGGAAATATTCTTTGATTCCCATTTTCCTGATATTGGGTGCAAGTGCCTCATCTGCCCAAGAGCAAGGTGCGAGTTCACCTTTCGTTGATGTATAGAACATTTGAAAGGGTGCAGCACAGAACCAAATATCCTGATCCTTAATTTGTTTTTCTAGTTCTCCAACATCAATTCGGATCTCTTCCTCACCATCTATCAAAACGTGTTTTGTATTGAACCATTCACTAGTATCAATTTTACCACCGCCAATGTATTTGACACTAGGACCACCTTTAAATATGTCCGTACCATGTGGTCCTACTTTTGGTGGAGCTGGTTCTTTTTGATTATCATCATATTCTGACATCTAACTCACCTACTTTTATTTTCAAACCTTTGAAGTTCTTCGTCCATCCACTTTTTTCTTGGGAGACGATGCCAGTTTGCAAGCGCTTCTGTTCTGTGTGCAAACCATTCTTTTTTGACTCTAAGTTGTGTCATTGCTCTACTAGGAGATTTTAATTTAAAATCAACGTTGTCTCTCAATAAAGGGTTGTCTGGACGAAATCCTCTGTTTGTGTTTACTAACAATAATGCAAAGTCTTCTTTCTTTGCAATTTCAATCGCTTCATCAATCTCATGTTCATTGTATCCAAAGACAATATACTGCCAAACAATGCAGTGTCCTTTGTCTCTACCTTCTTTCATACGTTTCCACTGATCTTCGAACTTAGAACCTATGCGATACCATTCACTTTTCTCATCAATACCGTCAACACCAAAGTACCATGCGTTTTCTCCAACACCATAACTATAAGCTTCTTCCCACCACGCATCACTTTTACCACTACCGACAGTTGCAATACGCACAGATTTCCCTTGTCCGTCACACATTTTTAGAAGACTTAGAAAGTCTTTGTGATATATCGGATCTGAAATCTGACCACAGAATGTAATACTATAATCGTAATAGTCTAGAATTTTTTGAAACTGTTCTGGTTCCAAGTCAAAAGATCTACGAATTTGTTCTTGGCTCGTAGTCTTTTGTCTAATACATTGTGGACATCGAAATATGCATCTGTGAGAAGCGTCTATATTTGGACGACTTCTTCTCTGCATTTCAGCATATAGTTTACTTATTTGTTTCATTTAATTGATACTCTACTTCGTATTTCTCTTCTTTTCTAAGTTCATCTGTATCAACATCAAACCCACATTTTTTCTTACACATATAAGGTGCACAATCAGGTTGATAAAGTAGTGTCTGAAAAAAATTCTCCCACTGTTCTGAAGTGTAAATATCTTCAAGACACTTGTTGTTTGCAACTGCGAGTTCTGGATCTTTTAAACCACAAGCTTTTATATATCGATACACAGGTGGATCATCTAACCAACAACAAGGTAACATATATCCATCTGAAGTATATGCTGCACCTTTGCTAATATCCATGTAAGGTGAACTTTCTGAGAACAAAAAGGACAGACATCTTGGTTGAATTTTCATCATCTTTTTCATCGCCTTTAAGATAGGATCGATTTTAGGTTCTTCAATATCTCTTTCCCAGTATACAGATCCACCATCAACAACATCAAGTTCTCTTTCGTAGATCATTTTTTTATTATACCGTTTGCACTCTTGAATAATTCTTGGTGCAGGATCAACATGATCCTTAGTGTAGACATATGTATTAAAGATGCCCAAGAAATCATCTACTGGGACAAAGATATTGTTGAACATAGGATTTACCCAATCTGCATCATATGTAATGATGCCGTGATCCTGATATTCTGGTAAAAATAACGATGCAGTTTTATAATACCTCTCATTTGTACCTAAAAACAAATATTCGAACTGCACATTTTCTTTGAAGGGTTTGTAAATCGAAAAGTTAATTCTCTTTTCAAAATGAATTCCTACGCCATTTGGATACACGTCATGGTCACAGAGATCAACGATTTCTGTTGGATTAAAAAACTCTAAAGCCATGGGATATTGTGTAGGATGGTTTTCAGAGTAAACGCTAATTAGTTTTTTTGAAAACAAATCTCTCAGAGTGAATTGTTGATCTGTTCTATAGTCTTTCCAATTGCGCCATGCTTGGGTAATCATACTTCTACCCATTACCATAGTAAACATATTATCTTCATAGTCATCATCAAAAGTGATGTGTTGACAATGTATATACTTACTTTCTATAACTCTTAAATAGTCTTTGGGTTTATAATGTCTATGACAAACAACAACCACACGTGCTTGTATACCTGCCTTATTTAAAAGATCACAGTATTCATAACTGTATAGTAGTAGACCATCTACTGGTTTACTTGTCACAACAATGTTAATCATTCACGTTCTTTCCAATAAGTATTTCGAAAACCAAGCTTTATTACGTTTTAATTCTTTATAGTTCTGATTGAACAAGTATACAGGCACATCCGTTTCATAGGGAACTGTTGAATAAGACACAAATCCATCTTCCTTCATGTACATATTGAATGTTGTATTTTCGTAGATATATTGATCTATACCTCTTCTATACCACAACAAACAATAGTCTTCTTCCTCATGAAACGTCTCCGTGACATGAGATGCATCACCTTTCCAAGAGATGATAGAAGAATTTAGGGGAGTATGAAATGGTTCACGCCAATGAGCGTGACATACTGTAAACTCATCTCTCAAAAAATGATTGCAATCTCCTTTGATTACAACGTCCAAATCAAAATAAATGTTTTGACCATCTTTATATTTATCAAACATTTGAAACTTATTGAAGACACCATATGCATCATCATATATGTCATCTTTAATACAAACAAACTCGTCGTATTCAAGACCAGAGTAATTGTCCACCATGTGTTTCAAATTATCTTCGTACCACTTGTCATATTTTGTTCCAGTACGAACGCATATAACTCTCATCATTTAGTATACTGTTTCCAATATTTCCAAGTATGGGGAAGATTATTCTCGTGAGTGAAGTGCACGAGTTTAATATCTTCGTGAAACTCGCCAAACCAACAATATTCATTTCCAGTAGCATGTGTATACTTTGCGTTGAAATGTTTTTGCCACTGAGAATAAATTTGAGGCGAAAGTTCATTATCACTTAACCATCTACACTGCCAAGCGTTCGGTAAGAATGTAAGTTCCAACTTTTCTTTTACTGCATCTTCTACAAAATACTGTTCTCCATTGACTGGACCACTTGTCAACCCTGCAGCAATGTACAACTTTTGCCAATGGTCTACATCCATCATAAACTTTTCATAGATATAGTTTGTATCTGCAGGATAGTATTTGTAAAAACCACCGTTAAGAGAATAATCTGGGTGTAGTGTATCTCTCCACCATGCTCGCATGGCTAGAAATTGACCACGTCTAATTGGATAGTCAAACGCTTTCTTGTAATCGTTGATTAAGAGAAGATCGATATCAATAACACAAACTGGTTCTTTGTCTGGAAGATTCATCACAGACATTTTGTTCCATTGAAGTTTTACAGATGGATCGTATGGTTCTCGAATCCAAATCAGTTCATAATCATCACCTAATTTAGATTCTAAGTATTCCTCATATTCGGGACCATACTTATTCCCGATCCTCACAACAAAAATTTTCATAACTATTCTTCGCTTTCTGAAACCTCTTCGGATTCTTCTGCAGGATCTGCAAGAGATAATACAATATCAATAACTTCTTTATAAGTCTGTGCTTGACGGATAGATCGCTTGACTGAAGTGTCCTCACATTCAACAACGAATTTGTTGTCAAAAGCTTCGATCTTAAATTTGAAAAGTTCTTCTGCGCTAATCTCTTCTGGACTTTGATTAATGAAATCAAATACCTTTCCGAAACTGAAACCACCTGTATCAATGATGCCTTCTCTCTCAGCAATCAACATGCATTCCTTTTCAAATGCTTTACGTGCACGACGACGATATTCTCTTGTTGATTCTTCAACTTTTTCTTCATCCCAACCCTCTGCGACAAGGTCACGATAGTTCGAATCTTTTTCGTCAACGTTTACAAAAAATCTACGGATTTTTCCGTCTGGTCCTCTCCACTCTACATTGATAATACTTTTTTCTTGATCAAAGAAAAAAACATCAATGATGTTACCACTAAATTCTGCCATTTTTATTCACTCCTGTTTATTTTAAAACTTATATACATAAAGACCATATGTGTTTATTGTTATTGGAACACCATTTGGAAATTCTTGCGTCCTGTAGTCATCAACGTTTACTAGTCTTGTGTTATATCCCGCCGCACTTGTTCCGTTTAATCTCGTATCTGTCATAGCAGATCCACACAAAACCATAGAAGAATTTGCAGATGTATTAGCTTCTATCTGATAGCCAATTCGATATCCTGGCAAAGTTTCAGCTGATGTTCTCACAAACCCAGATAAGAAATCATCCCACACGATATCAGGAGGAGTAGATAAGTCTGTCACTCCGTTGGTTTGATCGATACATAAAGGGACTAGTGCACCTGCAGACGCATCTCCGTTCCACTGATGTAAGTAATAACTATTTATGGTTGTGGGTTGATCTAAACTTTCTGGAATGCTGGCGGCAGTATAAGCAGCCGCATCCGCACGAGTATCAATATAAATTGGGTTCACATCAACAAGAGTTGCACCAGCTAAAGAGTTAGTTGTACTAACCGTGTATGAACCACCCTTATTAGTTGTTGTTGCTTCATTATTCCCAGACGCTAACATATCTATAGTTTCATGCACAAAAGTGTCAATCATATCTTGTTCAGTCATAGCTCTGATTTCACCTGCAGTGGAATCCCAGTAAACAGGATAACTAATGTTTGCATTAGTTGGATAACTTATGGGTGAATTTGTAGACATAGAAACGTTATCATATGTAACTGTTACTTGTGAAATATCAGGTGTATTCGCTTCGGTTGCGTATGCAGATATGTTTGATGTTGCCGTGCCCGCTTGCATTCTTGTATCATTAATAGAATTTAAAGATCCTGCGCCAGCGGCATAAATCAATTCAACCGTTGGATTTAATGAATATTGATATACTGCACGTTGACAAACAGATGTAATCTGCGCTGTAGTCATCGCTCTTACGTCTCCGTTTACAGTATCCCAGTATAAAGGTGATCTTATCGCCATAACAATTCCTTACGTTATATCTATTGTCAGATAATATGTAGTCTGCGCAACTTCAAGACCGTTTGGAAATTCTTGAGTCAAATATGCATCTACACCCGCAAACCTTTCCGCTTTACCACTTGCAGAGTCTCCAGTTAGTCTAGTGTCGACCATTGTACCACGTCTATTTTGTGCTGTCGAGGTTGTAGATATTGAATATGTTATTCTATTACCAGTCTGCAAAGATGTATGTCTTATTGCCGCACCCAAAATGGCATCTATTTCAGTATCACTATATTGTTGTAAATGCGGATTAGTCGCAGATGTCAAATAAAGAGGTCTTTCTACCATCGCAGGTGCAGATGATGCGCCCACATACTTGTAAAGATAATATAGTTCAACATCTTTTGGTTGGTCTAACGCTTCTGGAATACCCGCTGCAGTAAACTTTGTAATGTCTGCAATGGTATTGGTATAAACTGGAAATGCACTGACCAGTGATAAGTGTGCGGGAATTTCAGCTGGAACAGGATTGAACTCTAAATTGCTGTGAATTTCGTATGTACCGCCTTTGTTATCATTCGAAGATGCACTTCTTGTCATATTTACAATTGCGGGCGATATAAACGTATCGATAAAGTCTTGTTGAGTCATCGCTACAATATTACCATCTGTGTCCAAGTAAACTGGAAATGCAATATTGTTGGTGTCAGTAGGATTTGATGTGCCTGTTGCCGTTGACTCATCGATAAAATCCCAAGTAGTTGTGACGAGTGTAATATCTGGTGTTTCAGCGGCAGTACCAAATCTATCAACTCTACTAAGACTAGTACCCGCTTGAAATCTAGTGTCTTCCATCGCCGCCAAGTTACCATTTGACGCAACACGTGACAAGACAACTGAAGGATTTTGCGCATACAGATATATGGCACGATCAGAAATCGCACCAGTCTGAGTGCTGTTCATTGGTCTAAAACCATCGCCAGTCCAGTATAGAGGGGATCTTACTGCCATTTGGACTTTTCCTTTATGTTGCTACAGGAGGTCCAAAAACAGTTTTCAGTACAGTTCCGCTAGAATCGTATATGATAATTTTGTTGTCTGCTTCTCTAATAGCGTCTTCAATTGTCTCAACTGTTACCGCATCCGTTGCCTCGATATTTTCGAGTTCTTTGGAGTTGTCAATAACAGTTACTGTTCCAACTTTGAAAGCCATGATGTTTGTCCTTAAAGATTTGCTGTTTAGTATGGGTTTCAAAATATTTATGCCAAAAGTAAAATGTCACTTTTCTGTTGCTAGGTAAGTGACCAACCCCCTGTGGTTACGCTGCTAGAGCGAACTCAGATGGTGCAAAGTTATCGTTTGCAGTTAGTTTGTTTGACCGAATAACGTAGGTCACCACGGTAATCTCCACTCAACTAGCCCGCCTGTCGATCCTATTTCAGCCCCATCAAAAACACACTAGCGGACTATATAGGACAGACCTCTCTCCGATAAAAGGACCGAAGAGTAGTGTGTTTATGGTGGAGCTGTGGGGTACTGCCCCCCAGTCCAGTTCGTATTCGCTTTGTTTCATCGATTACATTTATAATTATAACACATTTCTAATAATGTGTCAATACCCAATATTACTATTTATAAATAATTTCGGTGATTTCTTCGGCATGTGATTTTTAATTATCAAGGAGACTTATATGTCTGAAGACACTAAAACTGTCGACGCAAGTGCAGTCGAAGGAATGGATGTGAACGGTGACGGTCACATTTCAAAAGAAGAATGGGATATGCACTTAGAGTTCAAACGCAAAGCGCTTGAAGACCAAGACGCTCAACGTGACGCAATGCGTGGTATGACATGGTTCGCATTGTTTGGAATGTTGTTGTATCCATTCGCAATTGTCCTAACATCATATCTGGGATTAGACCAAGCTGCAAATATCGTTGGTGATATCGCACCGACATACTTTGTTGCAATTTCTGCATTGGTTGCCGCCTTCTTTGGTGCTGACGCAATTCGCAAGAAATAAAAAAGGGGACACAAGTCCCCTTTCTCACTCTTTAACAATTCACCACTTAATACAAAGAGTCTAATCTTGGTTCTTCTTTTCCAATGAGTAGACAAACTGCATCTTCATTAGATATAAATTCTTTTTCCAAATCATTTAAAGCATTCCTACACAACCATTCGGTTTTGTATTCCCCATATCGTGTAAACTTGGGTTCTTCTTGTCCCATTACCATGCTTATTACAAATAGAGTCCACATAAATGACTCCCCCCTGTTATGGTGCTGGTTGAGAGACTTGAACTCCCGGCCCACTGATTACAAATCAGTTGCTCTACCATCTGAGCTAAACCAGCAAAATAAAATTGTGGGCAGGGTTAGGATCCTGCAACGTACCACTGACAAACTTCCTGTCTAAACTGGGCGTGTACCTACCTGCATCCGCTAAGACGATCCGCTAAGATCCTTCGGTATTGCCTTATCCCCATTTGCAAGGGATTATTCAGCCACCACGATCCCACTCCGTCGAGTGAAAACCTTAACAA
>Ga0213860_10000993_pt1 | contig 11483 bp, 27 predicted proteins | sample PICome_3_FD_160118 | JGI IMG/M metagenome (GOLD analysis project Ga0213860, IMG submission 160118) | Coastal seawater microbial communities near Pivers Island, North Carolina, United States - PICO550 | ecosystem: Environmental > Aquatic > Marine > Coastal | place: USA: North Carolina...
TTACTGTTGCTGTGCCATCAGATACTGTTACTGCTACACCTGTTGGTGATATATTTGCTGTTCCTGTTACTGTTACACTACCTAGAGCTGAAGTTATTGCTTGCCCTGTTAGTGTGATATTTGCATCTGCTGTTACGGTTACGCCATTAACTAGAGCTTGAAACTGTTGCCCTGTTAGTGTGACATTAGCTTTACCTGTAACTGTTACCGTGCCTAATGCACTAGTAATTGCCTGACCTGTTACATTATTTAAACTATCAGTTAGAGATGAATAACTAGCCTGTGAATAAGTATGAAACCCAAACATTAGTCGGCATCAGCAATCGTGAGTGTACCTGCATCAACTTGACGCATGATTTCATCGTAGTGTCTGTTAGCTGTATCTAATGGAATATGCACTTCTTTGCCATCAACAGTAGCACAAATTGATGAGTTATCGCCATTATCATTAACTGTGTATTTTGCATTTGTAATATTCATTTTTATAACTCCGCATCAAATGTAACAGGATCATCAAGAAAAATAGATGAAGTATCATTACTCCCAGCTACTCTACCCCAAAGCTGTCTAGGAGATGGATAAGGATTACTAAATGTTCCTGAATTTGGTGTTGTTGAAACTGTTGGGTTTGCTCTCATTGTAGTAGGATAAGGGTAAATTACATCTCTACTTGTAGAACCATCATTTCTTAAAAAAGTTGGTATTCCTGTTTCGGTAACTCTATAATAATATCTTTGACATTTTTGTAATGTACTCGCATATGGCTCAAACTCGAATCCTGAAGCGGTAGAACCGACCTCTAGTTGACAACCTGTTATAAAAAATTCGTTACTTGTAGAATCTGCTAGGTTAACTATACCAACTGCTGTATTTGCACTTGTGAGTGATTCCCATGATGTGGCAAGTGTTCCTGATGTAAAATTAGAACCAGCACCAAGCCACCATTGAACCCATAATGACGCACCATTGTCATTATCTAATGTTCCTGAAGTATCACCAGGAAAGGTAATAGTCTTCTTCTCCCAAGTTGATGCACTATCTATTGTGTAGGATTTAGAAATACGCCTAGTGTTATCTCCATCATACAAACTCGCAATATATGTTCCAGTTTTATTTGACTTCACCCAAAACGACATAGTTATTGCTTTAGCATTAGAAGTTCCTTTTAGTAAATGCTGGAGGTTCTGACCTTCTATTATTTGTTGTATCTGTAAAAAATCTCCAGCTGCTGGACTTGCATCTGCTGTGGTGCAATCTAATTTTAAACTGTAACCAAAACCTTGTGCTGATGGAACATCAGTTGACCTAGATATCGTAAATGCACCCAGACCAGATACTCTTGTTTTCCATCTATCAACTGTTGAATAAATATCTGTGCTAACAGATACCGAGGTACTTCTTTCCCATATGTTCATACCTCCATTGATTAGCAAATTTTTGTTGTTAAAAATAAACGCAGTTCCATCTGGTTGTTCTAGTGCTTCTACTCTAAGTGTACTCATTTTCTAGCCCTTTGGATATTTATCTTTTACCGCTTTTATTTTTGCTGTCATGTCATCTGAAAACGCACCAGCTTTATATAAATCATCTAGCTGGTCACCAATATCTGGATACATCACCTTTCTATCTCGTTTGTATTGACTTGCATTATGTTCATCTTTAAGTCTTTTAACTTCTGCATCAACTTCTGCTTGTGTTGGCTTGGTTACTCCATCTTGAATAACTATTGTATGTTCATAACACATTTTATCTTTATCAGGGATTCTGTTTCCACTTGAATCGGTTTCTGCCCACCCATACCAATTAGGTGTATCAATTCTTAAATTCTTTAATGCTTTTTGAAAAAAATCTCTATCCACACTATCCATATTATGTATCTCCTAGTCGTATAAAATTAATCCATGTATACATAGTTCCACTTGTAAAACCTACGATTTTATTTGAGCCACTAAAACTTGATGATACAAACCTAACTTTATCGTTAGAAGCGTCTGTAACATCAAAAAGAAAATCATGTCTAATTTGTCCTTGCCAGCCCTCATCTTCAACAGTATGCGCTCCAGCAACACTAGAAGCATTAGTTGTACTAAAATTATCATTTGATGTTTGTATATTTATAAACATCCAGTCATTATCAGTAAAGGTAGCATTAAGATAAAAAACAGTTTTAATATTCCAGATTCCTGTTACTGGAAAGGTAAATATACCACTAGATTCTGTTAGACCTGTTCCTATACTTCCACCACCTGTAGTCGAACTACCTTGCGCCCAAGCTGTTATTGTGGCATTTCCAGTATGGTCAGCATTTAAATACCATTGGTCTGCTCTTTGACCTATCGCTTTGTCAGCTAAACTTCTTGCTCTTGTCATATTATGTATCTCCTAATCTTTGGAAGAAAAAACAAGTCCTATTTTCTGTAGTATCACCTTTCATGGTTTGGTTTGCAGTATAAGCTTGACACCCAAATTTAACTGTGCATAAAGATGTGTCTGTAACATCAAAATGTGTTTCACAAAAAATTGTTAAGTTATCGTCACCAGCAGTCCAGCCCTCTGAAGATTCTCTAAAATTAGTTGTGCCACCATCACTTGTAGTCCAAATACGACTTTGAATTATACTATTAGTTACATATCGTTCCATCATTACTTTTGAACAAACTCTCCAAACACCTGTTGATGGAAAAGTAAATACACCACTAGATTCAGTCATTCCTGTGCCAACAATTCCATAATTTGCACCAGCTCTAGCTAAATTACTTGTTATTATCATACCTCCAGTTGTAGCTGTTACATTTGCTGTAAGTCTCCAAAAATCAGTAGCAAAAAATGTATTATTGCTATTGTCTAAAATAGTTCCAGTCGTATCAGGTAGAGTAAGTGTCCTATCAGTCGATGTAGAAGGTACAGTCAGAGTTACTGTTCCTGTTCCACTTGCGTTTGGTGTTAAACGAATTTTACTCACTTATCCTCCTGACTTTGGGTATTTATCTTTGATAGCTTTTATTGTAGATTTCCAACCATCAATCCCATTATGATAAATATCATCTAATTGTTCTTGCAAGGGTGGATACTCCATCTCCCTACTAATTTTATATGCATCAGGGTCTACCCAAGAATTAATAGCATCCATATCTACTTCTACTTTATTTCCATTAGCATCATAACAACCATCATCATTGCATGACTTTACATTTGAATATAATGCATATGCAGCTTTATGATTAAAACTCATGGCTTAATCTCCCATAATGTTATTGTGGTAATACCTCTTTTACCAACATTATTATTTTGGTCATTTGGACTTCTGTTAAAAAAACAAGTAACAGTATTATCATTTTTAAGATATAGTTGATATGTAGTAGCGCTTGTTGTTGCTGGAGAATCTAAAAAAATAAAACTAGCTTGATTAGATTGATTAGCATCTCCGTTATAACCTAAACCCATACCTACTTGTTGCCTTGAACTAGCGGCATCACCAACACCTATTATAGTTGACCCTCTTTTAAAATAACCACCATAAGTTGTAATGTGATTTCCAAACATACAGCAAAACATTAATAGAACTTTATTAGATGAACTCGTTGGCGTAATTGACGCAGCAACACCTGTAACTATAACCTCTGATGTATTAGAAGTTGCAGAATATGTACCTGTTAAAACAGTTTGAGTTACCTGTTGAATTGTTCCACCTAAATCTGTAGATGTAAAACTAGACCCCCCAACTGATAAATTAGTTCCAGTTAAATTAGTTGTTGTTATACCTGTTGATGTTATTGTCGTCATCTAATCTCCTATACTATAGTCCACGTGGAAGTTGCAGGTATGGTGACGGTTATGCCGCTATTTATCGTGATAGGGCCAAATGAACCAGCATTCTTCCCTGACGTTATTGTATAGTCTGCGCTAACCACCGTGTCATTTTCCCAGAACACATAATTTCCTGTTCCGCCTACAGCTCCATTATCTAAAACTAAACCTCTAGGTATGTATGCAATTATACTGACACTATCGCCTGCTGTTGCACCCGTACCTAGAACTACAGTTGTACCATTTGTTGCAGTAAAATCATCATCAACAACTAACTTTACACCATTTAAATAAACATCAACATACCCTACAGTATAAGCATTAGTTAACGTAAAAGTCGTCTGCGCTGCTGTAGCTGTAAAATCGTAAACTAATCTTTGTGATGCAACTCCTGGTGCGTTTCCTATATAACTCATTTACTCTCCTGGCTTTGGTGTATCTGCTTTAACTTTAGCAATCGCATCTTGCCAAGTTGTTGTTCCATTAACTTTATCCCAATACTGCATATCGAGTTGATCTTGTATTGATGGGTATACCCTATCTCTTTGATATTTATTAGCATCATACTCTGCTTGAAGTCTTGTTACTTCTGTATTTATTTCTGCGTCTGTTGGTCGAGTTTGGTTTGTGTCTAACCACTCTAACTCATTACCTCTAACTACATAACCTGCACCAGGTCTTAAACTTCTTAAAGCATCAACAATATCTACCATTAGGCTACTACCTCCATAAGTGTAAGTGAAGAAATTCCATGAATAGTATGACCAGCATTATTTTGATTGGAAGATGAATTTAAGAATATATTTGATCCATAAGTGCATTTAGCTTTTATCTGATAAGTTGTTGAAGATGTCGTTGATGGAGAATCTAAAAAAGAGGCTGCTCCAGCTTGTTGAAAATACACATCACTAGCATTATTTCCTCTATTAGAAATTTGTCCAGCTGCATTTACCATATTACCAGTTCCACTTGTTGCTGTAGCTCCGCTAATAAGAACATCATCTCGATAAAACCAAAAAGCACCATAATCATCTTGCGATCTTCCCCAAATTAATTCACATTTTACTAAAATTTTATTTGATGTAGATGATGGAGTTATAGAACAAGTAAGAGCATTAGCTAAAGATGTACCAAAGGATATTCTAGTCTGTTCAACACTTTGTTTCACTTGAATAATAGCCCCACTTGTTCCTACAGTTCTTACTTCATTTCCATTTACAGTCGCACTAGTTCCTGTAACAGTTAAATTACCTGGTAGAACACTTCGTGTTGGAAAGACTGGTGCATTACCTATCGTTGCCATCTAATCTCCTATACTAAATAACTAACTACAGCATCAGCAGAAGTTGATGCACTTGAATATGCTTGAACAACATCACCTGCTTCTAAAACTAATTTTTGATCTCCACCAATTACAACTAATGCACCCCCTGGAAGAACTGTTGCATCTTTAACAAGGAAGGTTAATGTTCCTGAGTTTTTAGTAATTGAAGCAGTAACAGTAATATTAGAAGTTGTTTTATTTGATAAAGATAAACCAATAATTGTATGTGTTGTAGATGCCGCTACTGTATCTGTAACTGTTGTAGCAGAACCACTTGTACCAATGCTTGATGATGTTTTAGATTTAAATGCCATAATATTATCCTAATGCTATTGCAAACTGAATTGCTGTTTCTTCAGCTTTCGTTGTATCAACTGCTTTACCTGCTGGGTAGGTTGTAAAAACATCTTTTGTTCCCGCAGCAAAGTCTGTAGCTGAACCTGAATTTGATGACGCTAAAACTGTTGTTCTAGCTAGTGTTGTACCTGATGCAGTATATGTTCCTGTACCAACTTCCCACTCATTAGCAGAACGATGAACAATAGCATAATAGGTGGTGTTGCCATCACCTATCTCGGAAAAAGCATCAAAACCTGTTACAGCGCCAGCAAGAGTAATTGTACCCGTGCCAGTCGTTGTTGTCGTTTCTCGTACTCTATCCTTAAATACTAAAGCCATTTATGCTAACCTTAAAATTGCGCTTGATGCATCAGCAGTTGGAAAGATGATTGTAAAATCCCCTGCGGTAGAAGTTTTATCTCCACCAAAATCTAATACAACTATAGCAGGGTTAGTGTATGTATGTGTTGGCGTTGTATTGTAAATTAACGCACCTCTTGCTGTAATTGTAGCTGTAGAAAAAGTCTCATCAGCAAAATCAATAAACGCTGTAGTACCTGATGATGTTGGTGCAACTTTAGTTAGCTCTTGACCCCCTGCACTATAACCTGTACCTGATGTTTCGTTACTTGTAGTATAAGCTGTAGTTGATGCATCGAGAGATGCCGAACTTGTATAAAGTGCTATTTTAATTGTGTCACCACCAGAGCGAAAATCATGCGCCCCTTCTAGTAACTGTTTTTTAAATGATGTAGCAACTGCTTGTGTGATAGCCATAAAAACTCCTATATCTTTGTAATGATGTTCGCTGCATTTGTTAGCCCAGCGTCTTTCAGTTTATTAAATAATGTTGTACGGTCACTTTTAATGGCTTGTTTCATATACAACACTAATATCTTTCTTAAATCTTCTTTAAATGCTCTAGCTTGTTCTTTGAGTGCAGGGTGAGCTGTATCTGCTACATGTAAAATTTTATCTAACGCTAGATCAGCAATTTCTTCAGGAGTCATACCACGACCCTGTGTTGATATAACTTTTGCTTCTCCAACTAATGTATCAAGTAAAGCACTTTGCATTATTTAACCTCGTATCTAACTTGTCCAGAACGATAAGCATCACGCCTATCTTTTCCATCACCAAGCATTTTAAGTTGAACCATATTTTCCTGATATTGTTTTTCATAATTAACCATCAAATCAGGGTCTCCTTTTAAATACGTATACGCTTGAACTAAACACGCATACAATAAAGCCTGTTCATAATTATCTCCCAACCATGTAGTTGAAGCAGTTACAATAGATGTTGGGTAGTAGTAATAATGTAATTCTACATCATAAGCACTATTAGGCGTTGGGCCTAAAATAAAAGTGTTATGGTCAAAAAGCGCATAGTATTTTGGTTGCGCTTGAGTCGATGCATTTGCATACGCTTCTCTAATAAAGTTAACGTCTTTATTTAATAAAAAATGTTGATCGCTACTACTATCAATAATAGCCATAGAATATACTGCTAAAAAATCAGAAGGAGTTTGTACATACTTATTTCCTGATGTTGTATTACCTGTTACATTCTTTCTTAAATAAGGAAGTTGTACTTCGTTATAAATTTTCTTTTCTGCTTGTTGTATAAATTCATTAATATGACTGACGAAAGACGTCTCAGTACTTTCTGTATAATCTTTTATCGCTTGTACCAGTTGGGTATAATTCATTATCCTATCCTTACAGTTACTTTACCTACAGCCATATTTACTTTTTGTCCTAGTACAGGGTCATAACCAAATAACCCCCTACCTGATGTAGCGCCAGTAGGTCTTGGGTCTCTAAGTGCCTGTGGGTCATCAACAGGAAAGCTACCCAAATTATTTTGTGGGTGGTCAGGGCCCCAACATTCAGGACAAGCCCTAATATTAACTAATTTATTCCTTCTAGTTAATTCTTTTAACTCATTTAAATTATACCTAAAACCACAAATATCGCAAAACCCAAATGCGAGTTTACCACTAGCAAACTGAGTCATTAAGCAGTTCTTTTAGAAAACCCTGTCCCTTTAGTTGCAGCGCCTGAACCCTTCATTTTGTTAGTCTGTGTATTAGCAGTCTTATCTGGGTACCCTGCAAAGTCTGGAACTGGAACAGGTTTTGGTTGTTGGTATGTTGTTTTATCTTTCATATTAGTCTCCTTATGAGGTAATGTTCGGTGCAAAATTGATTGATGATTTGTCTCTATCTTCATCTGCAGCGAGAGTAAACTGTTCATCATACGCTGCTTTAAGGAACGTAACCCTGTCAAGTCCAACTTCAGGGCGCTTAATGGCGATATGATAAGCAAGTCCAGCAACAAGGCAAGGAAGGAAACGTGAAGGCACATCATAAGTATTACTACCAGCACGACCTGCATCTTCAATTCTTCTAAGCCTCCAGTAAACCAACGTATAAGTTGCGGACGAGTCTGGTGTTGGCCAGACATTAACTTTTGGTGTGGCTTGCCTATCGACATAGATTTGTATTGGTCTCCCTTGGTTGTTTTTGTTTGGTATGGTTGCATATGTTGAAACTGAAATTCGGTTAATAGATAAATCTTGTTGGTTGGAACCACTCCCAGTCCTTATAACTGTTTCTAATAAATCAATCGTATCTGCTGGTAAAGTATAAGTAGCTGTTCCTGTAGTTAGTGCAACTGTGCCAGATTCAACTGTCCACAAATTAATACCTTTATTAGACCACTCAGCAGCCATAATATCTAGACTACGTCTTGCTGTTTTTAAATCATATCCACTACGTAATTCTAGTCCACATCTTTCATACGCATCTTCTACAATCTCTACTATTTCTGGATTGAATGTTGCTGTTCCACTAGTTGCCATAATCTGCCTTTAAATATTTAATCGCACTTTTTAAACTACTTGTACTATCTTTAAAAAAACCTAACCCTGTGTTACAGTAATGACAGAGTAAACCTCTTACTTTACCTGTGCTGTGGTCATGGTCTATAAATAAAGTTTCTATAGTTCCTTTTATACCACATATTTTACACTTATAATGTTGTTTATCCAACATATTATAAAGGATGTTTGTATCAATATTATGTCTAGAGCAACGGAGTTTATCTTTATTATCTCTTTTGTACTTACGCACTTGAGCCTTAGTTTTCTCTGCGTTGCGTCCTTTTTGATACCATTCACGACCTTCCTTGTTCTTACATTCTTTACAATATGGACGATGTTTATTTGTTTCCTTACGATATGGATAATCTTCTAACTTCTTAGACTCCCCACATTTACTACAAACTACTTTTTCTTTTCCTCGCACTTGCATGATGTATCTGTTTTATCCTCCCTAACTTTACAGCAAACGTATTTAACTTTTCTTTTTGCGCTTCCTAATTTTTTCTTGAGTAGTTTTAGGGAGTTCTTTAAGATGATATAACCTTTTGCTTGTCTTACCGTGTGTTTTACCTGAATGTAGCTTACCATCAGGCATCTTATGCACTCCTCCTTTATGTTCTCGCCCATCTCTAAAATAATGCGGTACACCTTTTGCCATACTTTCTCCTTTTCCATTATGTTTTCTTTTTCCTTCTTCTTAATGAGGCAACTCTACGTGGGCTACCTGCTGGTTGTCCTAATCTTTTCTTTTGTGCTATTCTTGATTTCTTTTCAGCGGCTGTCATTTCTCCAGATGTTTTTGGAGTTTTACTAGATACTCGTTTACTAGGTCTGCAATAAGGAGTGCCACGTTTCTCCCCTTTTTTTCTACCACAGGCTTTGCCAGTTCTTACATCTTTCCAGTCTTCTTTAAACCATCGTTTTAGGGCTAGACCTTTTTTGGTCTTTCTAACTGCCACTACTTGCCTCCGCCTCTTTTCTTTCTACATTTAGCAATAGCACCTGAAGCATAAGCACTAGGAAAGACTTTGTAGCTAGCTTTTACTTTACGATAACAAGCATCTTTTACAGTACCGCCTTTTTTCATATTTCTGGTTTTACCCATACCTCGACATTTCATCATAGCTATCGACCTTTTCTTCTAGCCTTAGTCTTACCTCGTTTTGCCATACCATCTACTGGACAGGACATACGTTTTACTTTACCGCCTTTTTTATACTTCATAAGACCACCAGCTTTACGAAACCCCATTTTATTACGCACTGGGGTAGGAAGTTTTCCAAGCCCTGTATTACTTTCTGGAACATCTTTTAAAACACCGCCACCTTTTTTACCTACAATTCCTTTAATTTTATCTTTTATTTTTTTAGTAATTTTTTTAACTTTTCTACCTACTACTTTATATGGAGCGTTTTTAACCTGATCAGGGTAATCCTCTCCATATCTTCTTTTGTACTCATCTGCGTATTCTTTTGATTGGTCATCGGGTTTTTTATTGTCTTCTTTAGACATCTTATCTCCTATACGTATCTTTTCTTAACTTTACCGCCACCCATCATCTTTTTGACTTTACCGCCATAAGACATTTTTTTCATGTAGCCGCCGCCCATCATCTTTTTGACTTTACCGCCACCGTACATGTTTTTAACTCTAGCACCAGACCTGGTAGCAGCCTTTGCCATATTTTTAGTTATAGTATCTTTCTTTTTCTTATCTAAATCTGCCTTAGTGTCAGTAGTGTAGCTTTTACCTTTATATGTAAAAGTGCTACCAGCACCTTTAGATCGTCTAGCAGCTTTAAATGCTTCATCAAAAGAACTAGCTACCCCTTTAGATTTTCCTGTAGCAGAACTTATATTTTGTTTACTACCTACATTAGTTCCTTTTGCTTTAGGGTTGGGTTTTTTATTTTTGTTATCTACATTTTTTAATACTCCAACCGCTCCTGCACCTGCACCTGCACCACCTATTAAAGTTTTTTTAGCGGTTTTAACTCGGTTTTGTAATACAACTTTAGCGGTGTCTATACCATCTTCTCTACCTAAAGCTTGAGGTTTATAACCTTTAATTTTTTGTAAAAGGGCTTTACCTCTTTTTGTAGAGTTTAATTTATTCATTAGCTTTTTTGATAGCCCAAATTTATCAGCTAATTTCTTACCTATTTTAATCGCTGGAAGTACTGGAATTGCCATTTTATTTACCGCCTTTCTTTTTGTGTGTTTTTTTAGTTTGTGTTATTACTGCTTCTTCTTCTATATTAGGTACATCACCCATTGCAAAGTCTTCTACATCTTTTTTAAACCATCTACGTACAGTAGCAGATTCCCATATTCTGAGAATTAACCATGCTATTGTAAGTATTTGGATAATCAAAGGGAGATTCACATAATTCATAAAAGTTCCTAATCCTAGTGTTACTGCTGAACCATCAGCCATTGTTTTTAAGTCATCCATATCTTTTCCTACCATTTGACTTTATCTGCCCAATAAGCTGCTGACATCTTACCTCGCTTAATATTCTTAGCGTGTCTTGCCTTAAAGGATTTACGTTTTGCTTTCATACGTGCAGATTCACCTTTTTTACGTTTACCTGCTGTACCTGATAGCGTCCCAACTTTTTTCCCTTGTTGTCCAAAACGAATAATTTTCTTTTTGCCACCTTGACAGGCTTTTACAACGTGGGATTTTTTGGGGTGAGAAGGAGTACGCCTTGGCTTATTGCAAGGCATACTTTTTTTATTTAACTTCTTAGCAGCCATTTAAGGGCTCCTATCCGTGAAATATTGTTACACCATCACAAGCAGTTAAATCTAGATATACATCTGTTTCAAACAATATCCCATTCTCAGGAATATTCAACGAATGTACATCGCCTGTTGTGTAGGTAAGAGATAATTTTGTTGCGCCACCAGAACCACCGTCTTTTAAAACAACCGCAGGGGAACCAGAGCCAGAAGTATGTACTACTAACTGTTTTACTCTAGTTCGTCCACTAACGAATGTCCCATCAGAAGTCCTAGTAACAGCGATTACGTCAGACATTGCCATGATTACCCCCTATTATGATGCGTCAGAAGTGCTTGATAACCCAAAAAACTTTAGAACAACTACTGTGTCCCCACCAGGG
>Ga0213860_10000995_pt1 | contig 11473 bp, 12 predicted proteins | sample PICome_3_FD_160118 | JGI IMG/M metagenome (GOLD analysis project Ga0213860, IMG submission 160118) | Coastal seawater microbial communities near Pivers Island, North Carolina, United States - PICO550 | ecosystem: Environmental > Aquatic > Marine > Coastal | place: USA: North Carolina...
TTACTTCAATTCCAAGGCCACCAAACTCCCCACTAGTTTCGGTTTGCATTTCCTGAAATATTTCTGGTGACATATAAGACGAATAAGGATCAAGTGATTGAAGAAGACCGTTAATAGCTGAATCCATACCTTCAGATTGATCAATTTCATCCACATATTCTTTATTTATTTTTTCAAGGACTTCACCAAATAAATCAATTTTTTTATAAATATCAATTTCAGCTGAATTTACTGAATACGAAAAAAAAAAAGAGAACAAAAAAAATTTTATAAAAAACTGAATTTTCTTCATATAATTACTTTTTCTTTTGGGATTAGTTCTGACCAAATTTTCTCAAGCTCATAAAACTTTCTTTTTTCTGGATGAAAAATATGAACAATTAAATCAATACCATCAACAAGTTTCCACTCATTGCTTTCTTTGCCCTCTATTTTAGAATTTTTAATACCGTTATCTTTTAATTTTTCTAAAACTTGTTCTGATAAAGATTGAATATGCCTTGAAGAAGTACCACTTGCAATTATCATATAATCAGCCATTGAGCTTTTATCTTTAAGATCAATAGTGACAATATCTTGTGCTTTGTTTAGATCCAGTGTGTTAATTACAACTGATTTGAGATCTGAAATTTTATCCATTAATTAAAATTAGACTATCAAATTTTTCTTAATTGAGAAGATGAAATGTTGACTTTTTTAAACTCTACAAATGTAAGAGTTTTATTATTTAGTCTCTTAAATGTCTTTGATTTTAAAGAATTTTTTTTATAACCATGACGATCAAATACAATAATATTACACTTTTGTGAAATCAGTTCAGATTTATGCCATCTGTGAAAGCTAATTAAGTTATCAGCTCCCATTAAAAAAAAAATTTCAATGTTTTTATTTTTTTTAATATAGTTAATTAAATCAATAGTCTTATTTGATTTTATAATATTCTCATAAAATTTTACTTTTATGAAAGAATTCATTCCTATAATTTTTTTACAATCTTTTATTTTTTTAGATATGGGTGTTTTGCTTTCAGCTTTGAGTGGATTTTTTTTAGTGACTGCCCAAATAATTTTTTCAAGCTTAAATCTTTTTTTAGCTTCCTTAGAAATTGCTAAATGACCTTTGTGAGCTGGGTCGAATGAACCTCCTAAAATTCCAATTTTCATTTTCTATATTTAATTTATTTTCTTATTTTTCCTTTACTTGAGATTTCATATTTGTATGAAACTAATTGTTCTAATCCGACAGGACCTCTTGGAGGAAGTTTATTTGTTGAGATACCAACCTCACCACCAAATCCAAATTCACCACCATCTGCAAATTGTGTTGAAGTATTATGCATTGCAATAGAACTTTTAACATTATTTAAAAACTTATTAGCTGTATTTTTATTTTTAGTAATAATTGAGTCGGTATGCATAGTTCCATATTTGTTAATATGTTTGATAGCTTCATCAGAACTCGTAACAACTTTTACTGATACAGCTGCTGTTAAATATTCTGTGGACCAGTCTTTCTCTTTGGCTGGATATATTTTACCTTTGTAATATTTTCTTAAGATATTATCCCCATATATTTTACAATTCTCATCCTCAAGTTTCTTTAAAATTGGATTACAAAATTTTTTAACTATCTTGTCATGAAATAAAATAGTTTCAGTTGCACCACAAATAGCTGTATTTCTTAATTTTGCATTGTAAACAATATTTGATGCCATATTTAATTCTGCATCTTTATCAATAAATGTGTGACAGATGCCCTCTAAGTGACCAATTATAGGAACTGTTGAAAAATCTTGAACTCTTTTAACTAAGTTTTTTCCTCCTCTAGGAATTATCACATCGATGTATTCTTTCATTTTAGAAAGCATGATGTCGACCATTTTTCTGTCTTTTGAGTCTATGAATTGGATATAATTCTCATCAACTTTATTTTTTCGAAGAGCTTGTCTAAACAAATTTGCTAATATTCTATTAGTATTTATAGCCTCTGATCCACCTTTTAGAATAACAGCATTACCAGATTTGAAACATAAACTTGCTACATCTGAGGTTACATTAGGTCTACTTTCATAAACAACACCAATTACTCCAATTGGTATTGTTACTCTTTTAATTTTTAACCCATTTGGCCTAGTCCATTTTTTTAAAGTAACATTTACAGGATCTTTTAGTTTTGAAATTTTAATAATAGAGTTTCTTATGTTTTTAAGTTTTAATTCATCAATTCTCAATCTGTTAATTAAGTTTTCTTTTACCCCTTTATTTTTGGCAAATTTAATATCTTTTAAGTTTTCTCTTAAAATTGATCTATTTTCTTTATCGAGTAATTTAGCATAAAGGTTCAAAACTTTATTTTTGGTATCTATATCAATTTTTTTCTCAGATGCTTTTCTGCTTTTTATACCTATTGAATTCATTATTTTACTCATTTTAAATCTCTACCATATCATCTTTATGAATAACTTCTGATTTTGAAACATACCCTAATAATTTTTCTATTTGATTTGAATGATGTCCCATAATTTTAATTATTTCATCAGAAGTAAAAGAACTTAAGCCTCTAGCGCATTCATTATTTTTTTTATCAAGAATTTTGACATGATCCCCCTTATTAAATTTTCCTGAGATTTTTTTAATTCCTGCAGCTAATAAGCTTTTTCCTGACCTTAACGCTTTTTTTGCTCCCTCATCAATTATGATTGATCCCTTTGGCGCTATTGAACTTATGATCCATTTTTTTCTAGCATCTAGTTTTGAAACTTTAGAATGAAACCATGTACAATTATTTTTTTCACTAATCATTGAAACAGGATTTAAGCTTAGTCCATTTGCAATAACCATATTACAGCCAGCCAGTTGGCAAACTTTTGCAGCCTCTATCTTAGTGTGCATCCCACCACTGCCATACTCATTTACACCCTTAATATTAATTTCTTTTAAATCTTTTTTTAAATCATTTACGTTTTTAATTAATTTAGCATCTTTGTAAATTTTAGGGTTTTTTGTATAAAGACCGTCTACATCTGAAAGAAGAATTAAAGTGTCAGCATCAGTAATTTGAGCTACTCTAGATGCAAGTCTATCATTATCACCGTATTTTATTTCAGTCGTAGCTATCGTATCATTTTCGTTAACGATTGGAATAAAATCTAAATCAAACAAATTTTCAAAAGTTCTTTTAGCATTCAACGATCTTCTTCTTTCTTCTGTATCTTCAAGGGTTAATAAGATTTGTGATATATTTAACTTATATTTTGTAAATGTTTGTGAAAACAAATTCATCAATTCAATTTGCCCTATTGAAGCTATAGCCTGACTTTTATCAAGTTTAATAGTTTTTTTATTTATGTTCATTTTTTTGCATCCAAGAGCTATTGCACCTGAACTTACGATTACAACCCTTTGATTTTTATCTTTTAATTTTTTGATATCTTTTGCAAAACTAGAAAGCCATTTTTTTCTAATTTTTTTATTGTTATCAACGAGAAGTGAAGATCCTATCTTGATAACAATTATTTTAGAATTTTTAAGAGACATATGACAAAAGTTTAGCTTTAATTTTAGATATAGAATCTTTCTCTAATGTTGTCATTGTCATTATCTCACAATTTTTTCCTTTAGAGAAATGATCAATTACATCTTTAACAGTATCTTCATCTACCAAATCTACCTTATTCAGCACCACAAGTTCCTTTTTATCAATTAATTTAGAGCTGTAATTTCTCAATTCATTTTTAACTTGTTCATAAGACTCATTTAAATCTAAATTAGTAATATCTATAAGATGTAATAATGATTTACATCTTTCAATATGCTTTAGAAATTGTATACCAAGACCCACACCCTCGTGAGCTCCTTCTACAAGCCCTGGAATATCAGCAATAGTTATTTCCTTATCATCGTAGGATGCAACTCCCAAATTAGGATTAAGGGTGGTAAATCTATAATTTGCAATTTTTGGGTTTGCATTAGTAATAGCGGCTAACAAACTTGATTTTCCTGCATTGGGCAATCCAATTATTCCAATGTCAGCGATAGTTTTTAATTGGAGCCAAATTGTAAATTCTTCTCCAACACCACCTTTAGTAAATTTTCTTGGAGCTCTATTCGTAGAACTTTTAAATCTAGTATTTCCCAATCCACCTTTACCTCCAATTGCAACAACAAATTCTTCTCCTTTTTTATTAAAATCAAATAATAAAGTTTTATTATCTTCTTCAAAAACTTGAGTTCCTAGTGGTACCTTAAGGAATAAATCGTCCCCTCCTTTGCCTGTACGATTTTGTCCAGCCCCATTTTCTCCTCGTTGTGCTTTATGATGTTGTTGATATCTGTAATCTATAAGTGTATTGAGATTTTCTTCAGCTTTTAAAATTATTGATCCTCCTTTTCCACCATCACCCCCGTCTGGACCACCATACTCAACATATTTTTCTCTTCTAAAGCTTGGCGAACCATCACCACCGTTACCAGCTTTAATATAAATTTTTACTTGATCGAGAAATTTCATAATACAACATCTAATTAAGTTGTACTATTAATTGGGTTTTACTGAAACGAAAGTTCTATCTGCTTTTGATTTTTTGAATACAACTTTACCTTTAACAACTGAAAAAATCGAATGATCTTTGCCCATTCCTACATTTTCACCAGGAAAAATTTTTGTTCCTCTTTGTCTTACAATTATATTTCCAGGGATTACTGTTTCACCACCGTACTTCTTAACACCAAGCCTACGCCCAGCACTATCTCTTCCGTTTCTCGATGATCCACCTGCTTTTTTTGTTGCCATAAATTACCTAATTTATTTTCCTGTTGCTGCAGCTTTCTCTTTAACTTCAGCCTCAACCTTTTTAGTTGGTTTAACTATTTTTTCTGCTTCTGATAAAACTTTACCATCTTTTGAAAAAATCTTATTAATTCTTATCATCGTATGTTCTTGTCTATGCCCATTTTTTCTTCTTGAATTATGTCTTCTTCTTTTTTTGAAGATTAAAATAGTTCGATCTTTACCATTTTTAATTAAATCAGCTTCAACTTTTGCTCCTGCAACTGTAGGTGTACCAATCTCAATAGTTTTATCGTCACCATAAGCAAGAACTTCATTAAATTCTATTTTTGAATCAGGTTTTGAGTCTGGTAATTTTTCAATCTTAAGAATCTCTCCAGATTTTACTTTGTATTGTTTTCCACCTGTTTTTATTACTGCGTATGACATAGTATGATTTAAATTTAAGTTACCGCAATATAGTTGCAGCAAAGCTATAGTCAAGTCGAATTAATCAGAAATTATCCTTTAAATCTCTCAATTTTGAAAAGGATTCAACATTTTTTGCTCTTAGAAATATATTACACTCTTTTTCATCTTTAAGAATTGATGGAATTGTAGGCTTATTATAATTAAGCTTTTCCTTGATTTTAGTTATTTTGTTTTGAAGATTTAAATTTTTAGGGTCATGTGTAATACAAAAATTAGAGTTTTGAAGAGTGTATTCATGACCACAATAAATTTTAGTATCATCAGGCAGATTTTTTATTTTTGATAAAGACTCAAACATTTGTTTGTATGTTCCTTCGAAAATTTTTCCACATCCTAGAGAAAATAATGTGTCACCGGTAAATATTATTTTTTCATTAAAAAAATAAAAACCAATATGACCAGTTGTATGTCCAGGAATATGAATTATTTTTGCTTGAAAATTGTCTTCTTTCCATATTTGATTGTCTTCAACTAAAATACTAATTTCAGGAATTCTTTTAGCGTCATGTTTGTATCCCACTACAACAGAATTATATCTTTCCTTTAGTTCTTTGTTGCCACCAATATGATCAAAATGATGATGAGTATTTAGAATATATTTTAAATTAATATTTTCTTTTTCAATAAAATTAATTATAGGTTTTGCTTCACTTGGATCAACAACACAGGCATCATTTTTACTTTCATCAATAATTAAATAACTATAATTATCTTGTAAGCAGGGGATGATTTCGATTTTAATATTATTTTTCAATTAAAAATATTCCTAAATCAGAAAATAGGTTTTTTATTCCTAAATTATTATTATTTATTATTGATGTATTTGTTTTATTTAATGCCAGCGATTTAAAAATCTTGATATTTCTAGATTTTACAAAATATACAAAATCCTTAATAGTACACATATGTAAATTAGGTGTATCATACCACTGATCTGGAAGAGTTTCAGTTACTGGCATTGTGCCCTTTAATAGAAGATGCAATCTAACTTTCCAATATCCAAAATTAGGAATTGTAACAATTGCTTTTTTACCGACTCTTAATAATTCATTAATTACAGGCTCAGGATTTAAGAATGCTTGTAGTGTTTGGCTTAATATAACATAGTCAAAAGATTTATCTGGAAATTGTTTTAAATCAAACTCCGCATTACCTTCAATTACAGTAAGACCTTTTTCTATACATTTTTGAACTTTATTCTTAGATATTTCTAATCCTCTAATATCAATGTTTTTATTATCTTTTAGAAATTCCATTAAAATACCATCTGCACACCCAACGTCTAATACACGTGTATTTTTTTCGATTAAATCAGCAATAACTCTAAATTCGTTTTTCATTATTTGGTGGCAGTATAAGATTTATCTAAAAAATTTTTAAGAGCACTTAAAAATTCTGGAACATCCAGCAAAAAAGAGTCATGCCCTTTGTCTGACTCGATTTCAACAAAACCCACATCTGCTCCTATAGCGTTGAGAGCAATTACAATATCTTTGTTTTCTTGAGTGGGATAAAGCCAATCAGAAGTAAAAGAAATTACAAAGAATTTTGCTTTAGTATCTCTAAATGCATCAGATAGATTGCCGTTGAATTGTTTTGCTAAATCAAAATAATCCATTGCTCTTGTAATATACAAATAACTATTTGCATCAAACCTATCAACAAATACAGAACCTTGGTGTCTAAGATAACTCTCAATTTGAAAATCAGCATCAAAACCAAATTTTAGATCTTCTCTTTCTTGCAATTTTCTTCCAAATTTTTCTTGCAACCCTTTTTTGGAAAGATAGGTAATATGAGCAGCCATTCTTGCAACTGCCAAACCTTTGTTAGGTATTGTATTTTGTATATTATAATTTCCTTCATTCCAGTTACTGTCTGCCGCAATTGCCTGACGACCTAATTCATTAAATGCAATATTTTGTGCAGAATGACTAGAAGTGCATGCTATTGGTATTACTGTTTTTGCTTTATCTGGAAAATTACTAATAAATTGAAGCACTTGCATACCACCCATTGATCCACCAACAATTGAAAATAGTTTATCTATGCCAAAATGTTCAATCAAATTATATTGAGCATTAACCATATCATTTATTGTAATTACAGGAAAATTAGTTCCAAAAATTTTTTGAGTTTCAGGATCTTTATGACTTGGTCCAAACGACCCCAAGCATCCACCAATTACATTTGAGCAAATTACAAAATATTTATTTGTATCAATCGATTTATTGGGTCCTACAGCATAAGACCACCAACCATCTTTATTAGTAACTGGATTTAAGCCAGTTACGAATTGATCTCCTGTTAAAGCATGAAAAACTAAAATGGCATTATCTTTTTTATCATTTAAAGATCCATAAGTTTCATAGGCTATAGGAAAATTATTAATTGTCTTCCCACAGTCTAATTTAAGTGGTTTTTTTACCAATAAAGTTTTTAAATGTTTCTCTGTATTCATAATAAATGCGAATATTTGAATTGTGAGAAAAAAAACAATTTTAGCGGTTTTTTTTAAGCGCTCGCAATTCAGTTAAATCAGCGCATAAATTTTGTACTAGAAGTTATTTATTATGTCAATTTTTTAAAAATTGTCTTATTCAGTATAAAAATTTATATTTTTATCTATAAAGAGCCCATAGTAAAAAAAATGACTGTTCCAAAATTTAAAAAATTTAATATTGAAGCATATAAGCCTGGTAAATCAAAAATTAAAAAACTAAAAAAAATTATTAAATTATCAGCAAATGAGTCAGCTTTAGGGATGAGCCCCAAAGCGATGAAAGCAATTTCAGACAAAAAATTGAAACTAGAGAAATACCCTGATGGAAAATCTGAGCTTTTAAGAAAAGAAATTTCAAAAAAATATAAATGTAACAAAGATAAAGTTATATGTGGCGCAGGGTCAGATGAGGTTATTCAAATGATTTGTCAATTATTTTTAAACCCTAAAGACGAAGTTGTATTGCCTCAATATAGCTTTCTAATGTATCGAATTTATGCAAATATTGTAGGAGCCAAAGTAGTATTTGCAAAGGAAGTAAATTTTAAAATTTCAATAGAAGAAATAATAAAAAAAGTAACAAGGAAAACTAAAATAGTTTTTTTAGCGAACCCAAATAATCCAACGGGAACTTATCTGACAAAAAAAGAATTATTAAAGTTAAGAAAAAAATTGAACAAAAAGATTCTATTAGTTGTGGATGATGCTTATGCGGAATACATGAAAAATAAAGATTACAAGTCAGGCTTAGATTTATTTAGAAATAAAGATAATGTTTTTATTTTAAGAACTTTTTCAAAAATATTTGGTTTAGCTTCTTTAAGAGTGGGGTGGGGATATGGCTCTAAAAAAATTATAAACGCTTTAAATATAATTAGACCACCATTTAATGTAAACCAGCTTGCCCAACGGGCAGCAGTGGAGTCTTTGAAAGATACAAAATTTATTGCAAAATCAATAAAACATAATTTAATTTTTGCTAAGAAAATAAAGTCTTTTCTAGAAGGATATCAAATAGACTCTAATGACATTTCAGCAAATTTTTTATTATTAGATTTTAAAAGATGCAAGTATTCAGCCAAGTTTTTTTATGAGGGGCTCAAAAAAAAAGGGATTATATTGAGATCTACAGAAGATGGTTATCATATTAAAAATAAATTAAGATTAACCATTGGTTCAAAAAAAGAAAATTTAACGTTTATGAACGCTGCAAAGACTATATTAGGTTGATATGAAAAATATTTTAATCATTGGATGTGGATTATTAGGCTCTTCTTTATTAAGAAGAATACATAAAAAAAAAATTGCAAACAAAATTTTTATTTATGAAAAGTCTAATTCAAATATATCTAAAATAAAAAAATTAAAACTTCCGGGTATAATTATAAAAGATTTAGATCTGGCAGTAAAAAATTCAGATTTAATAATTTTATGCACTCCTATGAGTGAATATAAAAATTTAATTGTTAAAATGAATAAATCTTTATCAGATAAAAATATCATAACTGATATTGGTTCTTCAAAAATAGAGTCATCAAAAATAATAAAAAAATTTTTAAAAAAAGGTATTGTTTGGACCCAAGGACACCCGATTGCAGGATCAGAGGTAAGTGGACCTGAAAATGGTAAACAAGATATATTTGAAAACAAATGGTGCGTTTTAATTAGAGAAAAAAATACTAAGAAAAAATACTTAAATTTATTAAGTAATTTTTGGAGAAGGATGGGTTCAAAAATAGTTGTTATGACTGCGGAAAAACATGACAAAATATTTTCTATGACAAGTCATCTCCCTCACTTAATTGCATATAATTTAGTAAAATCAGCTCAAGATTTCGAGAAAATTCAAAATTATGATTTAATAAAATACAGCGCAGGAGGATTAAGAGATTTCTCAAGAATAGCTGCATCTAATGAAATAATGTGGAGAGATATATTTTTTAATAACAAAAAAAATATTTCAAAAGTAATTGATTTATTCATCAAAAATTTAAATTCATTTAAAAAAGATATTAATTCTAATAATAATAAATCAATTATAAAGAAACTAATTCAAACTAAAAAAGTAAGATCTAAAATTATAAAATTAAAACAAGATATTAATAAACCTGATTTTGGTAGAAATTAATATTTTATATAGGATATTTTTTTTACCTTAAGTTTTGCTGTTTCCTCAATCCTTTTTATTGTCTGAAAAATTGGCATTATTAAAACTTTTTTTTCAGGCCCGTACGCGTGAATTAATTCTTTTGAGTTTAAGCACATTGCAACATGTCCTTTCCAAAAAATAATATCACCTTTTTTAAAATTATTTGTAATACTTTTCCTTTTTGAATATCTGATCTGATCTACAGTATCTCTTGGATAGTAATTTTCATTATAGTAATTAAATACTTGAAGTAATGCAGAACAATCTATTCCCTTGAATGTTTTTCCGCCCCAAACATATTTTGTTTTTAAAAATAATTTAAAAATTTTAGAAAAACTTTTTTCTTTATGATTAATTTTTTTTATATCTTTTTTTTTTATCCATTTATTTTTTTCAAATTCTATATAATTTTTATTTTCACTAATCGCCTCAATTTTTGACCCAAAAGGTAAAAATTTCTTATTTTTTTTATTTAACCTTGTAAAAATTTTAGCTTTAAGAGAATAAACTTTATAATTTGGAAAAAGTTTTTCTACATAATCTTTATTCTTTATATATCCAGTATAATTATCAAAAGATGATTTGATTTTAACCCATTCTCTATTTTTTGATAAAATTTTAAATTTTTCTCCATAAAGTATTTGGGATGTAACTTCAGAGTTTTTTGAAGCTTTTTTATATATATTAGAAAATTGTTTTTTAAAAAAAAAATTATTTTTCACTTAATTTTAATTTATCTTTAATAATCCATAAACAAATCAAAGAGGGGATCACCATTATTGCTGTTAAAATAAAAAATGTACCCCAGTCTCCATTTAACCAATCTACTAAAGCTCCAGAGGATGATGCAAGCGTAGTTCTTCCAGCAGTTCCAATCGATGCAAGTAAAGCATATTGAGTTGCTGTGTAAGTTCTATCAACAAGTAATGAAATAAATGCTACAAAGGCTACTGTTGCAAAAGCTGCAGCAATATCATCAAAAATAACTGCAACAGCAAATAACCATTCTGATTTTCCAGTCCATGCTAGTGCTGTAAATAATAAATTGGTTGCAGCCATTAAAATACCTGCAAGAAACATCGCTTTTAAAACTCCTGATCTAATTACAAATAAACCACCTAATAATGTGAATATGACAGTGGTAATCCATCCTAAAGTTTTTGAATAAATGGCAATATCACCTTTAGAAAATCCTATTTCTTTATAAAAGACTATAGACATACGACCTAAAAATGCCTCTCCAATCTTAAATAAAAACACAAAACCTAAGATACCTAATGCTATAGAAAACCCATTTTTTTTAAAAAAACTTATTACTGGACCACCAAGTGTACCGCTTATCCAGGCAATTATATTAGTAATAAAATTTTTTGATCCAATTTTACTTTGAATTAATTGGTCAGTTTTCTTTTGATTATCTTTTCTAGAATTTGATTGGGTTTCGTGAACAAACATTAGCCCAATATTCATTAAAATTACTACAATTCCTAAAATCAGAAATGTTGATTGCCAGTAATTAGCTATTCCAATATTTTGAAAATATTCTGCTGTAAATAGAGCAA
>Ga0213860_10000996_pt1 | contig 11469 bp, 9 predicted proteins | sample PICome_3_FD_160118 | JGI IMG/M metagenome (GOLD analysis project Ga0213860, IMG submission 160118) | Coastal seawater microbial communities near Pivers Island, North Carolina, United States - PICO550 | ecosystem: Environmental > Aquatic > Marine > Coastal | place: USA: North Carolina | collected...
TCAAACTCATCCGATCCCGCTTCGTCCGTTGTCACCATACCCGCAACGCTATCCACCACGATCACAACAGGAACATCAGACTTTTCTTTGATCATTTCATGGATCGTTGAAAACACTTTTTCAACCCGGTTCTCATCGAGAATCAAAAGACTCTCAACATCCACCTTGTAAGCCTTAGCCAACCATTCAGAATATTCACCTTCCGCAAGGTATAGGATACCGATCCCGCCTTGAGCTTGAGCCCTTGCGATTGCATCATAACCAAGGGCGGTTTTACATGTCCCCTCACCTCCAAAGACCTCGATGATACGGCCACACGGCCAACCCCGAAGATCCCGATCTAACAAGACCGCTAGATCGCTTTGACTCTCATCAAGAGGGAGCCATATTTTAGGATCTCCCAACTCGCAAGAAGAACCCAAAAAAACCCGATCCTTGTCCTTCGATCCGATGCCTTTCCGCGCCCTTTCTGCGATGCGATCAAGAAGGCTTGCGCCTGCTTTCTTCTTTGCTTTTTTTGCTGTCAATGTGTCTCTCCTATAGCCAACTTGAACCATCAGGAAGTTCAACGTTGCTTGATATGAGTAGTTGCCTCAAAACGTCAACTTGTTCCTCCGTTGGGGCGTAGCTTTCCGCCGTTGCCTTTAACGCAAGCTCATCCACCAAACGAAGGCCCGATCCGGGTATCTTTTCAAGTGCGTTCTGGTCGTGTTCAAAAGCTGAAAGATAGTAGAGCAAAAGACGCCGCCGATAGAGCGAAACAGAAGTTAGACCTCTTCTGACTTTTCGGCCTATGCGACATTGAACAGAAGCCGGAGAGGGCTCCCGAATAAGCACCTTAAAGGGCTCAAGGAATTGCGCCATCCTTCGATCAATGTCACGGGCGTTTAAGTCCATGACCCACATCTCAAAAGAATGAGAGTCAAGCGTTGTCCTCTCCTTCTGCTGTTCATACCCTTGCTTGATTCTATCTTTCTGCTCATCTGTAAGAAGCCGCCCGTCTAACCGGATGAGGTCTATGTTCCTCTTGATAGTCTCAAGAGCAACGTCAAAACTCATCTTTCCCAACTTGCCCGCGATCTTTGCATGTTTGAGAATCGCTTTGATCCCGCGATACTCCCGCAACAAGGCCGACCCTTTAACGGGGCCGATCCCGGTGATCCCCTTAATGTTGTCCCCTGGATCTCCAACGATCGCCTTATAAGTGACAAGCTGAGAGGGGGACCATGCGGGCTTGACCTTGTTACAACTAAGATCAAACAAGGTCAGACCGGGGCGGGCTAGTTGATGAAGGTCTGAGTCCCCGGTTATGACTCCAACCCGATCCCCGTCCAAATGATCGCAAAGTAAGGCAATGATGTCATCCGCCTCAACTCCCGGCTCATAGAGTTGAATGACCGGGAGAGAACCCAAGAAAGAACGCAGGCTCTTGACCTGTCGGGAGAACTCCGCCCGTTCAACGGGATCTCTTTTCCGGTTCGCTTTATACTGAGGGTATAACGCCTTTCTTGCATCTTTTCCGCCGTCATAACAGATCACAAGCTCTGTCACCCTTGGGATGTCCTCAAGAATGCCTTCAAGCTCTAAAAGAACGCCCAAGACAACACTTGAATCCTTGCCTTGGGCGTCCTTTGTTTTGTATCTGTAGACGGCGCGATGGGCTAGACCGCTAACATCTACAATTATTTTCATTAGTCCAAGTCATCCAAACCATCGAGGTCATCAAGGGCCGCTTTCTCTTCTGCACTCAAACCAAGATCAGAATCCAAGTCATCCAAACCATCGATCTCAAGGTCATCAGAGAAAACTTGATCTTCCTCTTTCGCTTTATTTTCAGGGGCGTTAGAGCTTTTTTGAATGTTGGCATCCTTTTTTTCCGGGGCCGGATCGTCTGCAAAGTCATCCTCAAGATCTCCGGCTTCCTCAAAGTCATCATCATCATCAAGGCCGCGATTCCTACTTGAGGGCTTAGGTGAATCTTGAAAACCGTCATCATCGATGGATCGGCGGGCTCTCTTTCGGTCCCCTTCCTCGCCGTCCCCGGTGATCGCCTTAACCAAGTCCTCATCAGAAGCGGGACGCGCCCAACGCAACGCATCAAGGTCAACCAAAGCGGTAGACATAAACGCATCATCAACCCACTGCTCAATGTTGTAGCCGTTCTTGCTCATCTTAACTTTGTAGCGGGTTTGTAGACCGCTCCCGGTCTTCTTGATACCCAAGACATAAGCGTTAGAAGGATCGGAGGGGTCACAATCTTCATCAACAACCCACTCAACCAACTCAGCAAAAGACGCAGGGGAGAGGCGCAACGCCTTCCAAGAGTTAGGGTCTTTTCGCTTGAGGTCTTCTTTGCGGCAAGCGTTGAGGTAAGCGGTTGTTTTCAACTCCCACTCATCCGCAAAAGCGGTATCACCCTCCCGGAGAGCCTTGCGAATCTCCGCGCACATTTTACACTTACGAAGCCCCGCCCGCTCAGGACAAACCAAGAGCCCATGTCTTTCCACTTCCTTCCAGATGTCCCCAAGATCGGACCAAGGGCCACCAAGGAAGAAATAGTTCCAACCGGTCTTTAATTCGTGAACCTCTCCTTCTTTTCTGCTTTCGATCTCTCGTTGCTTTCCTCTTGCGCGATCCATGTTCATTCTTCTAGCCATTTTCACTTTCTCCTTTGCGTTTAGCCGCGATCACATTCGCGGCCTCTGTTGACGCCGCCGATCTTTGTTTTTTCCGGCGAGTCTGAGGGTTTTGAGGGGTAGGCTTCAAGCCCCGTGTGGCGTTCTCTTCGTGACGGGATTGAGCCCCAAGTTGACCAAGCATTTTCTCCCTTGCCTCAAACGACTTCAACCCACCTCTTAGGGTATCTCTGGCAAGTTGTTTTTCTCTCCTTAAGGTTTGGACTTGTCGATATTTCTTGTGCTTCCTCACATAGCTTTTTGCTTCGTTCTCCTTTGCGTCTGGATAGTTCTTCTTGTATGCGTCATAGAGTATTGAAAACGTGAGATCAAGGCGTTCATTCGCCGCCCCAAGCTCATCCTCCGCCCGCGCATATAAGAAGGCCCAACGCGCATATTTAGAAGGGTGTTCTCTCCACTCTTGCTCAAGGTTAGACGTTATTTCAAGATCGTCCAAAAGACTAATCTCTCTATCTGTCCATGACACCTCTCCCCACTTATCCATTGATCAAACCTCGCTACCAAAAAGGCGATTAAGCATCACCGCCCTAGTGACAATGTTAGAGCCCTTGATTGACCAGAAACCGCCGCCCTCATAGACACCTCTCCCGATGACCTTTGTAGAGCAATGATTCCCGCCTTTCATTCGCTTGCTTACCGTCAAAGCTCCCGCGTTCCCGATGTGCGGGGCGTTCTTTCTCTCGTTTGTGATTGCACACACAAACTCAACAAGATAAGCAGGGCGGTACGCTTGAACCGTCTTGATCGCGGCCCTAAGTTCCTCAATGTGGACCTTCCATATCTTATCTTTTTTGTTCTTTGCACTCATGTCAAAACCTCTATTCATATTCATTGTCACCCCACCACTTTTGAACGTCCGCATCCACCACGATCGGCATCTCACAGGGAGACTTTTTTGTTGCGGGCAACACTGAACTCATATAAGTCACAATCAAATTCTTGGCTTCCTCTTCGTAGCCGCGCCTGACATTGAATAAGAGTTGATCGTGAACGGTCTTAAGGATTCTCATCCCTGGAATTTTTTGATCGTCGATCGCTTTCTGGACGCGGACGGTCGCTTTTGCAAGCTCACTTGACGCGATCTCTTGGATCTGAAAGTTTTGGGCTTCTCTCTCTATGTGGCTCCAATCCTTCCCCCATGTTGAAGTGCGTTGACCATAGTCCGAAAAGAACCAATCCGCGCCGGATAGCCGCCGCTTTCTACCGCTCACCCTAGATCGAAGGTAGCCCCGTTTTTTCGCAATATAGATCTGATCCTGCATATACTCCCGGATGTGATGATACTTAACAAAATAGGCGTCAATCATGGCTTGCACAGAAGCGATCCGTTGTTTTTTTGGCATGTCCAAAGGGAAAGAGTCCGGGTTCCCGTCCACAATGCTAGGGGCCATCCGTCCATAAGGTATTCCAAAGTTAACCCCCTTGGCTACCGCTCTTTGTTGCTTCCAGTCTGGAAGCTTCAAAAACTTCTCAAGAAGCCGATCAAACTCCGCATCTGTTGGATCTCTTCCAAGCTTAACCGTGATAGCCATACGACTGTGAAGATCGACCCCGTTGAGTAGTTCCCTTAACATGGTGTCGTCCATCGCAAGCCAAGCCATAACCCGAAGTTCCGCCTTGTTGTAGTCTGCGGAGATCAGAACGTCTTTTTCTGGATCGTCCGGGATGAATGGACGCCGAAGACCACCAAGGCGGGGGAGAGTCATCAGAAGCCCCCCGGCAAGCCTCCCCGTCCGGGTTCTTGCAATGGAGTAGTTCCCATGTATGTAGCTCCGATCTGTAACTAGATTATACATCCCGCCGCTTGGGGCGTTGAATACGATCCCGCTTTGTTTGCAGTCAACACTTGATCCGTCCAAGTAGGTAGAGAGCATTTTATTGGAAGAACGAAGATCCCCCACTAGGCGGGCCACCCGTCCCGCCGCGTTGTCCTTGAGAGCCAAAGCACTAAGAACGGTTTTGTCTGTAGAGATACCGCCCGCCTTTGTCTTCTTGTTGAGCGTAGCCCCGACCGCAATTAACAGGGCTTGGAACTGTTTTGTTGAGATCGGGTTAAACTTCTCCGCCCGCCGCTTCCCTTCCTGCAAAGCAACCCAACGCCGGACCTCTGTCCAACTCTTTCCCTTGAACGCTTCCTTGAATCCGTCCATGAATCCAGACTCAGCAAGAAAGTCCTCCGCCCGCTCTTTGACTTGCGCTTTTGGTAGGTCATCGATCTCCGCCCTCGCAAGCCACCGCTCCGCGTAACCCCGCAGAGACTTAAGGGCGTCCCCCGCCTGTTTTTTGTAGCGTTGGATCAAGTTCTGGAACTCTCTCCGGTCTATGTGTATCCCGTTGTATTCGATGTTTGCTAAGGGCTGAGAGAGCCCAAGGCCGATCTTAAAGGCCGTGACAACCTTCTCTTTCTTGAGTCGTGGTATGAACAGAGAGCGAAGTTGAAAAGTAGCATCAACATCAAAGGCTAGATACTTCCAACAAACCTCATTCGGGGCTAGTGAATAATCCGGGTTCCCTTGTTCATCAACATAAGGCTTCATTGCTTGATCATACTTGTCCCAACCTAAGTAGTATTGAGCCAAAAAGGTCAACCTTTGGGGCTTGTTTTCGTCAAGAACGTGATGAGCGATCATGGTGTCAAAGTCATGGTTCAACTTGTGGAGCCCCAAAAGCCGCCTCAAAAACTTTGCATCAAATTTGAAGTTCTGACCCCAAAGGCGAGCGTCTTGCAGTGCATCCCCCAAGGCTTCAAGTATTTTTTGCTTTTCGTCCGGGGTCCAAAACTCCTCACAATGTTGACCCAAAATAGGCAAGACATGAGCCACGCCCTTTTCCCAACAAAACCCCGCGCAAAGAATACGATCTTGAAGGGGATCAAGCCCTGTTGTTTCAAGGTCTAGGACTAGCCCCCCGCCCGATCGGGCTCTCTCCGCGATCAATGCAATCAACCGTTGAGCCGAATCAAAGCAAGTAGCAACGGTGAACTCTGTTGTAGGTTCTTTGATCGCAATGTTTCCGCGTGAGTACTCAACCGCATTTTTGAGATCATAGACAAAGAGATCATCAAGCTCCCAAGAGTGCAGACAAGCCCCCACGCTAAAAGTAGGCATAACCCAACATGAATGAGAGTAGATTTTATCCTTGACAGTGACCTCAAAGGTTGACCATACAGGAAAGCCACGGTAGTAGGAGATCCGGCTTTGCTTTTCTCCGATAGGTAGAGAACTCCAACCCTTGATCGTTTGTTCTGCAACAATCGATCCTAGAGCAACGATCACCTTGGGTTTTCTCTTCAAGATCTCGTATTTCAGATAAGGAGAGCAAGCATTGATCGCCTTTTTGTTTGGCTTCTTGCCTTTGGGAGTCAAACACTTAACCGCATAGGTAAGGTCAAGGGACTCCTCTTTGATGTTTGCGCGGTCAAGCAAGTATAGAAACTTTTGACCTACGTTCCCGGATAAGTGTGTTTTCTCTCGGATGTCTGCCATCGTTGGAGCCTCTGCAACCAAGAGCATTCTTGTAGTAGGTTCACACTCCCCGCGCGAGAGAGGGAAGCAAACAAGGGGGCTCTTGTCCGATAAATGACATCGAGAGCAATCCGGGTTATGGCGCAAAGGGATAGACGTAGAAGGGGAAGACGCCTTTTTTGTCATAGTCACTTTCCTCACGTTCGCAGTAGAGCCCAAAGCGGGCGGTCAACAATGGAACGACAATACAAAATAACACCACGCAAACACAAGCCGCATTCAAACAAATATCAAATCGGGCTTGTCTACACATCATCATATTATTTGGACGTGCGTCACATCAAAACACACGTTAGCTATACACGCAAACAACACAGATGACTAAACAAAAAAAGGCTCCAACTGGATAACCAAGAGGGTTCTTGAAGTTTGCCGCAAAGGACAAACAAAAAAGCCCCGGCGAGAAAACCCGCCGGGGCCAAAGGACAAACAAAAAAGCCCCGGCGAGAAAACCCGCCGGGGCCATTTGAAAGATTGAGAGAGACAAAGGACAGTCACTAGATAGAGAATGTCGTATCTTCAAAGCTACCGGGGCCGGTTGTTGCAGACTCCAAGATCTCCCGAAGCGTCCAGATCTGATCAGACCATTCCGCAACAGAAGCCGCCGCTTGTACCCCGTTTACAAGGACGGTGAAAATGGAAACTTCCATCTCATCTTTGTAGTTTGCCACAAGTTGATTGAACCGATCAGAGGTCTGGCTATAGCCGTCTGTTATCAAGATAACATCAGCCCGCTTGAACCCTCCATCTTTGTCAATCAACTCAAACGCCTTCTCAATCGGAGCCTCAAAAGAAGTCCCCCCGCCTGAGAAGTGATTCATACACTCAACTAAGGTGTTGGGGTCAATTTGACCCTTCGGCGCATAGTCAACACGTTGAACCTTAGAATCAAAGTGGACAAAAGCCCAACTTCTTTTTTGACGCCGGGCGACATCGAGAAGGGCCAAAGAAACGGCCTTAGACCAATTCTCCGCCTCTCCCGACATAGAGCCCGACTCATCCACGCAAAGAATGACAGGACCACGCCCTTGCTCCTCTTTGCCGCCGATCTTGTACTGCAAAGACGCCCGCTCTACAAGCTTCGCCATAAACAAAAGCTCAAGAGCTTCATCCTCCGCCGCAACGGGCAAAAACTCAGAAGGTAGAACACGGGCAAGATCGCCGCCTTGCTCAATGTCATTGATCTCCTCTCTTGCCCGGTCTGCTTTGGATCGTTGCTTGTGAGCCGCGATCCGTCGAAGCTTCCCGGCAAGTTCCGCAATCTCTTTGAGTTTGCGAGAAGAAGACACAAGGCTTGTGATAGCCGCCCGGTCTTTGCCTTTTTTGCTTGATGGTATTCCTGGACTGTCACCATAGGCAAAAGCAGAGAGAGCCGCTTGAGCTTCGTCAATGGACTCATTCGCTACGGTGCAACCCTCTCGGATTGCGGTGCGAATGCTAGAAGGGTCAAGCCCGTCCGCCATATCCGCCGCCCGCTTCTCTGCTTGTTCTAGTTTCTCAAGAGCCTTGTTGAGCCGATCCTCAACGTCAAGCCCTTGCTTCTTTAAGTCTTCTAATGATTCGATACGCTTCCGCATACCATCAAGATCCTCATTAGTCTCCTTTGGACGCATCTTTGAAATGATCTCTTTTGAGAGCGCGGATGTTGCCATCCCCGCCCAAAGTTCATCTCCCGCCGTTCGGGAACAAAGTGCTTGGAACTCTCCCATGTTCTCAGCAAGATCATGGAGTTTTTCCGCCCACTCCGTTCCTTTTTCCGGCTCATCGATGCGGGGTGTGTTTGGGTTATACATGCGGGTAAAAAGTTCCCGCATGAATTGAGGGAATTGGTTGTTCTTACCTTTCCCCTTAACTTCTACTTCTCGGAGGCCGTTGTTGGTTGTTCGCTCCATCTCATATAGAGCCCGATGCCACTTTGAAGTAGAGTACAAAAGATCGCCATGATCTTCTTGTGTAGGTGTTTGCTTTCTCATGTTCGCTTTCTCCTAAGTAGTAGGACCGGGGCGGACCCCGAAAGGCCCGCCGTCAATCCACTTTGTTAGTCTCTTGCGCCGCGTCTGATCTTACGCCGCATGATCGCTTCCCTTGCCGCCGCAATAGCGTCCTCTTCAACCTCCGCCGGGGCGGTGTTGGACTTCTTTGCTTTGGCTTCTTTTTCGGCAACCACGCCGGTCAAGATCTGCTTAACAACGTTCTCACAATCCTCAAGCCCTTGGTTGAGGTCATCAACCTTGAGAGAAAGGATGGTTGAATACATTTCAACCGTTTGACGCAAGCTCTTGAACTCCTCAATCCTTCGATCAAGAGTGTCTTTTCTTGGAGGCTTTGTCTTGAACTCCTCGATCTCTTCGGCGATGCTTGCAAGCTTGTCTTCCAAGTGTCTGCGGGTGTCCCGGCTCACAGTCTCACTGTTACCGTCACCTTTGCCGATTACGATGAGCCCAAGCTCACTATCCCCAAGAGTTTCAACAATCGCTTTGTGTTGCTCAAGAATGGTCAAGTTGTCCGCCGCAACAAAGTAGAAGCCGCCGCCCTTACGCAAAGGGATTGCGTTCATTCGCTCTACAATGTTCCGGACCAACATCCTTGAGATGTCGTTTGTGATATAGCGGGTTGTCAAAGTGTAATACTCATTTTTGACCTTTTCCGCTAACAAACGGGCTTGACCGGGGGAACCTTCACATCCAACGGAGTCATTGTCTTTGTTGAAAGTAACCTTTGCTTCGCAAGCATATTCAAGATCCTTCTCATCTTTTTTGATCGTTTCTGAAACGATACCCCAAACGATGCTTTGATCGTCCGATGAGATAGGCCGCAACATATAACCGTTGCCCGATGTCCTAGCCACTTGCTTGACCGCTTTTCTGAACGCCGCCGAAGTTTGGATCTCTGGGAGAAACCATTTCTCCTTGTCCAAGCCATTAGCGTCAAACTTGTCCGCAAGTGCATCAACGTCAATATTGATGTTCCCAAGTCCCCAATAGACCAGAACCCCAAGAACATCACCTTTAGCCAATGAGTTGATTTGTTGTACTTTGTGTTCTCTTTGAAGTCTCATAACATATCTCCTTTTGATATGAGTGTGAAAATAAAAGGGAGAGGAGAAAACCCCCTCTACCCTAGTGGAAGAACCGGCTTGAATTAGATATTCAAACCGCTTGCACGTCCGGCCAGACGTGTAGCCTCTTCTTGCATGTTCTGGATCTCTTTGATGTATCCTTGAATCTTCTGAGAGGTATTGTTCTTGTCAAGACTCTTAAGCTTCTTGATCGAAGCGTTGAATTGAGCATTTGCATCAACAACCTGCTGAAAGACTTGACCCGCCCTACTTTGGGGAATGTCCCCCGTGAGCGGAAGCTTGCCATAAGTCTCCCGGCTTGCATCGATCAAAGCCTCCGCCGCCGCAAGTGCGGGGTTGGCCGCTTTTGTGATGACTTGACTCAAGATGTCTCTTTCTGCGGGCTCATTCCAAAGCGAATCAATGAGAACAAGCATGTCATCCTCACTGACAGAACTACGGCCATTGAGATAGGCGGAAGCTTGAAGCAAACGGAGACTCTTGCGCCACCGTCGATCACTAGCAACAAAGCCCGCCTCTTCTACCGCGCCTTGAATGTCCAACAAAAGATCGATCATCTCTTCGGCAATCGTGACAGAAAGAACTTCTTGTTGTGCTTGCCTCAACTCATCAATGGTCAAGACTTTTCCGACTTCTTGAAAAGCCATCATCAACATCGTCTTTTTGTCTTGTCGATCGCTCAAGTAATCAACCCAAAAACGGAGCATGAAACGATCATACAGGGCCGCAAGTTCCTTGCTTTCCGGTAACTCGTTGGACGCTCCAACCAAAGTCTCCAAGGGTACGGACACGCGGGCCGCACCGTTGTCAAACTCCCTCTCATTGACGATAGTCAAAAGCGCATTGAGAATGCTTGAGTTGCTTTTGAATATCTCATCAAGAAACACGATCTCCGCCTCTGGCAATTTGCCAGAAACAACACGCTCATACTTGCCACTCTTGAGAGCGGGAAGAGAGAAGGGGCCAAAAAGCTCCTCCGGAACCGTGTACTTAGACATCAGATAATTGAAATAGGTTGCGCCTTCAATAGCTTTGCAGCATTGATCCGTTAGCAAAGACTTAGCCGTTCCCGGAGGACCGAGAAAAAGGATGTGTTCTTTTGCCAACAACGCGATCATCAAACCGTCAATCTCTCGATCTCGATTGATGAGGGCTTTGTTCAAAGCCGCTTTGAGACTACGAATCTTGAGTTGCATACCTACTGCACTGTTCTGTTGTTTTCCCATAATATCACCTCTTTTGCTATGGGTTAGGATTGTAGAGGGAACCGTTCCCTCTACTCCTATGGTGCGGAATACACCATTGAAAAATTGGCTACCATCATCAGCCCCCGGACGCCACTCCGGGAGGACACCAAGAAGAAAGCGGTTGCTTTCCTCTTCTGTATTCTCGCTTACGCTACACTTAACAGATTAAGGTGTTTCGGCTTTCGCCTGAGTTGAAAGAATAGATGAAAGAAAGACTAGAACTCTCGAAAACCAAGATCCCAACGTGACCACACGCTTGCATCAACCACGCCGTAGCAATGCCGCGATCTAGCCCACGCGATCAAGCTTTTCAAACACACGTCTTTCCTGATTACAGGGCCACCGCCTCTAGGACAAAGCCCCCACACTGTAGGCCGGTTGTTTCTCGTCTTTGTGACGATCAATCTTAGATCCAAACCATACATCTCACACCTCTTCTCTATGGGTTATTGAATGGCACAACGCCGAATTGCGGGAGCCACCCCGCAAAAGAACCCCGCGATCGGGGCTCTCACTTAACTATAGGTTCGCTCTATCTCAGATACCCCGATCACATACGCTACACCAAGAACCAAACAAAGGAACGGATAGCAAAGAATCAAAGGCATAGGAACCACGACAACAAACAAAAACCAAAAACCCAACGCCCACACCTTAGAATCTTTCATACGGCCTCTATCGGCCTCTTTTTTGCCTTCTTCGTTGCTTGTCTTTGATCGCATGTCAAAAAATAGCTGACTACGAACGAAGTACATACAAACAAGAAGAGGGGTGAGAGCGGGGACATAAAAACATGAGGGACTGAGAAAAAGAGCGGACACCAAGCAAGCAATTAAATACATTGACATGTGTCACCTCTTTTCTTTTTTTGTTGGCTATCGCATCAGCCCCCGGACGCCACTCCGGGGAGACACCAAGAAGGG
>Ga0213860_10000998_pt1 | contig 11464 bp, 7 predicted proteins | sample PICome_3_FD_160118 | JGI IMG/M metagenome (GOLD analysis project Ga0213860, IMG submission 160118) | Coastal seawater microbial communities near Pivers Island, North Carolina, United States - PICO550 | ecosystem: Environmental > Aquatic > Marine > Coastal | place: USA: North Carolina | collected...
CCAAGATATGCTGCGGTTGTCTTCTCTGTTGCTGTTCCAACAAAGTCGAATAGACCAAAGAGATCGTCTGGACTTGCTGTGACTGCCTCGGCAGCGCCAGACAATGTGGAGATAACACCAGTTCCAGTATAGGATGGTGTGTACTTGACGCCAGCGATACCACGAAGAACAATGGTGTTCTCTTGGAATCCTGCGAATGCAACTGCACTGCTGGATGCACCATCCAATCTGATAGTACCGCCGCCATTGAAGTTGGGGATTCTTCTGGTTGCAGCAAATCCAACAAAGTCGAATAGACCGTCCTTGACTTCGCTGAATGTTGCAGTTTCTGCAGCGCCACCAGCGTTGAACAGAACACCGCCGCCGTCGTGTTTGTTGGGTAGTTTGACGAATACCTTGCCGCCAATCTTGACGGTTGGTTTTTCGTTGACTGCGATGTGACGCAGACTGATTCCAACAACAACCTCGGAAGAAATATGCTGGAAGAGAACACCGAATGGATAGATCGATCTCTCGTATGCAGGATCGATGATATATCCATAATCTTCGATTCCATCTGGAAGATTATTTGCTCCAGGAAGACCAGCAACTCGTGCAGTTTCTAGGAATCCATAATCTAGATACAGATCGTTTCCAGAAGCACCAGACTCTACAAGATCAATAATTCTCTGATTCTTGTAGTCTTCAATGATGTCATTTGCATGATTAGCAATGACCCAAGAATCAATTGGCGACAGAGCAACAGATCCGTGATCTGTGTACTCGTAGAGATCCGTGGATGTTGTGTTGTAATGATATGTTCTCCTTTCGACAGGAGTGGTGAATGTAAAGAGCTCTCCACGAGCAGGTGGATTGAATGCAGCACGTTCGACTGCTTCGCCAGAGAATACAGCAGTACCAGAACCATTGAAGTTCGGTACGAATGCAATATCTGCAGCACCAGTAACTGTGAGGAGATGTGTTCTTGGTTTGGTATCTGCAGTAAATGCTTCTTCGCCACCGTTGATTGCGAATAGTTCTCCTCTGCCTTCGTATGCAAAGCTTCTGGCGTCTGTCGTGCTGACAGGTAGTGGGATAATACCAGAACCTTTGATATTCTTGACAAATCTTTCTTCTGCTGTTCCTGTAACATCGATAAAGATGTTGGCGGTCCATCTTGGATTGACCTTGACGATAGTGCTGACATTGATGGCAATGTCGCCAGAACCAACATAAGAAGGAGATCTGTTTGTCTTGGTGTCGGAAACAAGATGCAGACCACCCATGGCAAATCTGCCAAGAGATGTCCAACCCCTGATATGTTCGTAGTCATCAGTGATAGTTGGATTGGGATCACTGACAAATCCATAATCAAGAACAGGTGTTCCACTACCAGAGGTATATACAAAGTCAACAATTTTGATGTCTTTGTATTGCTCAATAGTATCATTGGCAATGTCTTGAATGACATAAGAGTCGATGACGCTAGCACCAACAGAACCATAATCAAGATTCTGTAGTCTTGCGTCAGAAGTTGCACTGTAATGATATGTTCTTCTTTCGACTTTGTTACCGAAGTCATAAAGAACTCCAGAACCTACCTCACTGAATGTGGTTCTAACAACGTGTTCTGCATCAATTGCAAGTGTTCCAGAACCATTGAAGTTTGGTACGAATGCAATATCACCATCGCCTGTAATATCGAAGAGGACATATGCTGGATATGGTGCTCTCTCGAATGCAATTTCTGCTGCGCCAACCAGTGGTCTGAATCCACCTTCTGTTTGATAACCAAAGGTTCTTCTTTCGTCGGAAGATACAAAGTTGAATAGATCGCCTTTACCAATGAATGTTTTGGTAGTTCTGTCTGCAGCGACACCATTGAAATCAATGATGATCTCTGCTGTCCATTTAGGTTCGACACGCAGCTTACCTTCGACCCAGATGTGGATATCTCCAGATCCTTCATAACTACGTGCTCTAGTAGAACCTGCTTCTCCAGTGAACAGAAGATCTCCCATCGCATAGCGAGAGATGGACTCCATAATGGATCCATAATCTTCACGAACCGTCTCTGGAGCATCCTCACCATTGATAAGAATCGGACCATAATCAAGATATGCTCCAGACTCGGATCCTGATACGATAAGATCAACGATCCTTTCGTCCTTGAGACTTTCGATAGTCTGGTTCGCAACCGATTGAATCGTAATGGAGTCGATTGGATTGGAACCAACCGAACCATAGTCACGATACTGGAAGATGTTATTGGAAGTGCTGCTGTAGTGATATGCGACTTTTTCGTCAGCAGTCTCGAAGTTGAAGAGAGTTCCAGATCCTTTGTAATGATCTGTTTGTCTCTCGACAGACTCACCAGTAACATCAACTGTTCCTTCTGCAATCCAGTTGGGCGAGAATGCAACTTCAGCACTACCTTGTAGAGGTAGTAATGCTGTATTTTCTGGTGGATTTGCGCCAAATGCTTCTGCAGCACCAGAAAATGCATATAGATCTCCAGAACCAACATAGTTGTAGAGAACGCTGTCCTGGGCATTGGACAGACTGAATAGATTTCCAGAACCCTCGTGTAGAAGACTGAAGTTTGTCTTCGCTGCGCCAAAGATTCCAATCTGGACATAAGCAATCCATCTTGGTTTCGTTCTGCCAATACCGTTTCCAAATGAGAACAGAGTACCAGAACCAACAAAGTTGGGAGTAAATACTTGCTTGGCAGTACCACTGATTGGGAACAGACCGAATGGATAATCTGTCTGATTGGTAAGGATCTCGCCCCAATCGAGTCCGACCGTAGAGGGGGTCTGCTCCCCATCAGTGAGGATAGTGCCAAAGTCTAGGAATGCACCAGAAGTAGATCCAGCTACAACTAGATCAATAATTCTTTCGTCCTTACGACTCTCGATTGTCTCATTAGCAATCGACTGAATCGTGATTGAATCGATTGGTGAAGAAGCAACCGATCCAAAGTCTTCATATGTAAAGTAATCAATACTGGAATTGTTGTAATCCCATACAACTCTTTCTTCTGTGGAAGAGAATCCAAATAAAGTTCCTTCACCGACATAATCATATGTCTGTTTGAAGGTAGTAGTGCTGAAGTTGAACAGGACACCAGAACCAACCCAGTTAGGTCTGAAGCTGACACTAGCGTCACCAACAACATTGAATAGAGTATTGCGCTGATCACCATCTCCACCAACAACAACTTCGCTGCCATATGTTAGTGATATGAATCCGTAGTGATCAAATTCATGTGTACCAGACCATATTAACTGGTAAATTCTAATGGTCTGATTAGGTCTTCTTGCCTCTACTGGGACAGTAACTGTCTTATCACCAGGAGTCGTGTAAGTAGTTTCTGCATTGTCTAGTAATTTTCTAGATGCATCATTAAGGGAGAGACCTGTATCTAGGTATCTCATCCATAGGTCTTCTCCATTATCTGGAGTCTCGCCACCATTAGACCCATTACCCATGACGAGTCTAAAGGTGATCTCCTCAACATCAGTGAGATCTAGATCATATTCAACTTTTCTGAATGTGCTACTAGAACTTCCAGGATCGGTGACTGTGCCAAATCTGACGTGTGGACCTACAGCAAATCCATTAGTAGGACTAGTGCCAGCTCCACTGGTAGAATAGAATACAGATCCTTCATATACCGCACCGTAACCGCTGGACAGATCCGCAGCAGTTAATGTAGTAAGTGAACCTTGTCTGACCGTATAATCAGGATCCTCTGGGAATACCTTGGTGACAGCCTCTCCAGCAAAGCTACCGCTGAACAGGGTGCCGAATGCATTCCAGTTAGGAGCATAAGCAACTTTAGTGTCACTACGGAGGGGTAGTAGTCCCTCCGCAGCAATCGCAGGTACATAATGAACGTTGGCAGAACCGTATGGTCGCAGCGTACCAGAACCGATCCAAGGAGCATCCAGTCGATACCTGGTGCCACCGTCCATCTCCCAGACGGTTCCTGTACCAACCCAAGTCTGTACAACAGACCAGGTGGTAAGCGAGTGGAAATGGGTACGACCCATTGCCTGAATATTTGATGTGACTGTGATTTCGCCCCAGTCATCCGTGGCGTATGCTTCTACTTCTGTAATAGATCCATAATCAAATTGATTGACGACTCCGCCGCCTTCTGTCAAATTGATTATTTGATCATCTTTATAGTCTTCAATGACTTTGTTTGCATGGTCTGCAATAACCCAATAGGGGAGACCAACTGCACCAAAATCAAGATATAGAAACTGTTCTTCTACTGCTGATGTATAGCTGTAAGAAATTAACCCCAGTGCCTTCACAGCAACGAACTGGGGCATTCTTCCAGTACCAGCGTAGGAGAATACCATAGGCTAACAAGTTATAAAAAACGGGGGGATCGCTTCTTTGCAATCCCCCCATAATGTAAAACTCAATTGGATCGTATCAGTCGAGGCTGACGTTCAGGGTGACTTTGATTTGGTCACCAGCGTTTTGAATAGCGTATGGACCATTCGTGAATCTTTCAGCGAAGAAGATTGCGCTGTAAAGTGTCAAATCGCCAGTGCCATCTAGTGCCTTGGTTGTAGTGAAGGTGTTAGCGTCGATTACATCGAATACGGTGTAAGTACCAGGAGTCGTGGTGCTGTTACCAGTTCCTTGATCGATGTAGACGGTATCGCCCTTGACGAGACCGTGAGCAGTTGCTGTTACCTTGCTGAAGTCAAACTCAACCTCGTCATTGTTGTTAGAAGGCTGAATGTTGTCGATCAGTACATTGTTCAGGTAAACAGTGACTTGACCTTCCAATACTGCACCAGCGTCATCATGGGTAACATGATCGATACCAGTGATGATGGTGTTAGCATCGATGCCGTTAGGAGCACCACCGATAACACCAGCAGTACCAGTCTGGGAAACTGTCATGCCTACGGTTAGATCTTCACCAACTTCTGCTTGGAATACACCGTTGCCAGATACAGCACCAACGTTTGCTTTATCGAGATAAACAGTGGTTCCTGCGATGCCAGCAATTCTTGCACCAGCAGCAATGCCAGTACCAGTAACACGCTGGTAAGCAGCAAGACCTGCTGTGGATCCAACAGTGATAGAGAACTCACCAGAAGTACCAGTAACGGTAGTGGTGTTAGAAACAGCAGCAAGAACGAAATAGTTGTTGCCGATAGTACCACGGATTCCAGTCTTACTGACGGTTGTTCCAGCAGATGCGCTAGCAGCATCAAGTACACCGTGGATGGTGGTAGGCATGTTGTTGGCACGAACAAGCATGTAACCATAAACGTCACCAGCAGCACCATCAAAGGTGAAGGTTTGCTCGGGATAAGAAGCGGTCGTTCTACCAGCACCAAAGTCTAGGTTTTGGTTGGTAAATGTACCAGTATTCTTGACGCTTAAGAGGAGAGTTAGACCGTCGATGTCAACGACATATGCACCAGTACCAACGTCACCGCCAGTTACATAGTCGCCTTTTTTAATACCAGTGTTAGCAGCAACAGTGATGGTATATTCGTCTTGAGTACCACTACCTTGTACAGCAGCAACTGCAGCAGCTTGTAGGGTTTCAATCGTCCAACGATTGCCATTCAGCAGGATACCATACTGGTTGGAATAGTCTTGATCAGTTCTGTTATTCTCAACTTGGTGATAACCTGTTACAGGTGCAGAACCATAACCCAACGTATTGTTGTTGGTGTAAGGTTCATAATATCTGGTTTGAGAAGGTGTATCACTTTCAGCAGGATACGTATTTGTGGTGAATAACTTAAGAATTAGGTTTCTGGGAATCTCCTGATTATAATTCAGCAGATTACGCAGAGAATCAATTTCACCGTTGTCGGTTACTAGCAGTGCCATGTAAACTCTCCGTGTTTATCTCTCGGGTAAATTTATTTATATCGTTACTATTTATAGTTTCAGTTTTAGTGAGACCATACATCGTGAGATGTTAAGTGAATAATTCACTGTGAACTGAAAAATGTCTCCTGCGTTCACCGTAGTGTTCCAGGTAGACAAATCATCATCTTTATTTTTTCTAGCCGTGAAGTTATTTATAGATCCCAGTGTGGGACGTTCAGTGCCGCAAATAGATTGAAAATTGGGAAAATCCTCAAATGAACATTTTGCAATATCAACTTCAATATTGCCTTCACTGTCAGCGACAATTGTCCACGATTCTATAGTTCCTGTGACATCGATAGACATCGTTCCTTTTGGACCATTACCCATAGGAAAAGAACCACTGTCAATAACATAGTTAAGAGTTCTGGTTAGATCAGCAGTAGTTGCATATGCAACTCCGAAAAAAGTCACCCCAGTGGATGGTGGTGTGCTAAAAACAATCTGATCGTTAGAAACAATATAGTCAACTCCAGGTGACAAAATTGTGTCGCCAACAGAAATCATGATCTGTTCTTCGTTAAGTGGAGTATATGGTTCTCCATCAACAATGATATTGAATGTATCCTTGACTCCATCAAATTGTGATGCCAGTGATTCAATCAGAAGATTTGAATTTTGTACTGACTTTGACGGAATCTGGTAGTTTACGTCAAGTTTATGTTGTGCTGGTAACTGCTTACCAACACGATATGCATTATTACCAACCCTGACGTTATACTGTGCCATCAGGAAACTCCAGGACTTACTTCTGCATTGCCCATGATTACTCGTGTTTTGTAATCATTGGGGTCTGTCAAAACAATGTCATAGACGTATCTTCTGCGGTCTAACGCCAAAGTTTCCACATCAGTCAATTTTAGAGCAATCTCTCCAGTAGTTCTGTTAACAAACTCTAGAGTGAATGGAACTGAAGTTGTTGCAGAATAACTTTTCTTCATGGCAGCAACACCAGTATACCCCGACATGTTTAGTGGAGTGCCATCTTTATTGGTGATGAAAAAGGTGACTGCGAAGTCTGCTCCTTTATCAATCAGTATGTTGACTGGTATCGCTGCCATCTTCTTGTTTCTCTAGTAGATCTAATGTTTCTAAACCACCTTCTAGTTTAGTTTTATACTCTTTCAATTTCTCAAGTTCTTCTTTTCCTTTACGAATTTGAAGATCATAATCTTTTAGTTGCTTGGTAAACTCTTCACGAAGCTTTGATGTATCCATAGTAAAAATTACAATTACAAGTATTTATCTAGGGGTGTGGTTGATAACTGATCTTGGATAACGCACAGCTGCCACATCAGATCTTTTACCAACATAAGCAGTAGATTGATTAGTAAATTCTACTTGATGATCAAAATGAGCTCTAATTCTAGTAGTGCCCACAAGTTCTGTAAATGTAAATCCACCATTACTAGATAGACCATTATAAATTCTAACCAATCCTCCTTGGATTGTATTAGATCTATAAGTACCAGCAGTACCAACACTACTCCATGTAGTAGTCTCGAATTCTTCCACGATTGCTCTTCCGTTAGCACGCAAAACTGCTTTCATCTGATCGGGAGATAACCACGCTTGATTGTAGTGGTAGTATCTTTCTAGTTCTGCTGCTGCTTTACCAACAACGGTGGGAGTTGCACAACTAGTTCCGCTAAACATTCCCCATCTATATCCATCACTATGTGTTTGTTGTGGATATGCGGTCCATGTATTAGCACCCAATCCGACAATATCAATACCTGGTCCTCTATTTGAATATCCATCTAGACCAGGAGCACCTTCAGAATTATATCCTGCAGCAACATCAATTGCTTTTACACTGCCATGGGGACCATATGCAATAAATGGATACCAAACAGTTGTGGAATCTGTGCTTGTGGTTACGCTACTTCCTGATTGGTAATATTTTGTATATGGTGTGGTGGCATCAATAGTGATACTAGTATTTTCTTGATCTGCTACTTTAGTATACACTGCGCCATTATTACCAGCAGCATTGATAAAGATAATACCTGCATCCCAAGCAGCATCATTTGCAGCAATTAGAGATGTATATCTAGATTGGTTTGGCAGTGATACACACCACTCTGCTGTGTTAGTATCTGGATTTGTTACTGCAAAAGGAATGATTCCACGATCAACAAATTCTGTGTAATTGCCAGACCATGATGCACCTGGTCTATTGACAGTTCCATTTGGATCAGTAATTTGACTTACATAATCAATGGGGATATTATGGCGGCGATGAATTGTATATTGATACTCACCAATCATAATAGTAGGATCAGGCACTCCTGTTTCAGGATTATTTGGTTTTGAATTGTGCCAAGCAATAATCGCATTGATGCATTCTACTGTACCGTCTCCTGATGTTAAATACGCTGCTCTTAATCGTGCTTTCTTTGCAAAACCACAATTTGTACCTCCAGCAGCACTCAACACACCCATCGCATGAGAACTAAATCCCGAATTGGAAGACACTTGATTGTTTGAAGCATCTTCTAGATCAGTCCAATCCATTGGGATGAATCTAGTTCCAGTCGAGGTGTTCCAAACAACATCACCTACATCGACTCCGTTGTTATTTTGCACAGATCCATCATTCAATTGAATGTGTCCACCAAGGTAGTCAACAACTCTGATTTGGAATGGATGTCCACTAGCATTAACATTGAAGATTAGTGTGTCTCCAGCGTTGATAGTAATATCTTGATTGGTTCCAGATACAGCACCACCTCTATCGGTTCCACTTAAACTATAAAGACCACTTCCACCAAACGTAACGCTAATTGTGTATGTATTTCTGGTGCCATCTGAAGCAGATACAATAATATTACCAATCATATTGGAGTGTGCAGTACACTGATACACATATGTACCTACTGCCTGCCCACCATGACCTGGTTGTTCATCACTACTACCAAAATCTGGATGAGTATCATGATCTCCAGCGTAAGTAGAACTAATAGGTCCTACTTCTAGTGTAACAATATCAACGTTTCTTCCAACCCATCTGTTTTTGTGGACGGCATTTGAAATAGCACTAAAATCGTCACGAGTAGCATTTTTACCAATTTTTTGTCCTGGAGTAGCAGGATAAATGTGATCGGTATCTACATAAAACTGTAGAGGCATGTAATCATGACCAGCATTTAATGTGGTTGGAGTAGATGTTGTAATATTTTTTGTTGTGGAGATCACTGACGGAAGATTTGCTGGTTCTGCTTCTAAACGCTCTTCAGCAGCAATAATTCTAGAGTCTTGCCTGAATGTCTCGATATAGTCTTCTTCCACATGCATACAAATACAGCATGGGATAAACTCAAGCATATTCCACCAGTCTGCTTGAGTTTCTGCATCAAAGCTGTCAACAAAATCTTGCTTATCAACACCATGAGCAAGGGTGACATCTAGAATTACTTTTGCCATCTTATGCCTCTAGCTGAATACACTTAAGGGATACAGAAATAGTTTGAGTGCTTCCCGATCTATTTCTGACAGTAGCAAATACAGTTGTTGAGGGGGTAGCATCACCATTGTAACCAATCAAACCTGGAGCAAAGTTAACTGTTTCTGAACCAGATGTGGTGGTAACAACGTCTGCAATTATTCCTGCATTTGGTGCTGGATCTTGAGTGATAACTCTACTATTATCAGCAGTTCTTGCCGCACTGGTAGTATATAAAGTAACCCACGCCTGATCACTTACAGTCATGGATAAAAGTGCATATGCCTTATATGCAGTAATCGTAATACCTTCTGATGTTCCGTCTGCGTGTGCAGCAGATGTTCCTGCTGTAAAATCTTGCCTAGATCCTAGAGTGACGCCACCGCCACCGCCGCCACCACCAGAGGAACTGATTACACCATTGCTGATAGTGACACTAGTGCCATCTACTTTGACACCACCCAATACAGTAGTTGATGCTGTTGGTAAAATATAACTATCTAAAGTTCCTCCACTAGACTCCCAACTGGTTCCATTCCAGATCCAGGTTTGTCCATTTTCCGTATGTCTAAATGAACCATCCGTGGGTTCTCCAGCAGTATCTGGGAATAAGATTGCCATTTGATAAGTCTCTCCGTTTAGTTATTTATTTCAAACTTCTTCAACAAAAATCTGACATGTCTCACTCATTGATCTATTTCCAGATGCGTTAAGTTCTTTTAAACGTAGTTGATACGTGACAATATCGCCAGCACTAGCTCCGTGAGTATCTACGTATTGCAAAGAAAGAGGCTCATATCCAGAAGCACTGTTGCCAGGATCCTTCAACGCAAACGTTGCAATTTCTGATAATGTAGATCCATCATTTCTTTCTAAAGCAATCGTTCCATACGTTCCATTAGAACCTTCCACTTTTCCAAATACAACACTAACTTTCATTTTACTGAAAGAAGATACTTCTACACCAACACTAAATGTTCCATTGGTGTCGGAGAATACATCACCAGTGCTTCCAGACACCCAAGATGCATCAACATCACTGACATTGGTTCTACTTCCGTTGTTTGGTACATCTGCCTGTAGTGGCGGAGACGCATCAACCCATGCTGCTGGGTTAGCACCATTAGCATAGTAAACTTTTAAACGACCAGTATCAGACTCCCACCACAGGTCTCCTGTGTTTGCGCTGGTTGGTAAACCATCGCTAATATTGACATTAGCACCACCGCCAGATCCCCAAACTAATTGACCATTACCGTCAGTTTGTAGAGATTGACCTGCATCGCCATCAGATGTTACAAACTTAAGTACGCCGTTAAATTTACCTTCGCTATCAATAGAGAAAGTTTCTGTTCCTGAAGCTCTTAATACAAGACCACCTGCATTTGTGGCATGGTTAATTGTTACTGCTCCAGTTTTTTCAAAATTAATACCAAAGTCATTAGAAAGACCAGTAGAATATGTGCCAATCCTTACATCATTGGTAAAGATTGTTCGTGCAGCAGTGATTCCGAGATTGTCAGATGATACTTTAGACTGAATAATATTGGTCTTTAAAGCACCAACAGTAACCGTGTTAGTAGTAGTGCTGTTTCTATCAGTTACGTCATCAAAGGTAGATGTTTCTGTATAGCTCGTTAAATAACCAGCAGCATTATGATCTCCCCAACCATATGCTGTATCCCAAGATACATTGTTATAGTTTAGTGGGGTAATTTCTTTTGTAGTCTGACCAAGTGAAAGAGTAATAGAATCTTGAGGACCAAGATTAGTAATATTCAGATTGTTAACAAAATTCTGATTTACTCTTGCATCAATTGCAGCGTTTGCTCTAGCAGTTGTGTAATAAAGGTTTGTTCCCTCCAAAATAGCAGATGTGGAGAACTCGTTAAATGCTAACGCTAGTGTAATCGTTCCACCTGCATCATCATATGTTGATGCGATTCCAGTGCCGCCAAGGAGCAAGGCACCAACTCTGTCATCAACCCTTTCACTAAAATTTACATCAATATCATTCACATCACTCGCAAGAGCATTAATCTCCTGGCGCTGTTGATCAAGGGTATATGTAATTGGTACGTTTCTTAATGGCATGATACCAGACTATTCCTCTATTTT
>Ga0213860_10001014_pt1 | contig 11391 bp, 11 predicted proteins | sample PICome_3_FD_160118 | JGI IMG/M metagenome (GOLD analysis project Ga0213860, IMG submission 160118) | Coastal seawater microbial communities near Pivers Island, North Carolina, United States - PICO550 | ecosystem: Environmental > Aquatic > Marine > Coastal | place: USA: North Carolina...
ACGGAATAATGCTAGGATATCAGTATCTTTAATTGAATATGAAGCATCCCAGTAACCCATTTTAGCATATGGAATTACACCAGATTCATAACGATCACTTTTAATTCGAGTCCGTTCTTCTACATTCGTTGTTTTAGCCATTTGTTTCTCCTTAAGATAAAAAGGCAATATTTAATAGGAATTTAACTAATTTTGAAATTTAGCTTGGTCGGTTAATCGATAGAATAACCTTACTTATAAATATAACACTAATTCTGGTATATTATACAATATTTTTAATTATATTAGTAATAAGTTTTAAGAATTATAATATATATTATAATAGTTGACTAAGAAAGATTTAGATTTTAGGCACCTAATTTTCTGATTTTATCTTGGAGATTAGACAAAAATCATTCTATAATAAATAGCTGTATACAGTTCACCAAAGTTTATGAATAAGCAATCAAACAAAAATTTAAACACCGATATAACAAATTTAGTTAATCAATCTTATAAGTACGGTTTTTCTACAAATATTGAACAAGATCAAATCAAAAAAGGGTTGAACGAGAGTATAGTTCGATTAATTTCAAAGAAGAAAAATGAACCTCGATTTCTATTAAACTTTCGTTTACGGGCCTTCAAAAAATGGCAGAAAATGGAATGTCCGGAATGGGCCCAACTTAAATTTCCACAAATTAATTTTCAAGATATGATTTATTATTCAGCACCAAAATCACAAGAAAAATTAAAGAACCTTGAAGATGTGGATCCTGAATTATTAAAAACGTTCGATAAATTGGGGATTTCTTTAACAGAACAAAAAAAACTAGCTAATGTTGCCGTTGATGCAGTTTTTGATAGTGTTTCAATAGGTACGACTTTTCAAACAGAATTAGAAGAACATGGCATTATTTTTTGTTCAATGTCTGAAGCTGTTCAAAAACATTCTCAATTACTTGAGAAATATTTAGGTAGCGTCGTCCCAATGGGGGACAATTATTTTTCTGCATTAAATTCAGCTGTATTTACAGATGGTTCGTTCTGTTATATTCCAAAAGGTGTGAAATGTCCTTTAGAATTATCAACTTATTTTAGAATAAATGAAAGAAATACAGGGCAATTTGAACGGACGTTGATAATTGCCGAAAAAGATAGTCAAGTTAGTTATTTAGAGGGTTGTACTGCTCCACAGTATGATGAAAATCAATTACATGCTGCTGTTGTAGAATTAATTGCACTAGACAATGCTTTTATAAAGTATTCGACAGTTCAAAATTGGTATTCTGGAGACGAGACAGGTTCCGGTGGTATTTACAATTTTGTGACTAAGCGAGGTTTATGCAGTGGTTCTAATTCTAAGATTTCTTGGACCCAAGTAGAAACAGGTTCCTCTGTTACATGGAAATATCCTAGTTGTGTTTTATTGGGAAAAAATTCGGTAGGAGAATTTTATTCGGTAGCGCTTACAAATAATTATCAACAAGCTGATACTGGGACTAAAATGCTTCATATTGGTCCTAATACAAGTAGTAAAATTGTCTCAAAGGGAATTTGTTCCGGTAAATCAAAAAATACCTATCGTGGTTATGTTGGAATTAATGCTAAAGCTACAGGTTCGCGAAATTATTCTCAATGTGATTCTCTACTGATAGGTAACTTATGTAATTCGAATACATTTCCTTTTATTTCGGTACAGAACTCAACAACAAAAATAGAACACGAGGCTACAACTTCGAAAGTTAGTGAAGAGCAAATATTTTATTGTTTACAAAGAGGGATTTCAACTGAAAAAGCGATAGGCCTTATTATTAGTGGATTCTGTGATGAAGTTTATATGAATTTACCCTTAGAATTCTCATTCGAAGCCGATTATTTATTAACCTTAAAAATAGAAGGAAGTGTTGGGTAATGGAAGCTGAAAATTTAGTTCTAGAAATGAAAAACGTAAAAGCGTCTGTAAATAATGTTAATATTTTGAATAATCTTAATTTGAAAATATATAAAGGTGAAATTCATGCTATAATGGGGCCTAATGGTTCCGGTAAAAGCACATTTTCAAAAGTCGTAGCAGGACATCCAGGTTATAAGTTAGAAAGTGGAAATATTATTTTCTTAGGTCTTGATATTAGTGAACTTGAACCTGAAGAACGTGCACACCTGGGTGTATTTTTAGCGTTTCAATACCCAGTTGAAATTCCCGGAGTTACAAACGATGAATTTTTAATGCTTGCATATAACTCAAAGCGAATTGCACAAGGTAAACCAGAAATTGATATGTTACAAATGTATGATTTAATGATGAAGAAATTAAAGATAATTTCCATGTCAAAAAATTTTTTAACTCGGAATGTTAATGAAGGGTTTTCCGGTGGCGAAAAAAAGCGTAATGAAATTCTACAAATGCTCTTGTTGGACCCAAAATTAGCAATTCTAGATGAAACAGATTCGGGCTTAGATATTGATGCACTAAAAATCATTTCAAACGGTATAAATAACTTTGCTAGTGATACTAATGCTATCGTCTTAATCACCCATTATCAACGACTTTTAGATTATATCAAACCAAATTATATACATGTAATGGAAAATGGGAAAATTGTAAAAACAGGTGGTCCTGAATTAGCTAAAGAATTAGAAGTAAAAGGTTATGACTGGCTGAAATAAATTCTTAATTAAGAGAGTTTTTATAAAAATAAACCTTGTTTAACTCTTAGATATTTAAAATAGATTACGTTCCAATACGCTTTTTAATATTGGGTAATTTACTAAAATAGTTAAATTATATGTATAAAATACTTGAATTTTTGTTACCAAACGACATTCCTTCACCACAGGTATCGTTCGATAACTCTTTTGGTTCTTCAATATTAGTGTCCGATGCGGAAGTAGGCAAACACTTTTATTGGAATATTGGAGGGTTTTTAGTCCATGGCCAGGTTCTAGCTGTTATTTGGTTAGTTTTTATTATACTTCTAACGTTTTCTTTTTTAGGCTCTCGCGAAACTGAACGTGTTCCACGCGGTTGGCAAAATTTCATGGAATCCGTTCTAGATTTTATTACAGATATTGCTAAAAATCAACTTGGTGAAAGTTTTTATAGAGAATGGGTACCATTTATAGGGACATTATTCCTCTTCATTTTTGGATGTAATTGGGCGGGAGCAGTAATTCCTTGGAAATTAATTAAATTACCTGAAGGTGAATTAGCTGCCCCTACTAATGACATTAATACTACCGTGGCACTAGCATTATTAACTTCATTTGCTTATTTTTATGCAGGTTTAAGTAAAAAAGGGTTAGGGTACTTTAAACGGTATGTTGCTCCGATACCTCTTCTTTTACCGATTAATATCTTAGAAGATTTTACTAAACCATTATCTTTAAGTTTCAGGCTATTTGGAAATGTTCTCGCTGATGAATTAACAATCTCTGTACTTACATCTTTAGTTCCATTGGTTATACCATTACCAATTATGTTACTAGGTATTTTTGCAGGTTCCGTTCAAGCTTTAATATTTTCGACATTAGCTGCAGCATATATTGCAGAAGCTCTTGAATAATGAATTCTGATTATTATTGAAAAGGAACATTCAAATTAAATTTGTTTAATTTTTTTATAATCTGAGTACTGTTTTCATAAACAAATACATTACGATACAACTAGGTGTTTCACCTTTCTTCTTTTTCTATAGAGAAAATTTAATGTACATTTTTTAGTTAAAATTTATTATGGATTCTATCGTTTCTGCTGCTTCTGTTATTGCTGCGGGTTTAGCAATTGGTTTAGCTGCAATCGGACCTGGTATTGGTCAAGGTAATGCAGCTGGCCAAGCGGTTGAAGGTATTGCTCGTCAACCAGAAGCAGAAAATAAAATTCGTGGTACACTTTTATTAAGTTTAGCGTTCATGGAAGCGTTAACTATTTATGGTTTAGTAGTAGCGTTAGCACTATTATTTGCTAACCCTTTTAGTTAATAAAGAGATAAAAATAATCCTACGTTAACTCGTTAACTATTTTTACAAGAATGAAAAATAAATTATCAACATAGATAAAAAGCAAACCACAAGGGCTATATTTTATACAGCCCAAACTGAAATGAAATTACCAAGTTTACTTTAAAACTTGTTGTATAACTTAAAATAAAATCATAAAACTTTACGAAGTGAAAATATAACTAAAACTATAAATATTAAGGTTACAACTATTCTTTATGACTTTGCTGTTATCCCTAAAATATTTATAGTATTCTATAAAGATATATGGAATATTTTTGTTCCAAACTAGATAAATAATAAATTTCATCTACTTTTCTTGATTTTATCTTTTAATTTAACATTCAATAAATGTAAATTAACATAAAAATAATTTATTAAATTCTATATGATTAATTTTTCAACAATAATTTCAAGTTCAGCCATCGAAGGTCCTGGTGGATTATTTGATATTAATGCGACACTTCCACTTGTTGCAATTCAATTTGTCCTGCTAACAATAGTATTAAATGCTTTACTATATAATCCATTATTAACCACGATCACAGAACGTAATGATTTTATTTTAATAACTCTTCTTCAAGCTGTTATGACGTTAGAAAAAGCAGATAAACTGACAGCAAAATTTGGAAACAAATTAAAAATAGCACGTCAAGAAGCGGAATTGCAAATCACAAATTCTCAGAAAACACATAAAGAAATTTTGGAAGTCGAATTAGATATTTCTCAGAAATATATCGATGATTTATTAGATACGATTACAAAAGACCTTTCTACGAAGAAACAAACGGCTCTTAGTAGTTTAGATACTATCATTAGCTCTTTATGCACAGAGATTGAGACAAAACTTTCAATATAGATCTTTGTTATACTTGCTAGAGGTAATTTACCTTTTTAGAATCGTACAGTTTATATAAAAACTACAAAATATGGAAAATTTTGATCAAATTTTTATCTTGCTAGCCCAAGCTGGAGGTATCTCCTTAAACTTTGATATTCTGGAGAGTGGGCTACTTAATATTATTGCATTAGTTGGTATCTTAATTTATTCGGGTAGAGATTTTTTGGGGCCTATGTTAGAAGCCCGAAAAAATGCAATTAATAGTTCAGTCGAAGATGCTCAGCAACGACGTGATGAAGCATTTCTAAACTGGGCTATTGCCGAAACACAATTAAATCAAGTAGCAGTACTCATTTCCGAAATTACAGAACAAACAGTGCCGATTAAAAAGAGTTTACTGAAAACAGATGTAGATCAATCCAAGAAAGACCTAACTGCTCGTTTTGAAAAAGCACTGACCTTATTCCGTTCAAAAGAACAACAAATATTTCTTGAAGTTAAACAACAAATAATTTCATTAGTATTAAAACAAACAGCGACTAGAGCCCAACAAACATTTGCAAAAAAAAAAAGCGCATCGAATTTAATTAATGATGCTATTGATAAATTAGAAAAAAATTTATTATGAATACCAACACCTTTGCTTTAAAAATTACAACTCCTTATGCGCGTGCTCTTTATGATCTTACAATAGATCGTAGGAACTTATATCAAATCACTAGAGATTTCCAAGGTTTACAAATTTTTCTGGAAAAAACTGATGAATTGATTACTCTTTTAGAGAATCCTCTTATTAGCCTTGAAGTAAAAAAGAATGTTATTACTAAAGTACTAAAATCAAAGGTTCATAAAGAAACGTTCGCTTTTCTAATGATTCTGGTAGATCGTAACCGTATTAATTTAATGCAGACGGCCGTTACTAGTTATCTGAATTTAATTTATAGTACAGCAGTCATTAAACTAATCAATATTTCAACGTCTTATCCTTTTACTGGAAGACAGCGGAATAAATTAGTAAAAAAAATTCGAAAACTAACAGATGTTAAACAAATTAAACTAGAATTTGTATTAGACCCGACTCTTATTGGAGGGTTTTTACTTACAACGAACTCAAAAATGGTTGATTTTACAATAAAAAACCAATTACAAGAACTAGCTAAACATTTAGATAGTGTTTTGGAAATTTAAAAACGATCAAACTCTTTTATTAATCTTTATCTTAATAATATAATACAATGATAAACATTCGGCCTGACGAAATTAGTAGTATCATCCGTACGCAAATTGAAACGTATGATCAAACCGTTAAACCAGAAACTGTTGGTACTGTTTTACAAGTGGGTGATGGTATCGCTCGTGTTTACGGTCTTGACCAAGCTATGAGTGGTGAGCTTTTAGAATTTGAAGATAAAACAATCGGAATTGCATTAAACTTAGAAAATGATAATGTCGGCGTAGTATTAATGGGGGATGGTCGTCAAATTTTAGAAGGCGGTACCGTTAAAGCGACAGGTCAAATTGCCCAAATCCCTGTAGGTGAAGGGTTTTTAGGTCGTGTTGTTAGTCCTTTAGCGCTCCCTGTAGATGGTAAAGGTGATATAGCTAGTACCGAATCTCGTCTATTAGAATCAATGGCACCAGGTATTATTAGTCGAAAGTCTGTATGTGAACCATTACAGACCGGCATCACATCAATCGATGCTATGATTCCAATTGGAAGAGGTCAGCGTGAACTAATTATTGGTGATCGCCAGACTGGTAAAACATCAATCGCTGTTGATACGATTATCAATCAAAAAACAGAGAACGTTGTTTGTGTATATGTTGGTGTTGGCCAAAAAGCTTCAACTGTAGCCCAAGTAGTAAATATACTTGAGGAAAAGGACGCAATGTCTTATACTATTATTGTTTTAGCAAGTGCTAATGATCCAGCTACTTTACAATATATTGCACCATATGCAGGAGCTGCTCTTGCTGAATACTTTATGTATAATGGGAAAGCGACATTAGTAATTTATGACGATTTAACTAAACAAGCTATGGCCTATCGTCAAATGTCTTTATTACTAAGACGTCCACCAGGGCGTGAAGCTTATCCAGGGGATGTATTCTATTTACACTCACGTCTACTTGAACGAGCTGCAAAGCTTAGTGATGAATTAGGAGGCGGTAACATGACTGCATTGCCTATTATTGAAACACAGGCTAGTGATGTATCAGCTTATATTCCAACGAATGTAATTTCTATTACGGATGGCCAAATATTTTTATCTAATGATCTCTTTAATTCGGGTATTCGCCCAGCAATTAATGTAGGTATTTCAGTATCGCGTGTTGGTTCAGCTGCACAAACACCAGTGATGAAAAAAGTTGCCGGTAAACTGAAATTAGAATTAGCTCAATTTGCCGAATTAGAAGCATTCTCACAATTTGCTTCAGATTTAGATGAAGCAACGCAAAAACAATTAGCTCGTGGTACTCGTCTACGTGAGGTTCTAAAACAACCACAAAATTCTCCATTATCTGTGCCAGAACAAGTTGCATTAATCTATGCTGGTATTAATGGGTTTTTAGACGAATTAGCGGTTAATGATATTAAAAAATACTGTGCTAGTTTATTAGGTTATTTAAAAACATCAACTTATCTTAGTATAGTGACAGAAACATTGAAATTAAGTGATGAAGCTGAAACTTCGTTAGTACAATCAATCAATGAATCAAAAGAAGCTTTCATGAACAGTAATAAAGTAGCTGAATAATTTTAGACTTTACTCGCTAAGATTAATATTTTTAACTGTTTAGTTTTAACTACTATTTTCAGATAACTTCAAAAAGACTGAAGTTATCGGAAAATAGAAATTAAAGAGCCAAATTATCTGATCGCATTTTAACAAGAAAAGTTTTTACGGTATTACATAAAATTAGGTGCAGATTTCTTAAATTTTACTTTCACTGTTTATACTGCTGCTTGACATTTGTTCATTCCTAACAATATTTTTTACAGTCTTGTTGAATTTTACTATTTAGTAATTTTTCATTTTGTTACTTTATCGATTCTCTGTTCAAGACTAACTTTGAATTTTAAGTTTCTGTCTTAGTTCTTTAATAACAAAAGGTTCTTAGGCATTAAGTAAATAGCTATTTATTTTAAGGGTTGTAGCTTACTATACAAAATATAATTACTTGTTATTATATGAATAAAAATGACGATATCGAAAAGTTACTCGATAATTTACCTGATTTTGTTCGGCAAACTCTAAATACTCATTCAAATAAAGAGAATCTTTTAGAAATTATCTTAGACTTTGGTCGTCGTCCTGAAGCTCGTTTTACAATAGGATCTGAATACTTATCTAGAAAAGTTATATCTTGGCAGGATTTAGATTTTCTTTTAAAACGTATCAGTCAGTTTGATAATGAAAACCGTGCTGGAATTGAGCGAACTTTACATCGAATAAGTTGCATCCGGAACCGTCAGTCATTAGTAAATGGACTAACCTGTAGAATAGGTCGAGCGATCTCTGGGACTATATGTATTATTCGTGATTTATTAGAATTTAATCAATCGATTTTAATTTTAGGTCAACCTGGTAGCGGAAAAACCACTATAATTCGAGAAATTGCTCGAATACTAAGTAACGAAATGCAAAAACGCGTCGTTATCATTGATACATCCAATGAAATTGCTGGTGATAGTGATATTTCTCACCCAGGTATTGGAAGATCGAGACGATTACAAGTATCTGCAACTGACTTACAGTACGAAGTAATGATTGAAGCTGTAGAAAATCATATGCCTGAAGTGATTATTATCGACGAGATTGGTACAGAATTAGAAGCCTTGGCGGCTCGTACTATCTCAGAAAAAGGCATACAACTAATCGGAACTACACATGGAAATAACTTAAAAAATTTAATCAAAAATCCTTTATTAACCAATTTAATTGGAGGCGTACAGTATGTGATTTTAAGTGATGAAGAAGCAAAAAAACGAAGAACTCAGAAGAGTATACTCGAAAGAAAAGCGTTACCTACTTTTCAAATTGCTATCGAAATCAATCAACGAAATCAGTGGATAATCCATCAAGATATTGAAAAATCGGTCGATTTGATTTTGCGAAAGAAGTATCACTTTGCACAAACCCGAGAATTAGATAATAAAAAAATGTATATAGGTTACAAACGGTTTAAGTCTGATCAACTTACGATCAGTCGACATTCAAATTTAAATTGGTTCTTACCATATAACACGTGGAAAACCTTGAACTGTTATAACAAAATACATTTACGTTTGTCAGGTTCCAAAAAATTCAGTATATATAACTTATCATTCTCGAATAATTTAATGTGTGAAGCATTTTATAACTTAGAAAGAGATTTTACGTTTACGAATTTTGTTAAGAAAGCTGATGTAATTATTGCTTTGAAGAAACATTTAAAAAGGAACGCACGATTAAGAAAATTATCAAAACAATATTACATTCAAATTTATATTCTCGATCACAAAAGTCTTTATCAAATTATAAAATTACTAAAGCTTCTTACTTAATACTAGAATTTGGTCTTTTTTCCTTATCAACTATTGACTTTATTAAATAAAATAAATGACAATATAACTAGGTAATTTATCATATTAACGTCAAAAATAAATTTTAGACAGTTAATTAGGATTTTTAAATTATTCGAATATAATTTATAATAGGTTACCTATTCTCTCAAAAAAATATTACCTAAAAGTGGAAAATTTTTGGATTATTAGTTTACAATAAGATAATAATATTTTAAACGAACGTATAACTATGGAACATAATGAAGATACCTCAAGTCCTGATATCTTTTCAAAACTGAGAATAATTATTGCGAAACAGTTAGAAATTACAGATGAACTTACGATAAAACCAGAAAGTACTTTTACCGAAGACTTATTGGTAGATTCGTTAGATCTTATTGAGCTAGTAATTAAAATTGAAGATGGATTTGGGATCGAAATTGATGATACGACTGCAGGTGATATTAAAACTGTACAGGACGTTATTGATTATATCGAAACTGAGACGGGCGCATAAAAATTTTTGAATATAGGTCTTGACAATATGATAAGTTTTATATTATAATACATATTGTCAATTCTCGAGTTTACAGGAATTCGGGATGTAGCTCAGTTTGGTAGAGTACCTGCTTTGGGAGTAGATGGTCGTAGGTTCAAATCCTGCTATCCCGACCTACTTTACCATTATTTTAAATAGTGGTAATCGGCCATAATCTATCCTTATATTTAATATATTTATTAACAAGAAGTAAAAATTATATGAACTTCGTTATTAATCTTTTAGAATTTTTTGTCAACTTAGCTGGTGTAAATACACAACATAATGTTAATCGACGGCCACTTATACAAAATTTAGACGTAAGTGATGGCTTTGAGGAAGGAATAGACCGAGCGTCTGAATACCTTGAGTCTTTTAGAACAGATCCTATTCCGGATAGTCTAATCGACGTATTCAGACCTAGTATGTCTACTAATAATTTTGATTCTCATAGTTTATTTAAGTTTGTTGATGATAATGACTTTGGCTTTGACGATCCTGATGGCTGTTTATCGTTTGTTTTATCAAAAAAAGCTCTTTTATTACCTGATTCCATATCAGAATTTTTGCAAATAAAACTTCATTTGTATACTTATGAACCTTATTATACTTCAGTATTTAGAGAATGTCAATGGTATCTATATGCTATAGTTCTAACATATCTTGCAATGTATAATCTTTCTCTATTTCTTGAATTTTGTTTATTTATTAATCCATACCGTTATCCTTTTGTTTTGTTAACAGATTTAGTAGAACCCTTTAAACGGCAATTGGAAAGTCTTTGTCCACCAATTTTTGGAGTAAGTTTCGCTGGAATATTAGGCATAGGAGCTCTTCAGTTTATGTTACATACTATTACAGATGTTTCTCTCACGATGCCGTTTCTACCGTCCGAAGCGACCGTTAAAGTCATAGAGGGCAAGGAATTTTATGTATTTTCGGGTATGCCTGCCCTCTGGGCTAAGTATGGTGTTCCTATAGACCTTCGAGAAGATTGGTTCGATAGAGAGAATTTTAAAATATTCCAGTTCTATGATAAAATGTACCCATTCAGTGTATCTGGCCAAGAGTTCTTACCTATCGATCTAGGTAGACTAAAAACATTGCAGGGAAATACAGATATTAATCAAGATTCTGTTCAAAGAATGATGACTAAAAGTATAGAGATTATTAAATCACTGGGACTTACAAAAGAAGAATTCAAACAATACATAGACGCCCTAAGATCTGGGAATTACTAAAAACTAGAAATGATTATTAAAAAACTTTGGCATTGAACTATTTTTCCCAAAAGTCTCTCTTTGAGTATTTTCGTCGATTTATAACGTTTCACTACTGAATTCGAGATGGATCAGCGTGGTTCCATTGTGTACACTAGAAACACCAAAGCCTAATTGTGATAATTGATTTCTTATTTATTTTACAGTGATAAATTAGTTTATCACTGTAAAATCACATCGTTATGATTTATTAAAGTTCAAGTCT
>Ga0213860_10001015_pt1 | contig 11390 bp, 12 predicted proteins | sample PICome_3_FD_160118 | JGI IMG/M metagenome (GOLD analysis project Ga0213860, IMG submission 160118) | Coastal seawater microbial communities near Pivers Island, North Carolina, United States - PICO550 | ecosystem: Environmental > Aquatic > Marine > Coastal | place: USA: North Carolina...
GAAGCTATAAAATATAATAGAAAACTTTTACTTTCGCCTACTGGTTCTGGTAAGTCTCTCATGATTTACTCCCTCGTGAGATACTATACTGCTACCAGCAAGAAGACGCTCATCATCGTCCCTACTACGTCCTTGGTAGAACAGATGGTCAATGACTTTAATGATTACGGGTGGAATGCGGACGATCATGTACATAAGATATATTCGGGCAAAGACAAAAATACTGATAAACCAATCATTATTTCCACCTGGCAATCAATCTACAAATTCCCAAAAAGATACTTTGATGATATTGACTGTGTTATCGGTGATGAAGCACACCTATTTAAGTCCAAGTCACTCACTGGAATTATGACGAAATTACACAATGCCAAGTACCGTTTTGGTTTTACTGGGACACTTGATGGTAGCAAGACACACAAGTGGGTACTTGAAGGATTGTTTGGTGATTGTGAAAGAGTAACTAAAACAGATGATCTGATTAAGTCAGGTTACTTGTCTAAGTTTAGGATAAAAGTGTTGCTGTGTAAACATGCTCCCCAACATTTTGACACATATCATGATGAAATGGAGTATCTTGTCGAACATAAAGGTAGAAATAACCTCATCAAAAATCTTGTTAAAGATATAGAGGGCAACACCCTAGTTCTATTTAACTACATCGAGAAGCACGGGGAACCACTTTACGAGTTGATAAATAGCACTATAGATCCATCGCGCAAGTTATTCTTTGTGCATGGTGGCACAGATGTAGAAGACCGAGAAGAAGTCAGGCAAATTACAGAGACAGAAAACAACGCTGTCATTATTGCATCTTACGGAACTTTTTCTACAGGCATTAACATCAAACGATTACACAACATTATTTTTGCTTCCCCAAGTAAGTCGCGCATCCGTAACCTCCAGTCCATCGGACGTGTCCTCAGGAAAGGCGAAGGCAAAGACATTGCAACCTTGTATGACATTGCTGACGACATTGGTGGTCAGAACTACACATTGAAACATTTGAACGAGAGAGTTACAATTTACAATGAAGAGAATTTTAAATATGAGGTTATAAGAGTAAACCTTAGAGCAAGTTAATATGGAAGAAGAATTTTATGCAACATTGAAATTGATATCAGGTGAGGAGATAGTATCTAAAGTGTGCTATCTCCCAGATGAAGACAAAATTATTCTTGACAAACCAATGCAAGTAGAACTTGCAAAGCAACGTAAAGGTCAACTAGAAGTATCTGGTTTCTCTTTCAAGGAATGGATCAGCGCCACGTTTGAAGACATGTTTGTTATTGACAGACGTAATGTTCTAACGATGACTGAACTAGATGATACCATCCAAGACTTTTACCTCAAGACATTGACTAGACTAGAAGGATCTAAGTCTCTGATTGGTAGAGCAAATAAACTACCAAGAAAATCTGGATATCTAGGTTCAGTAAAAGAAATGAAAAAATCTCTAGAAGATATATTTAATAAAAGCTAATACAACCTTTGAACCTCGACAAGGTTAATTGTACTGAGTTTCTGAGGTTGTGTCAAGCCCCTTTACAAAGTTCATCCGACGTGTTACACTACTAACATGAAAGATGGTAACAACCATGGCAACTGCAGTAATGACAAGAAAAAAGACCGAATACTACGTTAACAACAAAGAGTTCCTTGCTGCTGTTGTCCAACTGCGGGATTACTTCCTGGAGGGTAAACAACTCGGACATGAAACTCATATCGTTTCTATCAACTACTATAGAAATCATAGAGACAGGAGAACTGCTGTACAGTTCAGGAAGTGCTACGAATACCTAGGCAGTTGCTTCTCTAAAATTGCTACCCACCTTTCATACAAACCAAACTTTGTCAACTACATGTTCCGTGAGGACATGATCTGTGATGGAGTTGAGAACTGCATCCAATATATTCTCAATTTTGATCCAGAGAAATCGAAGAACCCATTTGCATACTTCACACAAATCATTTACTACGCTTTCCTTCGTCGTATCCAAAAAGAGAAGAAGCAGTTGGAAATCAAACAAAGAGTTCTAGAAAAGTCTGGTTATGATGAAGTGATGCACACAGACAGTTACGATGGTAGTATGTCTGGCATGAATGCTTCTTACTCTGATATGGGAAGCATCAAAGAAAATATTGAAACTAAAATGAATCGATGAGTGAACACCCTGAAATTGCTGAACATGAATGGTTTGAAACACCCTATGGAACATTCCGTGTCGAACAGAAACGCTTTGGAACGTGGACTAGCTATAGTAAGGAAGGCAAGGAACTCATCACAGGACTTACGAGGGAAGATGTCATGGCGATGTCACCATTCCATCTCGAAGGCGTCGCTACAAATTGGGCGAACTGCCGCACATCAGACCCATATGACGGGACAGTAGGAGGTAAATTATGAAACCAACAGAAAATTATGAACAACTCATTGAGCGTTTCACAAAGAGAACTGCTCAACTAACTGCTAGAGCAGAAGAGATTAAAGAAGCACATGATGAGTATCATCGTATTCAAAAGGATCTTGAGAGGTTGCAAGGATCTCTACAAGCTGTAGAATACCTAGCATATGGTAAACTGCCAGGCGATGGCAACCATGACGGCATGAAGGATCACAAACCCCAATGAAAATTGCACTGATTACTGACCAGCATCTGGACGGACGCAAAGGAAACCTTGCGTTCTGGAATTACTTTCAAAAATTCTATGATGATATCTTTTTTCCAACTCTTGAGAAAGAAGGCATCAGGACCATCATTGATCTGGGTGACACTTTCGATAATCGAAAGTCTATGGACTATAATACTTTTAACCGTGTTGATACGAATTATTTCCAGAGACTAAAAGACTATGAAGTGCATATGATCCTTGGTAATCACTGCACGTATTACAAGAACACAAACAAGATCAACTCACCTGAACTTCTTCTAGAGAAGTATCGCAACATTAGAGTGTACTCTGAACCAAAAGAAATTCTTCTTGGTGGCAAAGTATTTTTGATGATGCCATGGATCAACTCTGGCAACAAAGAAGAATGCTTGAGACTAATCTCTGATAGTGAAGCAGACATTATGTGTGGTCATCTTGAGTGTGATGGTTTTGAAGTCACACCAGGCATGAAGTTTGAAGGTGGATTTAAAGTTTCTCAGTTTAAGAACTTTAAGAGAGTATGGTCTGGACACTTCCATCACAAATCAAAGAATGGTAACGTCCAGTATCTTGGTAACCCTTATCAGATGTTCTGGAATGATTATAAAGACCGCCGTGGATTCCATATCTACGATACTGAAAGTGATCGACTTAAGTTTGTCGAAAACCCGTATGAAATCTTTGACAAAATCTTCTATGACGACGCACGTGTGGACTACAACAAACAAGATGTGTCTGATTATAAGGACAAGTTCATCAAGCTCATCGTTGAAGAAAAACGGGACTACCAAATGTTTGAAACATTGGTTGATCGTCTTTACAACGTAGGTGCTCATGATGTAAAGATCGTTGAGACACTGGTTGATGCTGACAACGTAGAGGATGTAGATCTAGAGACTAAAGACACTATGACACTTCTCAATGAGTATATTGATGAGGTAGAAATTGCCGTAGACAAATCCAATTTGAAGACCCTTATGCGGTCGCTATATATTGAGAGTTGTAACGTAGTCTGATGTTCATCCTAACTCTAGAAGACCACCCTGATGGTGTGTTTTCTGTGTTCAATGATGCAGAAGATAGGGTCATTCCTATCTGGACTGAGGAGGAGGACGCTGAGCGTTACCTGATGATGATTGAAGAAGATCCAGATTATCCTCCCATGCAGGTTGTAGAGATGGAAGATCATGCTATAATTGGAGCATGTCAAGAACGTGGACAACGGTTCTCCATTATCACGCCTGACGATTTTTTGATACCCCCTGATGATCCTGAAGAATGATTATATTTGAGAAGATCCGTTGGAAGAATTTCTTGTCCACGGGTAATGTGTTTAGTGAAATTGATCTAGAAGCAGGCAGAACAAATCTAATCGTTGGTAGCAACGGAGCAGGTAAGAGCACCATTTTGGATGCCCTTACCTTTTCTCTGTTTGGCAAACCCTTTCGTAAGATTAGTAAAGGATCATTGATCAATAGTATCAATGAAAAAGATTGCCTGGTTGAGATCGAGTTCCGTATTGGTAAGATGGAATACAAGGTTGTTCGTGGTATCAAACCGAACAAGTTTGAAATCTTCTGCAACGGACAAGCATGGAACCAAGAGAGCACTGTTGTAGAACAGCAAAAAAACTTTGAGGCAAACGTCCTCAAGATGAATTACAAATCATTCACGCAGATTGTTGTGTTGGGATCATCTACATTCGTCCCATTCATGAAACTACCTGCGTCATCTCGTCGTGATATCATTGAGGATATCTTGGACATTCAGGTATTCTCCACAATGAATGTTCTACTCAAAGATAAGATCAGAGAGAACAATGAAGAAGTTCGTGACATTGACTATCAACTTGAGCTTCTTAAAGATAAGATTGAAATGCAGAAGCAGAACATGCTGAACCTGCAGCAACGAACTCAAGAAGAGATTGATCGTAAGCAAGAAAAAGTTAACGAGTATAAAAAAACTGAACTCCAAGGTGCCGAAGATGTGTCAATCTTAACACAACAAATCGGAATTCTTAATGAAGAAATGCAAGAGTATCAAAAATCTAATGAGAAATTGCAAAAGTTGAACACATACATGATTAAGTTGACACATAAACTGAACACATGTAAGAAAGAACATGAGTTCTTTGAGACCAATCATGTGTGTCCTACGTGTACACAAGATCTGTCAGATGAGTTTCGTGCTGAAAAACTTGAGGTAGGAAAATCTAAAGTCGATGAGATGAACATCGGTTATGAAGATCTGCAGAAAGCAATCACTACAGAGCAGGAGCGGTTTGCTAAGTTCACTGAACTGTCTACTGAAGTCAATAACATCAACACCACAATCTCTCAGACTAACTTCCAGTTGATGACTGTTCGTAAACAAGTGGAAGCACTGCAGGATGAGATCAAAGAACTGAAGGGTGACAATGTTGACAAGAAGGCAGAGTATGAGAAATTGCAACTTCTTGTAAACTCTAAGAAGGATCTGAGCAAACAACATGCTAGTCTGAAAGAGGACCGCGATGTTCTTACAACCGCTGGTCAACTTCTCAAAGACAATGGTATCAAGACTAGGATCATCAAGACCTATCTACCTACCATGAACAAGTTGATTAACGAATTCTTACAAAGGATGGAGTTCTATGTCAATTTCACCTTGGATGAGAATTTTGAGGAGCAAATCAAATCTAGATACCGTGATGTGTTTTCTTATGATAGTTTCAGTGAAGGAGAGAAAGCTCGTATTGACATCGCTCTGCTGCTTACTTGGCGTAGTATTGCTAAACTTAAGAATTCTGTGGATACTAACCTATTGATCCTGGATGAAATCTTTGATGGGTCACTTGACCAGTCAGGTACATCTGATCTAGGATGGATCCTCAGGAACTTTGATGAGACCACTAAGGTGTATGTCATCAGTCACAAGCAGGGTTTAGACGACAAATTTGATAGAACGATCACCGTTGAGAAGGTCAAGAACTACAGCATCATGACCGAGACAGTTAACGAAGTGACACATGGACTGGTCGGATGACCAGTCCTTTTTGCTATGCTAATAACATCAGCAAAAGAGACACATGTCAACCAAAGAAATCAAAGGTAACCTTGCTAGACTGCTTGCTACAGAGAACCTGATTGTAGAGCATCGCAAGACCCCTACAGCAATGTTCGACGTTGATCGTCGCGTGCTGACCCTTCCCTTGTGGGACAAGGCATCTGACATTGTGTATGACATGCTCGTCGGTCACGAGGTAGGTCATGCTCTGTTCACTCCTAATGAAGACTGGCGTGGTGTTGCTGACTGCCCCAAAGACTTTGTGAACGTCATTGAGGACGCTCGCATCGAGAAACTGATGAAGCGCAAGTTTCCTGGTCTTCGTAAGTCATTTGCTGGTGGTTACAAAGAACTGAATGACAGAGACTTTTTTGATGTTGCTGAACATGATATTACAAAGTTCAGTTTGATTGACCGTATCAACCTGCACTTCAAGATCGGTGCTAGTGCAATGATCCCCTTCTCTATTGAGGAGCAGGTATTTGTTGCTCGCACTGACATTGCTGAGACCTTTGAAGATGTTCTGCAGATCGCTGTTGATGTGTACAACTTCAGCAATCAGACTGAAAAAGTAGCAGAGATGCCTGCAGGTCAGCAACCTGAAGAGGGTGAAACTGAAAGTAACGATGCCGAAGAAACTGAGCAGCAAAGTGAAGAGAAGCAACCAGAAGCAATGCCTCAAGCAGGTAGCAACATTTCTGGTCCTATCGAGAACGAAGATGATGAGGAAGAAATCGATGAGTGGGATGACGAAGAAGATGAAGTAGGTGAAGGTGGTTCTGATACTTCAGAAACCCAACGTGCATTTGACAATGCATCTGAGAAACTCTCTTCTCGCCATGTCAATAATCCAGTATATGTTGAAATTCCTGATGCAATTGACCTAGATAATATCATTGTTGATTGGACTACCGTTCATGACTGGATTGACAGTCAAGCGAAAGATCCTGAAGTCTATGAGATTGTTGACAATCGTTATTATGCATTCCGCAAGCAATCACAGAAGGAGGTAAACTATCTTGTCAAAGAGTTTGAGTGTCGTAAGTCTGCTGACGCTTATGCTCGTGCTGGTCAATCTAAGACTGGTGTGCTTGATACTACAAAGTTACACACTTATCGTTATAACGAAGATCTCTTCAAAAAAGTAACTGTTCTTCCTGACGGTAAGAACCACGGTCTGCTGTTTGTTCTTGACTGGTCAGGTTCTATGGCAAATGAACTGATGGCAACTGTCAAGCAACTGCTGAACTTGACTGCTTTTTGTAAGAAAGTTCAGATCCCGTTTGAAGTGTATGCATTCACCAATGAGTGGGTTGCTGCCAAGCGTGCTATGGCAGGTGAAACAAATTACTTGGACTATGATTTTCCTGGTGTTGAGAAGAACACTGTGTATATCAACAAAGAGTATTTTCACATGGTAAACTTCATCTCTTCCCGTTCTAATGCTCGTGACTATGAGCGTCAGTGTAAGAACCTTTATCGTGAAGCATCTTGCTATAAAGAATACACTGGTTACAACTCTACCTTTGGTTTGCAACTCTCTGGCACTCCTTTGAACGAAGCGATCATTACTCTTAACTACATCATTCCTCAGTTCAAGCAACAGAATGACTTGCAGAAAGTCAATGTCTGTATTCTGTCTGACGGTGAAGGTTGTGCAGCAGCATACGGTCATGAGATCTATCTTGATCACAAAGATGAGTATTCTGTTCGTCCTCGTCGGATTGACTTCCATCAGACCCTTCGTGATCGCAAGACTGGTATCACTTATGAAGCATTTGACTATGACAATGTTACTAACATCTTTATCAAGCAACTGCGCGATCGTAACCCTAATGTGAATGTGATTGGTTTCCGAATTCTTACTGGCAACCAACTACAGGGTTTCGTCAGTCGCTATGCTGACTTCGATGGTTACTCTCAGATCCAGAAGCAGTGGAAGAAAGAGAAGTCTGCTATCATTAAGAACCCTATCTCGTTCACTGCTCTGTACGCTATCTCTAACAACTCCCTGAATGAGAGCACTGAATTCAATGTTAATGAAGGAGCATCCAAAGGACAGATCACAAAAGCATTCAAGAAAATGCTCGGTAGCAAGTCCACAAACAAGAAACTGCTCAGTTCATTCATTGAGTATGTCAGTTGACAAACTGGTCTAGGGGTGTCCCACAAGACACCCACACACCCTATACTATATTCATACACAACAAAGACACATGCCTTTCGCTCCCGTTCCCGTTTCTACTGAAGACCTCGTTTCTTACCTTACCGATAACTGCGGTACTGAGGTAAACACGAAGCAATTGTTTGAAGCATCTGAGCACTTCAACTGCTCTCTTGCTACTGTCAAGAAGCGCCTCAAGGATTACAAGCAAGGAATTGGCAAGTGGAACTTGACTGTTCAAGAAAAACTTGAGCAGACCTATCAAGCACCTGCTGCTGCTCCTGCTGTGCAGCAGAACCTAGTTCCTAGCAAGGACAACACTTATGTTCCTTTCGGCAACTTCACTGACGTGAAGAAGATTATCAAGTCTGGTATCTTCTACCCTACTTTCATCACTGGTCTGTCAGGAAACGGCAAGACCTTCTCTGTTGAGCAGGCATGTGCCGATCTAAATAGGGAGTTGATCCGTGTAAACATTACCATTGAAACCGACGAGGATGATCTTATTGGTGGGTTTCGTCTTGTTGATGGCAACACTGTTTGGCATAACGGACCCGTGGTGGAAGCTCTTGAGAGGGGAGCTGTGCTGCTTCTAGATGAGGTTGACCTGGCATCTAACAAGATCCTGTGTCTGCAATCTATTCTGGAAGGCAAGGGTATCTTCCTGAAGAAGACTGGTCGCTATGTTCAACCTGCTGCTGGTTTCAACGTCATCGCTACTGCCAACACCAAGGGTAAGGGATCTGATGACGGTCGGTTCATTGGAACCAACGTGCTCAACGAAGCATTCCTTGAGCGTTTTGCCTTGACTTTTGAGCAGGAGTATCCTACCCCTGCTATTGAAACCAAAATCCTTTCTCGTATTGCTGCATCTGTCGGCAAGAACGATGAGGAGTTCTGCACCAATCTTGCTAACTGGGCAGACATTATTCGTAAAACTTTTAAAGATGGAGGTATTGATGAGGTTATTTCCACCCGTCGTCTTGTTCATATTGTTCGTGCCTATGCTATCTGGGGCGATCGTATGAAGTCGATCAAGGTTTGTGTGAACCGTTTTGATGAAGAGACTAAGCAGTCATTCATCGAACTCTATGATAAAATTGACGCTGATGTAAACACGGAGGAAGAAGATGCCACAACTCAGGACTGATAAGTTCCACGGTTATGTAAACAATCTTGCCGTTCTAGACAGCGGCAAGACTGTTAAGATCCTTGGTGGCGAGGGTCTCAAGTTATTTGTCAAAGATCTTGACGGCAACTTAGAAGAATGCTACCATGATAATATTCGCCTTATCTGGGACAAGTGAATGGCAAACAAATATAATGAAGATGCTCTACTCCAAGAGCTACGTGATTACATTACTGGAACATATGGACAACACTACTCTGCTGGTAATGACAGCATTCAAACGTTAGACTTGATTGAAGCATGTGGTGATGCAGAGGCATTTTGCAGAAGCAACATTCTTAAGTATGCATCACGGTATGATAAGAAGGGCACTGCCCGCCGTGATATCATCAAGATCCTTCACTACGCTCTGCTTCTTCTTCACTTCTCTGACAAATCTACAACCCTTGAAACCTACAACCAATGAGCAAAGTTATCCTATCTGAACAAACTCTCGATGTCCTCAAGAACTTTTCCACGATCAACTCGTCCATCGTATTCCGAGAGGGAAGCACAGTACGCACTATCAGCAATGCAGAAAACATTCTCGCAAAGTTTACTGGCGAAGAAGTATTTCCTGCTGACTTCGCAATTTATGATCTCAGTCAGTTTCTTGGCGGTATCTCTCTGTTTAACGATCCTCAGCTCGAGTTCACCTCTAACGATTATGTTAGCATTCGCGGGGGGCGCACTTCTGCAAAATACTATTTCTCGGATCCTGAGATTACGCTCAAGAGTGCTCCAGAAAGGAATGTAAATTTCCCTGGTGCTGATATTCAGTTCACTCTTTCTGCTGAAGATCTACTTGCACTTCGCAAGGCATCTGCAGTGTACGGTCTTCCCGACCTCACTTTTCAGTCCGAAGAAGGACTAGATACTATCAAAATTATCCTCCGCGATAAAGAAAATGATACCAGTAATACTTACGATATCACCGTGGCAGGTTGTACGTCGGGCACCTTTAGTCTTGATCTCAAGATTGATAACATCCGTGTACTCCCTGGCGACTATTCGGTCAAAGTATCCAAGTCGTTGATTTCTGAGTGGCAGCATAGTACAATCGATCTGACGTACTATGTGGCACTAGAACCTTGAAACATATCCTGTTTACTTTGAAAGGTTGTAATGTAGATCGAATGGAGGACAAAGAGTTTATGCGAATGATGCTGTATCGTGCAGCAAAAGAATGCAACTCCACCCTCCTAAACTTATCTGTGCATAAGTTTGAACCACAAGGACTTACTGGCATCGCGATGCTTGGTGAAAGTCATATTAGTGTTCACACTTGGCCAGAGAAAGGCATGGCAGTTTGTGATGCCTTTACGTGTGGTGACCACACTACACCAGAAAAAGGTGTAGAGTATATGAAGGAGACGCTTGAAGCGTCTGACATTATTGTAAATGAATTCGTGAGACCACTTGAATGAGCAAAGAGTTTCTTTGGGTTGAGAAGTATCGACCTAACATTGTTGAAGATTGTATTCTCCCTGACACCATCAAAGATGTGTTTCAGGGTTTCGTCAACCAGGGCGAACTGCCTAACCTGCTGCTGAGTGGCACTGCAGGTGTGGGCAAGACTACCATCGCTAAGGCGCTGTGTGAGGAGATTGGTGCCTCTTACATCGTTATCAACGGATCAGATGAAGGACGCTTCCTAGACACCGTGAGGAACCGTGTAAGGCAGTTTGCCACCACCATCTCTCTGACCTCTGGAGCGTCCCACAAGGTCGTCATCATCGATGAGGCAGACAACACCACTAACGATGTGCAACTGTCGCTCAGGACCGCTGTGGAGGAGTTTCATGGCAACTGTCGTTTCATCTTCACCTGTAACTTCATTAACAAGATCATTGAACCGCTGCACTCACGATGCACGGTTGTTGACTTCAGGATCAAACCTGATCAGGCAACTGGTCTTCAAGGTCAGTTCTTTACTCGTCTAAAAACTATCCTTGATCATGAGCAGATCCAGTATGAAGACAAGGTTCTCGCTAAGATCACTAAGCGTTATTATCCTGATTGGCGTCGTCTTATTAATGAGTGCCAACGCTACGCTGCTACTGGAAGTATCACTTCTGCTATTCTTGTGGACGTTGCTGACGTTAATTTGGATAGTCTTCTTAGCTCGCTGAAGAAGAAAGAGTTCACCACTGTCAAGAACTGGGTTGTTCAACATATGGACAATGATCCTAGTATGGTGATGCGTAAGATCTATGACAGTATCTACAACGTAATGAAACCTGCGTCTATTCCTGAGGCAGTTCTTATCATTGCCAAATACATGAGGGATATCTCTGTTGTCCCTGACCAAGAAGTGAACATGCTCGCATGTCTTACTGAGATCATGATGAGTTGTGAATT
>Ga0213860_10001016_pt1 | contig 11385 bp, 7 predicted proteins | sample PICome_3_FD_160118 | JGI IMG/M metagenome (GOLD analysis project Ga0213860, IMG submission 160118) | Coastal seawater microbial communities near Pivers Island, North Carolina, United States - PICO550 | ecosystem: Environmental > Aquatic > Marine > Coastal | place: USA: North Carolina | collected...
TTTTGCCCGCCAATTCTTGGAGTTCATCGGTGACTTCTTTGACGCCGATCTGCGTCAAACGCTGCAGGCGTAATTCAAGGATCGCGCGGGCCTGTGTTTCAGATAGGTTATATGTCCCATCCTCATTCATTGTATGCGTTGGATCATCGATCAGTTGGATGTATTCCGCGATGTCATGAGCAGGCCAACGGCGCGTCATCAACTTTTCACGCGCATCTGCGGCGTCCGCTGATCCGCGGATTGTGGCCACGACCTCATCCACGTTTGACACAGCAACCGCCAAACCACACAGGACGTGACTGCGTTCACGCGCTTTGCGCAATTCATAGGCCGTGCGGCGGGCAACCACCTCTTCGCGGAAATCGATAAAGTTGGTCAGGAAGGTGCGCAGAGTTAGTTGCTCTGGCCGTCCACCGTTCAAGGCCAACATGTTACAGCCAAAGGATGTTTGCATCGGCGTGAAACGATATAGTTGGTTCAACACAACCTCAGCCGTGGCATCGCGTTTTAACTCCACAACGACACGCACACCGTTGCGGTCAGATTCGTCCTGAACATGTGCGATGCCTTCGATCTTTTTCTCGCGTACTTGTTCGGCGATTTTTTCGATCATCGAGGCTTTGTTCACCTGATAGGGGATCTCATCGATCACGATCGCATAGCGATCTTTGCGGATTTCTTCGACACGGGTTTTTGCGCGAATGATCACGCTGCCGCGTCCCTCGATATAGGCTTTACGCGCGCCTGATCGGCCCAACATGATCCCGCCTGTGGGGAAATCGGGGCCAGGGACGTATTGAATTAATTCTTCGGATGACAGATCGGGATTGTCGATTAACCCCAATGTTGCATCAATCACTTCACCCAGATTGTGCGGTGGGATGTTGGTGGCCATGCCCACGGCAATACCACCCGCCCCATTGACCAACATATTTGGGAAACGCGCAGGCAGAACCGTTGGTTCCTGATCTTTGCCGTCATAGTTGTCCTGAAAATTGACGGTGTCCTTATCAATATCCGCCAATAAGAAAGCTGATGGTTTATCCATCCGGACTTCAGTGTAACGCATGGCCGCTGGGTTATCCCCATCCATCGAACCAAAGTTACCTTGACCATCCAACAGGGGCAGGGACATCGAAAAATCTTGCGCCATACGCACCAGCGCGTCATAAATCGCACTATCACCATGGGGGTGATATTTACCCATGACATCCCCGACGGGACGCGCCGATTTGCGATAGGATTTGTCGTGCGAATTGCCTGTTTCGTGCATGGCATACAAAATGCGGCGGTGAACGGGTTTCAAACCATCGCGCAGATCAGGGATTGCGCGGCTGACGATCACACTCATCGCGTAATCAAGATAGGATGTTTTCAGCTCATCCGTGATCGAAACAGAAGGCCCGTCAAACTCCATACGCCGGGGTTCGTTTTCTTCGTCTGTTTCTGGTGTTTCAGGTGTATCAGTCACGGAGTGTTGCCTGCCTTATTTACGCTATATTTTGTTATGGAGCAGTATATCAGACCGCCTATATTGGGTGCAATGTCTTTTCACCGAATCCGTGGGTGGATTAGAAAATAATCGATGATTTTTGACTATTTTTTGGATCTCGTCACCCAAAAAGAAAAAGCCGACCATTGGGTCGGCTTTTGGTGTCCGCAGTATCAGAAGTTTACGGGAAAATACGTGTGTATTTCGTGCCGTCCATTGTGATGCCAACCCGCAATCCCGCCTGACCAAAGACCAAGGTGACAATCTCGGACATAACCGTTGTCGTATCTGCACGCAATGCCTCGCCCTGACGACCGCCTGTGAAATCAATGTTGCCACCAAATTCGACACCTTGCGAATTGCGGAAGTTTGCCAAGGCATCATCGGTCATAAAGAACAGCGCATGTGCATATTGTTGCGCGCCCATCTGAATGCCCATTGTTGCAAATGAGGCCGAATAATATTCTTCGGTTACATTATCAACGCGCAATGCGCCGCGTCCGTACCCACCCCCAAATCCAAATCCTGCCTCTGTGATCAGCGGCATGATTAAAATACCAGAGGCGCGCGCACTCAGTTGCACGGTTTCTGGATATTCCAAATACATCTGATCTAACGTGGCATCAACGCGCGCATCAATGCTGGCTGCGCCATCTTCTGTGTTTCGTTTGGGAAGCGCTTCTTTGACATTTTCGACTGCTCTGCATCCCGCAACACATGCCGCCAATGTCAGTCCCGCAAATGCGCGACGTGAAAAACGTGACATAATGATTTACCTGCTCGTTTGTTATTTTGCGTAAATATAGCGCGTTTGCAGCGCGCTGTCATCCTTCTTTGGCAAGTCTACGCGCAGCTTCGGGGGCGAAATACGTCAAAATGCCATCACATCCCGCACGCTTAAACGTCAGCAGGCTTTCCATAATCACCTTATCCGCATCAAGCCATCCATTTTGAATGGCCGCTTGGATCATCGCATATTCACCTGACACCTGATAGGCATAGGTTGGAGCACCGAAGGCGTCCTTAACGCGGCGGCAAATATCCAGATAGGGCATACCAGGTTTGACCATCACCATATCGGCGCCTTCGCTTAGGTCACGCGCAACCAAACGCAGCGCCTCATCACTATTGGCGGGATCCATCTGATAGCTGTATTTGTCGCCTTTCAGCGCACCAGATGCCCCAACCGCATCGCGGAAGGGTCCATAAAACCCACTGGCGTATTTCGCAGCATAGGACATCAGCATGACGTTCGTATGCCCATTGCTTTCTAATGCGTCCCGCAGCGCGCCAATGCGTCCGTCCATCATGTCAGAAGGGCCAATGATATCTGCACCTGCCTCGGCCTGCGATAGGGCCTGTTTCACCAATGCCTCGACCGTTTCGTCATTCAGAATTTTGCCATCAACCACAAATCCATCGTGTCCATCGATATTATAGGGGTCCAGCGCCACATCTGTCATGATCGCGATATCAGGAACCGCCGCCTTGATCGCGCGGGTTGCTGTGTTGGACAGGTTATTTGGGTTCCATGCCTCGGCACAATCTTTGGTTTTCTTGGCAGGATCGGTGTAGGGGAACAGACAGATCGCGGGAATGCCCAAATCGGCCGCCTCTTTTGCGGCGTCTACCAATTTATCAACGCTGCGGCGCACCACACCCGGCATCGAGGACACGGGTTGTTCAACGCCTTTGCCATCACAAATAAACACAGGCCAAATCAAATCTTCGACGCTGACCCGGTTTTCGCGGATCAGAGCGCGTGTCTGTGCGGACTGACGGGCACGGCGAAATCGTGTTTTGGGAAATGCGGCTTGTGCATTGGGGTTCATGGGGTGGCTCCTGCGTATTTGTTACAAAATTGCACCAAAACGCAAAGGACCACAAGGTGTTAGCGCATGCATGCCCTTGCAAACCCCTGACGCCTCGCTAGGTTATGGCTCAGATGCGACAGGAACGAAAAGGTCAGGTGGATTGAACCAAGTTGATACACATGCATTTAGCAGTATGTGGTTTTGGGCGTTGCTGATCCTGATGTGGACATTGATTACATCCCGCGTGATGGGATTGCCCTATTATTACTGGAAGCTTGGCAAAAATGCGGATGCAGATGTTCAGGCGCGGATGATGGATGCCACATTGCTGCAGGCGCAGGTGGCCTTGTCCTACTCGGAAATCCGCTATCCCAGTTTGACCATGGGGGCGGTTTCTTTCGTGATCGCGCTCTGGGGGTTTTCGGGATTCTTATATGATCATGAACTGTTGCAGGCCACTTTTTTGCTTTTTGTTCCGCTGCTAAGTGTTGTGCCATTGCGCTTGTGGCTTGCACGCAATCTGGACGGCGCCGAGGTCACGTATGAAATCTATTACGGTTTAATTACGCGCTATCGACGCCTCTGTATGATGGTGGCGGCCTTCACAATCTTTCTCAGTACCTTTTGGGGAATGATCTATAACCTTGCACATGCGAATATTTTGACCTAACTCACGCAGGCTAAGCATTCAGGACAGGTTATGAGCACGCAACACATCAAAATGGGCGGTGCGCCCGAAGGGTATGACGCCCAATTGGTTCTGCGCGAATTACATGCGCACGGGGAACCCGTGGTGCATATTGCGCGGGACGATAAACGCATGTCCGCCATGGCTGAGGCATTGTCGTTTTTCGCCCCTGATGTGCCCGTGATCAAATTTCCTGCGTGGGATTGTTTGCCCTATGATCGCGTGTCCCCGAATGCGGATGTTGCAGCCGCACGTATGGCGACATTGGCTGCATTGGTCCATGACATGCCCAAAGGTTTTGTTCTGCTGACAACGATGAATGCCGCCACGCAGCGCATCCCTGCGCGTCACGTTTTGAAAGAGGCCGCTTTTCGCGCCGAAGTCGGGCGGCGTGTGGATGAGGCTGCGCTACGTAATTTCCTTGTGCGCATGGGTTTCACGCAGGCACCAACAGTGATGGAACCCGGCGATTATGCCATTCGCGGCGGGATCATTGATATTTTCCCACCGGGTCACGCATCGCCTGTGCGCTTGGATTTGTTTGGCGATGTTTTGGATGGGGCGCGGCGCTTTGACGTGGCCACACAGCGCACGACAGAAAAGCTTGAGCTGATCGAACTCGCCCCCGTGTCCGAGGTGATTTTGGATGATGCGGCCATTCGTCGGTTTCGTCAAAATTACAGGATCGAATTTGGCGCGGCGCGCACGGGTGATCCCCTCTATGAATCTGTCAGCGCTGGGCGCAAACATCAGGGTGTGGAACATTGGCTGCCGTTTTTTCACGACGGTCTTGAAACCCTGTTTGATTATCTGCCCAAGGCGACCATCACCGTGGATGATCAGGTCACTGCCGCGCGGCTGTCACGCTGGGATACCATTGTTGATCAATACGAAACGCGAAAAATTGCGATGGATCAAAAATCGCGTATTGATACGGTTTATAAACCCATTTCGCCTGAATTGCTCTATATGGAAGACGCGGCGTTTACAGCGGCGCTTGACGGGCATAGGGTGATCGAATTTCACCCCCTTGCACAGGCCTCTGGCCCGGGTGTGGTGGACGCAGGCGGGCGCATAGGACGTAATTTTTCACCCGAGCGTCAATTGGAAAACGTTAGCCTTTTTGGTGCCTTAGCAGATCATGTTAAGAAAAAATCAGAAACGGCACCTGTTGTCATCGCAAGCTATTCTGAAGGCGCGCGTGAACGTCTGACAGGATTGATCGAGGATGAAGGCATTGGCGAGGTGATCCCAATCCAAAACGGCACCCGCATCGGAAAACGGGGCATTCATCTGGCGGTTTGGGGGTTAGAGGCGGGATTTGAAACGCCTGAGCTGACCGTCATTTCCGAACAGGATGTTTTGGGGGATCGCCTGATCCGCCAGCCTAAAAAACGTCGTAAGGCGGAAAATTTCCTGACCGAGGTGCAAAGCCTGTCGCCCGGTGATTTGGTTGTGCATGTGGATCATGGCGTTGGTCGCTTTCATGGGCTAGAGGTGGTAACCGCTGCAGGGGCCGCGCATGAATGTTTGCTGTTGGAATATGCGGAAAAATCGCGCCTGTATTTGCCCGTTGAAAACATAGAATTGCTGACCCGCTATGGCCACGAAGAAGGGCTGCTTGATCGTTTGGGCGGCGGGGCATGGCAGGCGAAAAAGGCCAAGCTGAAAGAGCGCATTCGCGAAATGGCTGATCGTTTGATCCGGGTTGCGGCCGAACGTGCATTGCGGCGTGCCCCGATTATGTCGCCCCCTGATGGGATGTGGGATGCGTTTTCCGCGCGCTTCCCCTATCAGGAAACAGATGATCAATTGCGTGCCATCGAAGATGTGATTGCCGATCTGGACGTGGGGCACCCCATGGATCGTTTGATTTGTGGCGATGTGGGCTTTGGCAAAACCGAAGTGGCAATGCGCGCGGCTTTTGTTGCGGCTATGTCGGGCCGTCAGGTTGCAGTGATTGCCCCGACCACATTATTGGCGCGCCAACACGCCCAAAGTTTTCAGGAACGCTTTCGTGGGTTTCCGATCCGTGTGCGCCAATTGTCCCGCTTTGTTCCCGCAAAAGAGGCAAGCCTGACGCGTCAGGGATTGGCAGACGGGACCATTGATATTGTCGTCGGCACCCACGCCGTATTGGCCAAAACCGTCAAAATCGCAAATCTTGGGTTGTTGATTATCGACGAAGAACAACGTTTTGGTGTGCAGCACAAGGAACGCCTGAAACAGCTGCGCAGTGATATTCACGTATTGACCCTGTCTGCCACACCCATTCCACGGACCTTGCAATTGTCACTGACTGGGGTGCGGGATCTGTCAATCATCGGAACACCACCCGTTGATCGTCTGGCTATTCGCACCTTTGTGAGTGAATTTGACCCAATTTCCATTCGCGAGGCATTGTTGCGCGAACATTATCGGGGTGGGCAATCCTTTTACGTGGTGCCGCGGATCAAGGATTTGCCCGAGGTTGAAGAATTCCTGAAGGAGCAGTTGCCCGAACTTTCCTACGTCGTGGCCCATGGTCAAATGGCAGCGGGCGAATTGGATGATCGGATGAACGCGTTTTATGACGGGAAATACGACGTCCTTTTGGCGACAACGATTGTGGAAAGTGGTTTGGATATTCCCACGGCGAACACAATGGTTATTCACCGTGCGGATATGTTTGGTTTGGCGCAGCTTTATCAAATTCGCGGACGGGTGGGCCGATCTAAGGTGCGTGCCTATGCCTATCTGACGACAAAACCGCGGATGAAATTGACGCAGACGGCGGAAAAACGTCTGCGCGTGTTAGGGTCGCTTGATACGCTTGGGGCGGGCTTTACGCTGGCCAGCCAGGATTTGGATATTCGCGGTGCTGGCAACCTATTGGGAGAAGAGCAATCAGGCCACATGCGCGATGTGGGCTATGAGCTTTACCAATCCATGTTGGAAGAGGCGATTGCCAAAATCAAATCGGGCGAATTGGAAGGATTGTCGGCAGCGGACGATCAATGGGCCCCACAGATCAATTTGGGCGTGCCTGTCCTGATCCCCGAGGATTATGTGCCAGATTTGGACGTGCGATTGGGTTTGTATCGTCGTTTGTCGGGCCTGAGTACAAAAGTTGAACTAGAAGGTTTCGCCGCCGAATTGATCGACCGGTTTGGAAAATTGCCGCGCGAAGTGAACACATTGTTACTGGTTGTGCGGATCAAAGCCATGTGTAAACGGGCAGGGATTGCCAAATTGGATGGGGGGCCAAAGGGCGCGACCATCCAATTCCACAACGACAAATTCGCATCCCCCCAAGGGTTGGTCGAGTTTATTCAGGATCAAAAGGGATTGGCCAAAATCAAGGACAACAAAATCGTTGTGCGCCGCGATTGGGCCAAAGAGTCCGATAAAATCAAAGGCGCCTATGCCATTGCACGGGATCTGGCCGTGAAGGTGAAAGAAAGCAAATCCCAAAAAAAGGGTTAAATTAGGGTTTGGTTAACTTATCAAGTTTAATCAAATTTTATGAAAATCAACTGTGTGCTCATTGGTCTGACATTATGTGTTGCCGGATGTGGTGGCGGTGGCGGATCAGGCGCGGCAGGTGGCAGAGTGATCTGCGTTTAGGATCCTTGTGCCTTTTCCTCAAGAAAACGGCGCGCGCGTCGTTCGGCCAAACGCACGCGAATTGATGTCATATAGGCCTCTTCCATCGTGGATGAGGTGGCCACCAACACCTTGGCTGTTTCATAAATGATATCGTCATTGCCGAGCTTATTGGCCAATTCAATCGTATCCTTGGCCAGGTTGTCGGCAAGCTCTTCAACAACGCGAATACGATTACCGTGTATTTTCGGTTAGACGACGTTTCACATAGGTGGTCACATGGTCAATCATTGGATCCATGTGCGGCTCTTCAAAGAAGTGGCCAGCGCCATCCATTTCCGTATGTGTGATTGTGATGCCGCGTTGTTCCTGTAGTTTTTCAACTAACGTAACGGTATCCGCAGGGGGCGCAATGCGATCTGCGCTGCCATTGATAATCAATCCAGAGGACGGGCAGGGTGCAAGGAATGAGAAATCATACATGTTTGCGGGTGGTGCCACAGAAATAAACCCTGTGATTTCGGGTCGCCGCATCAGCAATTGCATGCCAATCCATGCCCCAAAGCTAAAGCCCGCAACCCAGCAATGTTTTGAGTTGTTGTTCATTGACTGCAGATAGTCCAAGGCCGATGCCGCATCCGACAATTCGCCAATGCCCTGATCATATTCACCTTGTGATCGCCCAACACCGCGGAAGTTAAACCGCAATACTGTGAAGCCCATGTTATAGAATGCGTAGTGGAGGTTATACACCACCTTGTTGTTCATGGTGCCGCCGAATTGAGGATGTGGGTGCAATACAATCGCAATCGGTGCATCACGGTCTTTTTGTGGATGATAACGGCCTTCTAGTCGTCCATCAGGACCTGGAAAAATCACCTCAGGCATTGCGCAAATACTCTCCTCAAAGGTGGTTGGTAATTCTTGACAAATTAGCTCAACCTTCTTAGAATTATTCTAAATACAGTCGGGCTGTACTTGGTTTCGTGTTGGAATAAGACCTGATAGGCCCAAGGTCAATCAAATTGCGGATAAACGGGGATGAAACTCAGCACAAAAGGTCGGTATGCAATGGTGGCGCTGTGCGATATCGCGCTGCAGCCACGGGATGAATTGGTGACCCTATCGGATATTTCCCGCCGTCAGGATATTTCACTGGCCTATCTTGAACAGCTGTTTGTAAAACTGCGCCGAAGTGGTCTGGTTGAATCCGTGCGCGGGCCTGGGGGCGGATATCAATTGTCTAAATCCACCCATGAAATTCGCGTGGTTGATATTTTGTCCGCCGTCGATGAAACGATTGATGCGCTTCACAAAGGGGCAGGTGCGCAGGGTGGTCAATCGGGAAGCAAGGCCCAATCCCTAAGCAACCGCATGTGGGAGGGGTTGAGCGCACATGTCTATGTCTTTCTGCATCAAACACGTTTGTCCGATGTGATTGAAAATGAAATTGCGCCCTGTCCTGCGGTGCCATCCCTGTTTGCGGTTGTGGATGATGACGATGACACAGATGTAGGCGGTGCTGGATAGTGGAGCGGATCTATCTGGATTATAATGCCACGGCGCCGTTGCGGCCCGAAGCACGTGCGGCGATGATCGCGGCCATGGATGAGGTTGGAAATCCCTCATCCGTTCACCAAGAGGGCCGCGCCGCGAAAATGATCATGGAACGTGCGCGCGAACAAGTGGCGGTTGCGATGGGCGCACAGGCGGCCGATATCGTATTCACCTCTGGCGCGACCGAGGCGGCGGCGTTGTGTTTGGCTGGCGCAAAGGTGCATTGTTCCCACATTGAACACGAGGCGGTTAGTGCAAATTGTATCGTCGACCAAGCGGTCGATGTTATGGGTGCGGTAGATGTTACATGCCCAGAGCAGAGCACATTGCAGCTTGCGAATTCCGAAACGGGCATCATTCAGGATCTGCCAGAGGGGCTATTTGCATCGGATATGACGCAGGCATTTGGCAAGATACCTGTGGCCTTTGATTGGTCAGGTGCGCAGATGGCTATGCTGTCGGCCCATAAATTGGGTGGCCCCAAAGGTGTTGGTGCGTTGGTTTTGAAGAAAGGAACCGACATCGCCGCACAATTGCGCGGGGGTGGTCAGGAAATGGGACGGCGTTCAGGCACCGAAAATATCATTGGGATTGCGGGTTTTGGCGCTGCGGCAGAGGCCTCTGCCCGCGATTTGGATACAGGGGTGTGGGGTGAAGTTGAAAAACTTAGAAACATTCTAGAAATTGCCATTGCACAATCCTCAAATAGAACTATTTTTGTCGGAAATACCGCAAATCGGTTGCCAAATACCACATGCATGATCACCCCAGGTTGGAAGGGGGAAACGCAGGTGATGCAAATGGATCTTGCAGGGCTTGCGGTGTCGGCGGGATCAGCCTGTTCAAGTGGAAAGGTGAAATCAAGCCGTGTGCTAATAGCGATGGGATATAGTGAGGCGGATGCTGCCTGCGCGCTGCGCGTGTCATTGGGCCCCACAACGAGCGAAGAAGACGTAATGATGTTTGTTGAAAAATGGACGTCTGCATATGAAAAATTCATGGCCCGTCAGGGCGCAAAGGTATAAGGAGCCATAAGGTGACTTTGGATCAATTTGAGGTCAAAGAAGGCGTCGATCAGGAAACCGTAGATGCCGTGCGTGAAGTCAGCACCTACAAATACGGTTGGGAAACTGAGATTGAAATGGAATACGCGCCCAAGGGCGTGAACCCAGGCATCGTGCGTTTGATTTCCGAGAAAAACGACGAACCAGAATGGATGACCGAATGGCGTCTGTCTGCGTTTGAACGTTGGACACAGATGGACGAACCCAAATGGGCGATGGTCAAGTACCCTGAGATCGATTTTCAGGATCAATATTACTATGCGCGTCCAAAATCCATGGCCGAAAAACCCAAATCCTTGGATGAGGTTGATCCAAAGCTACTGGCGACATACGAAAAGCTGGGCATCCCGCTTAAGGAACAGATGATCCTTGCAGGGATCGAAGGGGCAGAGGATGCGCCCGCCGAGGGTCGTAAAGTGGCCGTTGATGCGGTATTTGACTCGGTCTCTGTCGGCACAACATTCCAAGACGAATTGAAAAAGGCAGGCGTCATTTTCTGTTCGATTTCCGAGGCGATCCGCGAACACCCAGAATTGGTGAAAAAATATCTTGGCTCTGTTGTTCCTGTGTCTGACAACTACTACGCCACACTGAACAGCGCTGTGTTTTCAGATGGATCCTTCGTTTACATCCCACCGGGCGTGCGTTGCCCGATGGAATTGTCCACCTATTTCCGTATCAATGCGGAAAACACAGGTCAGTTTGAACGTACGTTGATCATCGCGGACAAGGGATCTTATGTGTCCTACCTTGAAGGCTGCACCGCCCCACAACGTGACACAGCCCAGCTGCACGCAGCCGTTGTTGAAATTATCATCGAAGAAGATGCAGAAGTAAAATATTCAACCGTCCAAAACTGGTTCCCAGGTGATGAAAACGGTAAGGGGGGTATTTACAATTTCGTGACCAAACGCGCGGACTGCCGAGGTGCGCGTTCCAAGGTGATGTGGACCCAAGTTGAAACAGGGTCAGCGGTCACATGGAAATACCCATCCTGCATCCTGCGCGGCGATGAATCGCAGGGCGAGTTTTATTCTATCGCGATTGCGAACAATCACCAGCAGGCCGATACAGGCACCAAGATGATCCATTTGGGCAAAGATACCAAATCACGCATCGTCTCCAAAGGGATCAGTGCGGGCGTGGCCCAAAACACCTATCGCGGGTTGGTTACCATGCACCCAC
>Ga0213860_10001018_pt1 | contig 11361 bp, 12 predicted proteins | sample PICome_3_FD_160118 | JGI IMG/M metagenome (GOLD analysis project Ga0213860, IMG submission 160118) | Coastal seawater microbial communities near Pivers Island, North Carolina, United States - PICO550 | ecosystem: Environmental > Aquatic > Marine > Coastal | place: USA: North Carolina...
GCTGGAATCTTCAATAAACGAAACAGGTGACTGGAATGATGATATTGAGAGTAAGTTCGTAGAGGTACTTGAAAGCTTTAAGAAAACTCAAACTTTTTAATTATGGCAAATACTAAAGAAGTAAGAAAACAAATAGCAAGCATCAAGTCTACGCAGAAGATAACATCTGCAATGGAAATGGTTGCAGCATCAAAAATGCGAAAAACCCAAGATGCTATGTTAGTTGGTCAGCCCTACTCACAAAAAATTAAAGAAGTTATATCTCATGTAGCCACCTCAAATTCAGAGTATTCACATCCTTTTTTTGAGGAAAGAAAAACAAAAAAAGTTTGTTTTATTATTGTTAGTACTGATAAAGGTTTATGTGGCGGCCTCAATATTAATTTATTTAAAAGCGTTATAGCCAAAGCAGCCGAACTTAATAAAAACGAAATAGATGCTTCCTTTGCAATTATTGGCTCAAAAGCTGCTGGATTTTTTAAATCAGTAGGTGGTGAAATTGTTGCTAAAACCGAAAAACTTGGAGACAAACCAAACCCAGAAGATTTGATCGGACTTACAAAAATAGTTTTAGATTTACATAAAAACAACGAAGTTGATGAGGTTTATCTTTGCAGTAATAAATTTGTAAATACCATGACACAACAACCTGATGTGCAGCAATTAATTCCGTTACCTTCATTGGAGGAAGATGAAAAAGTTAAACAATACTGGGATTATATATACGAACCAGAAGCAGAAATATTATTAGAGGGACTATTAACAAGATATATTGAGTCTTTAATATATCAAGCAGTGGTCGAAAATGTAGCATGTGAGCAAGCAGCAAAAATGCTCGCAATGAAAAATGCTACTGACAATGCAGGCGATCTAATTAAAGAATTAGAACTTTTATATAACAACGTTAGACAGGCAGCTATTACTCAAGAGTTGTCTGAAATTGTGGGTGGAGCCGCAGCAGTTTAAGGAGAACGAAATGAGTAATGGATTAGTAACACAAATTATTGGAGCTGTTATCGATGTGGAGTTTGATAAAGATAATATCCCAAATGTTTATGAAGCATTAGTAATTGATGGTGAAGAAACTGTTCTTGAGGTTCAACAGCAACTTGGAGATGGCGTTGTAAGAAGTATTGCCATGGGAACAACTGAAGGGCTAAAAAGAGGTATGGTAGTTGCAAGAACCAATGCTCCTATATCTGTGCCAGTGGGACAAGAAACTTTAGGCAGGATCATGGATGTTTTAGGTAATCCAATTGATGAAAAAGGCCCAATAGGTGAAAAAGAAAAATTACCTATTCATGCCAAACCACCATCATATACTGATCAGGCTACATCAAATGAGCTACTTGAAACAGGTATTAAGGTTATCGATTTGATATGCCCATTTGCAAAAGGTGGAAAGGTAGGGCTGTTTGGCGGAGCGGGTGTTGGTAAAACAGTTAATATGATGGAATTGATAAGAAATATTGCTATTGAGCACTCGGGCTTCTCAGTATTTGCCGGTGTTGGTGAGAGAACAATAGATGGTAATGATTTCTATCATGAAATGACAGATTCAAATGTTTTGGATAAGGTTTCGCTAGTTTATGGTCAGATGAATGAGCCCCCAGGAAACAGACTAAGAGTTGCCTTAACCGGGCTTACAATTGCTGAGAAGTTCAGGGATGAGGGTAGAGACGTTCTATTATTTATTGATAATATTTATAGATATACATTAGCCGGGGTTGAGGTATCAGCTTTATTAGGAAGAATGCCATCTGCTGTAGGATATCAGCCAACATTAGCAGAGGAAATGGGAGCATTACAAGAGAGGATCACATCCACCAAGACAGGATCTATTACCTCAATCCAAGCTGTTTATGTTCCAGCAGATGACTTAACAGACCCATCTCCTGCTACTACATTTGCTCACTTAGACGCTACAGTTGTGTTATCAAGAAGCATCGCAGAGCTTGGTATTTATCCAGCTGTTGATCCGCTTGACTCTACAAGTAGACAGCTTGACCCATTGGTTGTTGGTGAGGACCATTATGAAACAGCTCAAGCTGTTCAAGGAGTGCTGCAAAGATATAAAGAGCTTAAGGATATTATTGCTATTCTTGGTATGGATGAACTTTCAGAAGAAGATAAACAGGTCGTTTCAAGAGCTCGTAAGGTTGAGAGATTTTTATCACAACCATTTTTTGTGGCTGAAGTTTTTACAGGAAGTCCTGGTAAATACGTATCACTCGAAGAAAGCATTAAAGGCTTTAAGGGTATTCTTAATGGAGATTATGATGACCTTCCAGAACAAGCCTTTTATATGGTGGGCACCATAGAAGAGGCTGTAGAAAAGGCTAAAACAGTTTAAATATGTCAGTTATCAAAGTAAGTATAGTTTCTTCAAACGAAGAAATTTTTTCAGGAGAGGCCACAATGGTTTTTGCTACTGGCTCGCTTGGTGAGCTTGGTATTGCACCCGGCCATACGCCTCTTCTTACAGGCCTAGCACCAGGCCCTGTTAGAGTTCAAAACAATTCTGATGAAGAAACTTTTTTTTGTTCAGGAGGCTTCATCGAAGTTCAACCAGACATAGTAACAATTCTTTCAGATGCTGCAGAAAGAGCAGATAGCTTAGATGAGGCAGCTGCAATAAAAGCTAAAGAACAAGCAGAAAAAGATCTAAGCGATAAAGATGACAATATTGACTATGCAAAAGCGGCCGCTCAACTAGCAGAGGCAGCGGCTAGACTAAAAACTATTCAAAAAATTCGTAAAAACCAGTAAGGTATTCTTTTAACCTTATTGAAATGAAAGTACATACAATAATTCTTGCAGCTGGCTCAGGGTCCAGGATGCGCTCAACAAAAGCAAAGTCACTTCAAAAGATTGCTGGCCAGACAATGCTTGAAAGAATAATTAAAACAGCACAAAAAGTCAGCAATAAAATTTCCATAGTTGTAGGCTTTGATAAAGATGGCATTATTGATACTGCGAGCAAACTAGGCAATTTTAATTTTGTTGAGCAAAAAAATCCCAAAGGGACTGGGCATGCAGTAATGCAAACAATTCCCTATATATCAGATGATGAAAATGTTCTAGTTTTGTATGGTGATGTACCCCTAATAAAAGAAGCAACACTCAAAAAGCTAACTAATAATGTTAGTTATGAATTTTCTGTTCTCACAAGCCACCCAAACAATCCAAAAGGATACGGAAGAATTATTAAAAACAAAGAAGGGAATGTGATTCAAATAATTGAAGAAAAAGATGCCAATGATAAAGAAAAGCTAATTGATGAGGTTTTTACTGGTAATTTGTGTATAAAGGGAAGCCTTCTTAAAAATACTATAAGCAAAATTAAAAATGATAATGCAGCAAATGAATATTATTTAACTGATCTTATAAAACTTAATAGTGAAGAGGGAGTAAAAATAAACGCGTCTTCAACTGATATAGAAGAAGTACTAGGCGCTAACTCAAAAATAGAGTTAGAATTATTAGAAGACATAAATAGAAAAATGAAAGCTAAAGATTTACAAGAACAAGGAGTAACAATTGTAGACTCCAAAAGACTAGATATAAGAGGGAAGACAAAAGCCGGAAGTGATTGTCATATCGATGTGAATGTTATTTTAGAGGGCGAGATTATATTAGGAGATGGTGTAGAAATAGGACCTAATGTTTACATTAAGGATAGCAAGATTGGTAATAATACAAAAATAAAGGCATTTAGTTTTATTGAAGACGCTGAAATTGGAAACAATTGCAGTCTTGGGCCTTATGCAAGAATAAGAGAGGGCAGTGAAATTTTAGATGAAGCAAAAATAGGTAATTTTGTGGAGACAAAAAAATCAATAATTGGAAAAGGATCTAAAGCAAATCATTTTAGCTATCTTGGAGATTCAACAATAGGTGATAATACCAATATCGGGGCAGGAGCAATTACATGCAATTATGATGGCAAGAATAAAAATAAAACCACTATCGGAGATAACTCATTTATTGGAACTAACTCTTCTTTAGTAGCTCCTATCACAATAGGATCTGGTTCATATGTTGCTGCAGGCTCTGTAATAACAAAAGATGTTCCAGATAATACACTTGGCATTTCTCGCTCCAAACAAGAAAACAAAAGAAAGCCCTTAAGTAAAAAATAGAATATGTGCGGAATAATAGCAGCAGCATCCAATCAAAGTGTTGAAAATTTTTTAATTCAAGGCCTGCATAAAATGGAGTATAGGGGCTATGATTCAGCCGGTATAGCCCTTCACAATGAAGATAAGATATTCCACCTAAGGTCACTAGGGAAAGTATCCCAACTTGCAGACAAAATGTTAAGTGAAGATTTATCTGGAACAGTTGGTATAGCTCATACTCGATGGGCTACACATGGAGCACCATCTGAAGAAAACGCCCATCCGCACTTTTCAAGTGACAAAATTTATATTGTTCATAACGGAATTATTGAAAATCATATTGAAATGATAGATTTTTTAAAATCCAAAGGATATGTATTTACTTCACAAACTGACTCAGAGCTCATAGCCCATTTACTTGATTACAACACTAAATCAGATAAGCCTTTTCTTAAAACAATGCGAGAAACTGTAAATCAGCTTGATGGAGCCTTTGCAATAGCAGCAATAAAAACAGACAACAAAGATTCAATTTATTTAGCAAGAAGCAAATCACCGCTTTTGATAGGAATTGGTGCCGATAGTGTTGTTGCTGCATCAGATCCTCTTGCAGTTGGAAGTGAGCTGAATAAATTTATTTTCTTAGAAGATGGAGATGTTGCAAAAATATCAAAAGACAAATTCATAATTTTTGATATAAGCGATCAAGAAGTCAAAAGAGAAATACAAGAAATTAATATTTCTAAAAAAGCATCATCAAAAGGCGAATACAGGCACTTCATGGAAAAGGAAATATACGAGCAGCCTGAAGCAATAGTTAATACTTTAGATGGAAGAATAAGTGGTGAAGATGTTTTAGATAATATTTTCGGTACAAATTCATCTGATTTATTTAAAGATGTTAAAAGGATACAAATAGTTGCTTGTGGCACTAGCTTGCATGCTGGGAGAGTTGCAGCTAACTGGTTCTCAGCAATAGCAGACCTACCATCGCAAATTGATTATGCTAGCGAGTATAGATATAGAAACCCTCAAGTTGACAAGAATTCATTGCTCGTTGTTATTTCCCAATCAGGAGAAACAGCTGATACACTTGCCGCTCTCAGATATGCAAATACAAGAGACTATCTTGGTTCTGTAGCAATCTGTAATGTTCCAACCAGTTCTCTTGCAAGAGAATCAGATTATTTATTATTAACAAATGCTGGACCTGAAATAGGCGTTGCCTCAACAAAAGCTTTTACAACCCAACTAACAGCGTTAATGTTATTGGTGCTATCTTTAGCAAAATCTAAGTCATTAAATCCTCTACTAAGAAAAAGAATAGTAACCGCTCTAAGGCAGCTTCCTGAAATTATTAGTGAATCTTTTAATTTAATAGATGAAATAAAAGATATGGCAAAGAATATTGCTAACAAAGACAACGCATTATTTTTAGGCAGAGGTATTTTTTATCCAATAGCTAAAGAAGGCGCACTTAAGCTTAAAGAAATTTCTTATATTCATGCTGAAGCTTACCCCGCAGGAGAGTTAAAGCATGGACCCTTAGCCCTAATAGATGAAAATATGCCAACATTGGCATTAGCTCCTGAGAGTGAAATAGCAGAAAAACTCATTTCTAACTTAGAGGAAGTTAAGGCAAGAGGGGGTTTTCTTTATGTTTTTGGGTCAAGCAAAATCAATATGAACATAACAAACGGCTCATTAGTAAAAATGCCTGATTGTGATTTCTTGGTTTCCCCAATTTTATACACAGTACCTCTTCAGATATTGGCTTATGAGGTAGCCTTAATAAGAGAAACAGACATAGATCAGCCCAGAAACCTAGCAAAATCAGTCACAGTGGAGTAAGTTTGAAACGACTTTCGTTTTAACCTCGCATTCTGCAGGGGTTTCAAAAATCACCAAAAATTAATCCCGGTAAAAACTACCCTAAAAATTTCACCTATTTTTTTGTGTTAGCGGAAGTCATAAGGTGTTGATATGACTTGTTGCGGTCTTTTATGTGTATTAATAGGACATTTATAAGGAGTTATGGCAGAATATTTATAATTAATAGTGAATATCACAGGATAGTGTTTAAAATGTCTATATTCTATAAAGCAAACTACAAAAAAAAAGAGAATCAAAATGTAGATAATTTAGATGATCAAGAAAAAAATATTCATTTGAACACATCTAAGAATGAAATTTCAAAAAACACTTATCATTCAACAGTTTCAGCAAAACAAAAAAAAGAAAGATCCAGGTCTTCCTTAATTTTTCTTATTCCACTGGCTTTAACCTTTTTTAATGAAGGGTTTTTTATTATTTTTATAATATCTTTATTTGTATTTAGCTTTGTATACAAACTTTTCTCTTCTTTTAAAAGATGTTCCTGGTGTGATTCAAACAAAATGAATTTATATTTCATTGAGGGTGAAGAGGGCAAGTTATATTGGGAGTATAGAAACAAAGATGGAACACCTGACAGAAGGGTGGCCAATAATTTTCAAAAAGCAGCATTTACATCTAAATACGGTTGTAAGAAGTGTAATGCCGTAACAGAATTTACACATTATGTGGATCAAAACCCATCACAAAATGTAGAAATCTGGAGAAGAAGGTTGATAACAGAGGGTGATGGTATTCGTGAAGGGTTTAACTGGCTTGACCCATATTCTAAAACAGTAGATACAAAAACTGAAAATAGAAAAGGCTGGAAATAATATTATTGAGTAAGTCATGCAAGCAAACCTCAACCATTTCAAACACCGCAGAAATAGTGGAGATTGAAAGACCGGTTCACCTTACTCCGTTACTGTTGAATAATTAAACCTGCTCAGGACCCTCAAACTTTTTAATATTGTCCAGAACATTTTTCCAACCACCATCAAGCAAAGGATTTAAAACTTTTTCAATTCCTGTTTGTATTCTCCATTCTAGATATTTGTCGTAGTGTGATACTGATTGCCATTTTTCTATTGCTATATATGAGTTAGTTTTCTTCTCATAGAACACTTCTAACGATAAACAACCATCAAAATTCCTGGTTTCGTTGAGTGTGTCTTCTAGAAGTTTTTTAACCAAATCTTCTTTGCCATTGATAACTTTAAAGGTAACGATTATTGTTGCTGAGGACATGATAATATTATCTCATAACAAATTAGGGTGGGGTAAGAACACTCGGTTACAGCGGAGTAGATTTGAAATCACTTTCATAAAGTACTGACTTTGTGGGGTTCTCCTGAACCCTCTTAATTTTTTATCTCAAAAACCTACCTTTAAAAAATTTAACCATTATTTGTTTTATAAGAACTCATAAGAATTGATGTGGAATATTGAGAAGGTCAACCAGAACCAACAAGACATTTATAAGGACTTATGGCAGACTATTTTTATGAAAGAGTTTGATAAATTTATTAAAAATTTAATAGCCGAATTTTCTGCAAATAATTCTTATGGAATCCTTAAAAATATAAAATATCAAATCAAGTGGCCAGAAGGCTATGGCGTTTATACTCTCTGGCATAAAGACATTACATATAATAATTTAATTTATGTTGGCCTAACGGGTAAATATAAAAGAAATAATGATGGTGAAATAATCTTAAACAGCGGTAGTTTTAACCATAGATCAAGTAGATTTACACCATATCGATTCTGCGACTCCACTAAAGACAGTGATGACTTTAGATTTACTTTTAGATATGGCCCAAAATATTCTAAAACTAACATTCAAGGCAAACATAAATATGATGATGACAGCTATAAAAATAAAGTTGCATATAGTGACTTGGTTATAGCCACATTCAATGTAGCCAACATGAAAGATTACACGCCATCATATTTGGAAAGTTTAGTATTAACAAAATATTTAGCTGAAGAAGGAAATCTCCCTCCTGCGAATAATGAATTATGAAAGTGATTTCAAATATAATCGGTTATAGTTGAATAGATCTACAGGCGGGGTTTTATAAAAATCTTTACTTTCTAAGAACCCCTGAAATCTAATAAAAAAGTTTCTTCATCAAATTTTTTTAATAAAAAATAGTTATAAAGAAAAAGAAGCTTTATGCTAAATAAATTGATTTTTATAAACCCTTTTGGCACCATATATTTTATGAAAATACATAAAAATTTTTTTATAGGGCTGCTTTTTATATTCTCAATTAATATTAACGCAACCCTTGATACAAGAACATGGTGTGATGGAAGGATTATCCACTGGAACCTGTATCAAGTTACGTTTGAGCCTTTTAGTGACTCTTCCAGCATTGGCATGTTGGAGTTTTGGATGGGCTTCAAGAAAAACGGGGGCATGATACCAAAAATTTTTATGTGGTCATGGGATAAATTTGTATCAGATGATGATATTACTCTATATACTAGCTCAGAAAGAACTTACTTGGAATTAATCACAAACAAGTCAGAGAATTCTAGAGGCTGTTATGCAGTTACTAGAATCGAAGGGGTTAGTAACACAGGGCCATATAGTTTTACAATTCTTGGAAGCGGCTTTATATCAAGAGGAAACGCCGATCTAAACTCAGACGCTGACTACTTTACTCTTAATAACGCACTTATCAACTATGGCGGAATAGAAAAATGGGGCAAACTAACATTTACTCAAATTAGGTGAAAATTAAAACAAGCTTAAAGTTATCGCTTTCTATAACTATTTTTTTATTCTTTTTCTTCTTATTTAACCATCAAGAAAAACATACCTTAGAAAAGTTAGAAATAAAAACAACAACAAAAGAAGATAATAATGATTTGATTGAATCAATCAATATGCTCAAAGATGATGTGCTTAGCTTAAAAGAAGAATTAAAAATATTTAAAGAAGAATTTAATAACTTTACACTTAATGTAGAATATAAAACAAACCAAGATAAGCCCCTAGTTCAAACACTAACTAATTTTGACCCTTATGCTATTAATGAGGTTGCAAAACCAATTCAAACAAAAAAAAATTCCTCATATAATCAATCAAAAAAAGATGCTCTTGAATTATTAATGACAACCGACGTCTTTGACAATATTCAAGATACTGATGAATAATTTATAAAAAAAAGATTGATTTGCATTAAGACAGAAATCCCTAAAGAAATCTGCGAAATAGATGATGAACTAAAAGCAATCTATCACTCGCATGACACTGTTTGCATATGGGTCTTTAAATCTAGAGAAGATAGAAATAATTTTATGAATGATACAGTTGGCATGAAAAAAGAAGAAAGAGAGCAATACTTTTCAGATAACTATGAATAAAATCTTATTAATAAGTTTAATTTTTATTTTTAATATAACAGCCGATGATCATGTTAGTGAAATTAATACTCTACTAGATGGTCTACATGAGGATGCACATAAAGGAAACTACGAGAGTTATTTTAAAAGATATACCTCTGATGCTGTCTTCTTAGGAACTGACAAAACTGAGCGTTGGAGCATTGAAGAGTTCAAAGCATATGCAGAACCAGCATTTTCGGATGGCCATGGATGGACATACAAAGCAGTTGATCGCAATATAGAAGGGACAGGCAACAACCGCTGGTTTGATGAGATTGTATTTAATAAAAAGTTAGGACATTGTAGAGGTACAGGGGTTGTGCAATTAATTAATGGAGAATGGAAAATTGCTCACTATGCCCTAACAATGCTTATTCCAAATTCAGTTGCTGAAGAAGTTGGCTCACAATCTATAGCCGCTGATGGAGAATAAAAATAAGTTAAAACTGGCATTCTGCGGTTATTTTAAAAACAAATCTAAATAAATCCCGGTAAAAATAACTCTAAAAATTTCACCTATTTTTTCGTGTTAGCGGAAGTCATAAGAGATTTACAAGAACAATTACATCTTTTTCTTGAACATACATTTAGTTTTATGGCAGAATTTACTAATGAAAAATTTAATTGCCATTAGCTTAATTTTAGTAATTTCATCATGTACAACACCTGGACAGGTACAACAAGAATCAGAAGATAGATTTAATTCTATGACAACTGACTCTGTAGAGCTATGTACATCAGTGACAGGACAAGGAGATCCTCTAGAAACAATCGTAACCTTTAGTACGCAAAGTTGTTACACAACTGAAAATGGAATATTGAGAATGAAATGGAACGATCAATTTATTAGAGGGTATGTTTCTAAAACATCAAAATCCATTACATCTCTTCAAGTTTATAACGTAATCTATACTAGACAGGGTACATGGATATATCCATATCAAGCTAATTATCTTATCAATGGTAAATTAATAACAGATGATGGGGTTGATATAGCCTCAGATGTTGATTGCTCATCCAGCGATCTTTATAACAGTTGTTTATATAAAAACGATTATGGCTTTGATCTAGACCTTGAAGTTTTTGACGAGGCAAGAAGACTCAAATCAAACGGCGAACAATTATTCAATTACAGAATAAAAACAAGAGCTGGAGGAGATATAAATAGAGTGTTCAATGTTGAAGAAATTCTTGGTCTTGAGAGCAAAATGAAGAGGGTTATCGAGGGATTATAAGGGTTATAAGAGATCAAATCCCAGCAGATTCTAATACCGCAGAAATAGTGGATACTTTTAATTCGGCTTACCTTAATTGGTTACTGTTGAATAAAAAATTTTTCCTGGTTGGTCAGAAAAAAACTCAAAACGTTTAAAAATAAAACCTACACAAAAGTTTTAAAAACTTTTAGAATCATGTGATGAAAAATTTATTATCAAAATATGGTAAACATTTTTGGTATTTGCCACTAGTTGTAAGTTTGTGGTCATGGTGGGCATTCTTCTCTTTGCCCATGAAATTAGGGGAGATTGGGGGTCCACTCTTTCTTTCTGCATTTGCTTATTATTTCTTTCTAAAGTGCACCGGAAGACTCACTGACAAAGATGACCCCTTTGTTGAATGATTAGCAAAATAAAAAAATCAAATGAAACAACAGGGTATTAAAGAGAGTTTTAAGGATATATTCGAAGAGGAATATGCTAATGTCAAAAACAAAAGCTGAGTTCATGAGCAACCCATGCAACAAAACCTCAACTCTTTCAAACACCGCAGAAACAGTGGAGAATGAAAGACGACTTTCACTTACTCCGTTACGGTGGAGTAGAACAAAACAGAGAATTAGGAAAAACAAATACATGAACAAAAAAGCACATACAAAACTTCTCTTTTTGATCTTTACATTTATAACGTCCACTCATTTGATCGCACTTAATGCTTCAAATGACATTATGAGGAATTATGATTTTTT
>Ga0213860_10001022_pt1 | contig 11347 bp, 8 predicted proteins | sample PICome_3_FD_160118 | JGI IMG/M metagenome (GOLD analysis project Ga0213860, IMG submission 160118) | Coastal seawater microbial communities near Pivers Island, North Carolina, United States - PICO550 | ecosystem: Environmental > Aquatic > Marine > Coastal | place: USA: North Carolina | collected...
CACTACTACAGGGGCAAAAGAACATAGCAAAGTAGCAGAAGTAAAAAAATTAGATGAGTTCATTGCCAAAGAAAATAAAACTAAAGAAGAATCATTATCAATTACAAAAACTATTCAATGTAAAATGATACACGAAAATGAAATATTTATAAGTGCAGAACAATTAATGTGGCCATGTTGTTTTTTATCTGATTGGCAGGTAAAAGGCAAAGAACAGATAAATGAAAAACTTGCAGAATATGGAGACGGATGGAATAGTTTAAAAAATAAAAGTATTAATGAAATACTTGCACATCCCTGGTTTGATAAAATTTTAGGTGAAAGTTGGAATCCAGAACATCCTAAACATTTGCCTAGATGCATTAGAACATGTGCATATAACAAAGCATATCATAATGAATTACATGATGATAAGAAAGTTACAGCATGAGCGAATATAATTGTTTAGAATCTATCAATGCAATTTATGTAAGACATGAGGAACAAGGATACGCAGTAAAACCTTGTTGTGTTTATACCCAACCCTATCAAGATGAACACTATGTTCAGGATCCAAACGAATTATTTGATAATCCACATATTAACAAAATTAGAGAAGGATTCAAAGGCGACTGGGCAAAAAATAATCCTGGCTGTATAGCATGTGTTATGAAAGAAAAAAGTGGAAAAATTAGTAAGCGTTTAAGAAGTTTGAAACGTGGCCCAAACATGAACATAAAAAATATACCTACAAAATGGGACTTACGACCGGGTAATACTTGTAACTTAAAATGTATCATGTGCAATTTAAAAAATAGTAGTAAATGGATTGAAGATAATGATATTGCAAATAAATTCAACGGAAAACATAGCATTGATACAGAAAAATCTTTTAGAAATGATATAGACTGGGACTGGGTATACAATAAATGTAAAGGAATGGCAGAGTTTATCTACATAGCAGGCGGTGAACCGTTTTACATGAAAAATGTACGTAATTTTTTAAAAAAACTATCTGAAGTAAAATGGAATTGCTATAATACAGTTATTCAAATACAAACAAACGGAGTCAGTAATAGTCCTGCACTTTTAGAAACACTTTCTAAATTCCATAGAGTAGAATATAATTTAAGTATTGACGGCTGGGCTGAGGTGAATGAACTTATAAGATTTCCTACTATCCACCAAGAATGGATTGACGGATATAATGATATAAAATCTTTAAATCCACATAGTATATTTTGCAATCTTACAGTTCAAGCATTAAATTTACCTAATGTAGAAACAACTTTACAAGAATTGCACAATTTAGATCAAGACTTTGAATATAATATGCATTTATTAGAATACCCAAATTACTTGTCAATTAATGCATTAAAGCCTCAAGTAATTGAAGAAGTAAAACAAAATAATAAAAATAAATTAATTACACAATTTATTGACACATACAATTATGATAGAGGATTGAATGTTAAGATGCAAAATTTTCTACAAGAAATGGATGCAAGGAGAGGCACGGATAGTAAAACAGTTACTCCGTGGTGTTACGTATAATGTGGACTAGTGAAACTTTAGAATGGATTGATATAGAACTTACAAGTTTTTGCAATATCAAATGCAAAGGCTGTTTTCGTGTGCTTTCTGATTACAAAGATGATATACTTAATAAAACTTATCTTGATTTAGATACTATAAAAGAAAAGTTCCAAAAAGAAATGTTTCCTAACATAAAAATAATTAATTTTTGCGGAAGTGTAGATGAACCTTGTAGTCATCCTCAGTTCCATGAGATAATAAAACATTTTGCTAGTTGGGGATGTCATATTAATGTTGCTACAAATGGTAGTCTGCGTACTACAAGTTGGTGGGAAAAACTTGCAAAAATTATGCCTCCTAGTCATAGAGTAACTTGGGGTATAGATGGTAGTGATGAAACAAGCGAAATATATAGAGAAGGCAGTAGTTTTAAAAAAGTTAGAGATAATTTTAGAGCATTTATTGCCGCAGGCGGTCAAAGCGTCTGGCAGTTTATTAGTTTTGAACACAATGAACATCAACTAGAAATAGCAAAACAAATGGCAAAGAATGAAGGCTTTAGAGATTTTAAAACTATTATTAGTCACAGGAAAGATACTAAAGATGTAAAACACAAAAGAGCAAAAGCAGATATCAACCCAGGAGAGCGTCCGTGTATTAGTTGTAAGTACGCAAATCAAAAACGTATATTTGTAAATCATATGGGTAATGTAATACCATGCTGTCATTTGAATAGTAAAATGTTAGAATTTCCTGTAAGTGGTAAACACAAAGATAGATTTGAAGATATTCTTGTTGAAAATGATTATATGAACGATATTAATTTAAAAAATGTTACACTTGATCAAGCAATGAATAGTAAAGTATGGCAAGGTATTAAAGATAGTTGGACTGATGATGTTCGTATACCTAAATGCGAAAGCACTTGTGCAGAAAAAATTCGTGACAAATTTATAAAGGAACAATTATGAGTTGGCCTATAAAACCCCTCAAAGTAAGAAAACTACAAATGGAAATTACAAATTATTGTAATGCCAGATGTCCTGCTTGTGCAAGAGAAAAATTTTATACAGGACAAATGGAACCTAATATATTAGGACTCAATAATAACTATGTCACGCTAGAACAATTTAAAAGTTGGTTTGATAAAGATGATTGGTCCGAACTAAGACTAATAGACTTTTGTGGTAATATAGACGAGCCTACAACTAATCCTGATTTAGAAAAAATTGTAGAGTGGATATTAACTTATGAAGGATTTGATCCTAGATTACAAATTAATATTGCTACTAATGGAGGTACACGTAATAAAACATTTTGGAAAAATTTAGGAGAACTATCTACTAAGTATACTTCTCCAATTGTCAGACAAGATGGTGGTAATACAAAACGCTTGCATATTATTTGGGGTATCGATGGTTTAGAAGATACAAATCATTTGTACAGACGAAATGTAAATTGGGAAAAATTACAAGAAAATTTTAGAACTTATATTAAGTCGGGTGGAAGAGCAACTTGGCAGTTTATATATTTTGCATGGAATGAACATCAAGATGAAGAAGTTAAACAACGTAGTATTGATGAAGGCTTTGAAAAAATTAAATGGCGCAATACTAAACGTGCTGATATGAATAAAAAAATTAAGCCTGCAAAAAATGAAAAATTCATAAAAGATAATAATAAACCTAAAGGTAAAATAGTTTGTAAAGCATGTCATAGGCCAGATTATTTTGGATTAGAAACAGGCTTATATGTTACAAACAAAGGTCATGTTATACCTTGCTGTTGGTTAGGCACAGAAGCAAAATTAACAGAAGTATATAGAGATTATGGATATCAATATGATGATAAAGATAATTTATTAGACGGCAAAAAAAGTTTTGCAGATATTTTAAGTAGTCCTTGGTTCAGTAACCTATACAAAACTATTATGGCAGAAACTTGGGAAACATGCGTGTCGCATTGTAAAGAAAATGACATTGAAGTCATTACCAACGAATGGAATGTGGAGCAAAAATAAGTACAATATAATGACAGAGAAAACTAAATATCCTTCAGAAACTTTTTGCTTATTACCCTGGGTGCATCTTAGCACAAGACCAGATGGTAGTATGCGTGTATGCTGTACTGCTAATGCAAGTTCGGTAGGACCGACTAACGATAAGAAACATGGTGGCCAAGTAGGTATTCTAAAAACAGAAGATGGCAAACCAAACAATCTAAACGTAAGTGATTTTGAAACAGCATGGAATAGTACATACATGAAAAATGTACGCAAGCAAATGCTGAACGGAGAAATGCCACCTAGTTGTATTAAATGTTACAAAGAAGAAGCCGCAGGTCATAATTCAAAACGTATGTGGGAAACAGCATATTGGGCTCAGCGTGTAGATGTAGATAAAATTATTGCAGATACAAAAGAAGATGGAAGTGTACCCCCACAGTTAGCATATATTGATTTACGTTTTGGAACTAAGTGTCAACTTGCTTGTGTAATGTGTTCGCCACATGATTCATCAGGATGGATTAAAGATTATAAAGCAATTTTTCCAGCAGTACAAGATGAAAGTCTTAAAGAAACTATGCAATGGAAAGACAAAGGCAGTTATAATGGTAGTAGTTATAACTGGCACAAACAAAATCCTATTTTTTGGAAACAGTTTTACGAGCAAATGCCAAGTATGCAACAAATATATTTTGCAGGTGGTGAAAGTCTTATTATTGAAGAACATTATGAAATACTTGAACATGCAATAAAAATGGGATATGCAAAAGATTTAGAATTACGTTATAACTCAAATGGAGTTGAATGGCGTGAGGATTTGTTTGAACTTTGGAGTCATTTTAAACTAGTCCGTTTTCATTATTCAATTGACAGCATTAAAGAAATGAATGAATACATACGTTATCCAAGTAAATGGAAGCGTCAGGAAGAAGTGTTCCATATACTAGACAATGAAACACCTAACAATACAGAAGTTACAGTTGCTTGTGCAGTACAAGCACTAAACATTTATTACTTGCCTGATTTTATACAATGGAAATTAACGCAAGGATTTAAGAAAATTAATATGTGGCCTTTTGGTGCAGGCGCAATAAATTATCATTTTGTATATCATCCACCACACTTAAATGTAAAAGTGTTACCAAAGTGGTTCAAACAAAAATGTAGAGAAAAATACGAAGCATGGTATCCTTGGTGGGAAGAAAATTGGGAACTAGGAGTTCCTAGTTGGCACAAAGGTAAAGTTGATTATGACAAATGGCGTAACGCTGGATATGGAATAAGCAGACTAGAAGGCATGTTAAAATTTATGGAATCAGAAGATTGGAGTCAACGTCTACCTGAAATGAAAGAATTTTTAGAACTGTGCGATAAACAGCGTGGTATAACTTTTGCAGAAACATTTCCGGAGATGAAGGACATATTTAATGAAATCTAAAACATTATGTCCATTACCGTATATGCATCAGTATATAAGTTCAACCGGTGGTGTGACACCGTGTTGTCATGTATTTGACGAACCAGAACCTTGGCCTAGTTTAGACTTCACTAAAGGTATTTTTACACATGCACATAAACGTGTACGTAAACAGATGCAGAGTGGAATGTGGCCTGATGTTTGTTCTAAGTGTAAGATAGTTGAACAGAATGGCGACAAAAGTCCTAGACAAATGGCACTTGAACGTTTTGGAATGCCTAAAACAAAACACCTTACATATTTAGATATAAGTTTTACAAATACATGTAACCTAGCGTGTAGAATGTGCAAGCCTTCGGATAGTAGTTTACTAGAAGAATTATATATGGATAAAGAAAAACTACCTACTTGGATAGAACCTGACTGGGCGTTTAGAGAATTGCAAGTACCAGACAAGAAAGTAGCATATGTTAAAAAAGTAATTACAGAAGGATTACAAATTTTGAAAGTTACAGGTGGTGAACCTTTTGCATGTAAATATTTTATGAGCGTAGTTGACTGGGCTATCGAAAAAGATTACGCAAAAAATTTAGAAATTAATTTAACAACTAATGGTACAAAAATTAATAAAGTGTTAATTAATAAGTTGCTTAAATTTAAAAAAGTAAAATTGCTAGTAAGCATTGATGGTACTGGAAAAGTTTACGAATACATTAGGCATAACGCTAGTTGGGATAAAGTATATGACAATTTAAAACAATTAACAAAACATCCAGAAATAAATGTAAAAGTTGCATGTTTGATGATGTTCCATAATACTACAAATGTAATTAATTTGATTTATAATTGTGCAAAATTAAATATTCCTGTATTTGTTGACGAATATATAAAGCCCCAACATACTGAGATTACACCATATCATGTAGATGAAAAAATTAGTAGAATTTTGATAGAACAATCAGAAAAAATTAAGCAAGATTTTAGCGGCGAAGAAAAAACACATGTTCAGTATCATGCTTTAAAAAGTGCAAAAACACTATATAATATTGCAACCAACACATCAGTAAGAGGAAAGGCAAGACAGCGTTTGTTGAGGACTATTAATTTGCAAGATAAGTTATACAAAACCAATTATCAATATTACTTACAACCTGAACAAATTGAATATTTAGAAAGGATTGCAAATGTCTAAACTACCTTGTTTTTATGCACATGGTGCATTTAATTTTAAGAATGGATTTGCAACCACATGTCCGATCAGTTCTGCACACTTACAGGAACTAGGACAAGGTCCTAATTTACCTAGCGAATTTGTAAACAATGTTTCTTTTAGAGAATACAGACGTATGTTAGATGCAGGACAATGGCCAGAACATTGTCATCTTTGTCAGACAGCAGAAAAAGAAGGCACAAAAAGTATGCGTAATGATTACCCTGCAGACTTGACACATTATAATCCAACAACAGGAGAAGTAGGATTTGAAGGATTTAAACATGTAGAATTACGTTTTAGTAATAGTTGTAATATGGCATGCCTGCATTGTAGTGAAGTTTACAGTAGTCAATGGGGAAGTAGGCTAAAGGACTACGAACCAGATCAACAAGATTGGGATCATAATTTAGAACAAATATTAAAAACACAACATCGTGAAGGGCCTCATGATAACAAGCAAATAAGATTATCAAAAGAAGATGCATTAGAAATTGTTGATGACTTAATTAAAAATTTTCCTAATATTGAGAAAATAGATTTTGCAGGTGGTGAAGTTCTATATCAAAAACAATTCTTTCCTGTGTTAGAACGTTTAGCACAACACCCTAACGCAAAAAATATGTATATCTTTTTTCACTCTAATTTTAATGCAAAATTTGATGTACGGAAATTAAATGACCTACTTCAACCGTTTGGTCAGACAAAAATTAAAATTAGTATTGATGCTGGCACAAACATTTACAGTTATTTTAGAGATGGCGACTGGGACGTTTTAAAAGATAACTTAGATAAATTTAAGAAAATTAATGAAAATACATATCTTGATGCAGTATGTACAACAAGTATATACCAAATACTTGATATAAAAAATATACTATTGTCACTGTGTAGTCTTGATGTAAACGAAATATCAATGAGTACAGTAATGACTCCGAGATACATTAATCCTGCTATTGCATATAGAATGTTTGGTAATGCTATATTGCATGATTTTGTGGAAATAGTTGGAGAATTAGAACAACTTAAAGAAAAAAGATTGCAAGAAGGAAACTTTAAAAAATATCGTTCCTATAATCATACACAGCACGAATTTGAAGATATTCGTGGTGCATTACGAGATCTAGAAACAATTAAAACATATATTTTAAATCACGAAACTATTGAAAAAGATATAGAATCGTTTGTAGTATATGCAAATAAAATAGACAAACTGTGGAAAAAAGACTTCAATAAACATTTTCCAAGATATAAACTTACATCTACTGAATTAAAACGTATATCTGTAGTTGATTATGATAGAGAATATCCATATAGTAAAATAGATACTAAAGTAGAAATAGAAAATGCAATAAAAGATCTAAGTGAGCAATCTGAAAAACTTAGACCACATTATGAAAAATTAATTTCGTTTGCTATGCCTGAAGATGTTGTACATTTAGATAGTGGTGTTGTACAAACGTTATCAGAAGAAATTTCTCAAACAATTAAACAAGTAAGGACAGAACTAAGTTCTGAAGCAAAGCAAGAGATAGATAATGAATTAAATTGGTTAAAACGATTACAAACTCGAGATGACTATACGGCACATAAAAGATATGATTCGTATATAAAACAATCTAGAATTGCAGTATCAAATATTGAAGAACTATTTGAAAAGGCTATATTGAAAAGGGAATCATTACTTAGATTAATTATTAGTTCAGCAGGTTTTCAACAATTTACACAAGATGGTTTAAATATTCCTTTTAATCCAGATTGGGAAAAAATTGCAGTAAACGTAAGTGGTGGTGCAGATAGTTGTTTACTTACATCTTTACTTTGTAGACATATAGAAGCAAATAATTTAAAATGTAAAATTGATATTATTACACATCAACGTGTATGGACTGTAAGACCTTGGGCAGGACCTATAAGTTTAGATGTGTACAATGCACTCAAAGAAAAATGGCCTAATATAATTAACAAAAGACTAACAAATTATATACCTCCAGAACTAGAACATAGTACATTAGGTAATATTGTAGGTAATAGAAGCGGAGATCAAATTATCGTACAAAGTTTTAACGATTTTCAAGCGGCAGAAAATGACTACAATGCTATATTCAATGCCACAACAAAAAATCCTAGCATGGAAACTCCTACAGAAGATAGAATGCGTAATAGAGACTTTGTAGCGGTTGGATTAAATGAATACTTATTTGTCAGCAAAAATTATTGGCAATGTATGCCTTTTATTGCTACAGAAAAAGACTGGGTAGTAAAACAATACAAAGACCTAGGACTACTTGATCTTTACAAAAAAACACGTAGTTGCGAGGGCGATGGCAGATTTGGCGGAAGTCTAATAGGCAAAGATTATTGGTGGTACAAATATAAAAAAGTAGAAGTTGAAACTTGTGGTAAGTGCTTTTGGTGTGTAGAGCGTAAATGGGCAGAGGACCAAAATGAGTTTTGATACAATTGATTTACTTACAGGAAATGTTTTTCAAGTTACTTGGGATTTAGGCAGACGTTGTAATTATGATTGCAGTTATTGTCCAATTACAAGACATGATAATTTTAGCCCTCATGCTACACTTGACGAACTTAAAGCAAATACAGATTTTCTTTACGAATATATTGACACCTATATGCAGTATCGTAAATTTAAATCTACAAGCATAGGGTTTACAGGCGGTGAACCTACAGTAAATCCAAATTTTATTCCTTTTATGCAATATCTTAAAAGTGAATATGAATCAAAGTATTCTACTAGATGGAGAGCAAATTTTGCATTAACTAGTAATGGTGCTATGAGTGAAAAAATGGCACAAAAGGTTATGGAAAATTTTGCACATATTACAGTAAGTTATCATGCTGAAAGCGATGAAAAACTTAAACAGCAAGTACGTAATAGAATATTACAATTTCATAGAGACGGTCCTGCAAGCAAAACAACAATGAGTATAAATGTTATGTTTCATGCACAACATTTTGACGAATGTAAAGATTTATGTGAATGGTTAGATGGTTATGAAATAAAATATGTACCAAGAGTTATTGGCGAAGAGCCCGATAGTAGAGAAAGTTTTGCTCATGTATATAATGATGAGCAACTCGATTATATGAAGAATTTTTGGAAGAATAAAAATGCAAAACTTAATAATGAAAAAGAAACTACTAGTAGATTAAGTGCAACTCGTCCTACACAAGAACAACTTAGACAAAAGCAAATTGAGGAAGAACTTAGGAATAAAAAAGATAGCGAAACTTTAGAAGCAATTGAAGAAAAAAATAAACAACGTGAAGAAGCAAAGAAGAAAGAGTCATCTAATCAAGGATATAAAGTAGGAAGACCTTGTTGTGGTAGCAGAGAAATGTGCTTATCTAATAAAGGACAAAGTCGTAATGCTACATTTGTAGACTTTCGTGAATTTAAAGGTTGGCATTGTAGTGTTAATTGGTTCTTCCTACATTTAGAACAACAAACAGATCAAGTATTTCATCATCAAACATGTCAAGCACGTTTTGATGGAACAAGAGGACCAATAGGTAAAATTAGTGAAGGTAAAAAAATAGTACAAGATCTTGTTAGTAAATTGGAAACTGATTCGATGCCAACAATAATATGTCCTAAACATACATGCGGTTGTGGATTGTGTGCTCCTAAAAGTAAGTATGAAAAAAATTATAGAGATGTAATAAACAACCACATCACAAGACCAGAAATATTAGCATGATAAAACCTAAGTATGCATGTCCACTGCCGTTTAATCATATGGCAATTAGGCCAGACGGCAAAATACTACCTTGTTGTGTATATCGTTGGGACGAAGTTCCAGAAGATCTAAATATTGACTACAGCGATCCTTTTAACCATCCGTTTATGAAAAATCTTAGAGATAAAATGTCCAAAGATGTTTATGTAGATGGTTGTAAAGAATGTTATAACAAAGAAGAATTTGGCAATCAAAGTTTTAGACAACTTGTTTTAGACAAGCAAGAACAATTTGGTGCAACTAGTTTAGCAAACGGAACACAACCTGAACTTACATATATAGACCTGAGCATTAGTAATACTTGTAATAACAAATGTAGAATGTGTAATCCAGGGTTAAGCACAAGTTGGTATAGTGATGCAAAAAAATTAGGTATGCAAATACCAAAAGGTATTGTAAAGAATCCTTTTATTGAAAATACTGATTTTAGTAAACTAAAATTTATAAAATTTTTAGGTGGCGAACCTTTAATGGAACAAAAAACTATTAAGAAAATTTTAAATCAATGTGATCTGTCTCAGTTGCATATACAACTTATAACAAACGCAACAGTATTACCAGATGATGAACTTAAAAAAATGCTAGAACAAGTAAAATGCTTAGAAGTAAAACTTAGTATTGATGCATACGGAAAATTAAATGACTTTTTACGTAGTGGTAGTAAATGGGAAAAGGTAGAAGAAAATATAGAATGGTTTAGATCATTTGTTAACAAAAAGTTTTTAAGTATACATAGTGTAGCAAGTATATATAATATCAATAAAATAGATGAACTAGTAGACTATGCAAAACAAAAAGAAATATATCAAGAGTATGTACCATTAGATGATGTAGACTGGATGCAACCTAAGCATTTACCTTTAGAAGCAAAAAAGATTTTAGCAGAACGTATTGAAAAACAAAAGTATAAATTTGGTATAAGTTTAATTTACGCTTTAGAGCAACATGGTAGTAAAAATAAGTTTCTTGAACAAGATACTATTATGAATAAGTTAAGAAATGAGAACTGGACAGCATTGAATCCGGAGTTATTAGAATTATTGAATATTGAAACTTGACAAATGAAAGCAAAGGTGTTATAATTAACTATGAATGATGATCTAAAATGGAGTAACTACGATTTTACTAAAATACCCTTTGACGACATTGTTAGTGTGGGTCAACGGACTCTGCTTTACCGTGATCTTTTTACTGTATCATGGTTACTTGGGAGGTTCTGCAACTACAGATGTTCCTACTGCTGGCCTTACGCCCGTAGCGACCGTAAAGACCACCGTCCTACCGAACTCTGCTTGCTTACAGTGGATGAAATCAAACGTCAAGCCAGAGACAACGGTTTTAACAGTTTCCACTTCTCCTTGTCGGGAGGAGAGCCTACTTTCCATCCTGGATACTTGGACATACTAAAGCATCTAGCAGATGATGTAGAAAACACAAAT
>Ga0213860_10001024_pt1 | contig 11314 bp, 18 predicted proteins | sample PICome_3_FD_160118 | JGI IMG/M metagenome (GOLD analysis project Ga0213860, IMG submission 160118) | Coastal seawater microbial communities near Pivers Island, North Carolina, United States - PICO550 | ecosystem: Environmental > Aquatic > Marine > Coastal | place: USA: North Carolina...
GGTATACTTATCCAAACGAATATAATATTGGAACCTCCTCAAATCCAGAAACTTTCTGGAAGAGTGGTTCTTATAATCAAAATAGTAGACAATGGGGGCAGCAATTCTGTACTAGACTTGGTGTAGCTACAACTCCAGGAAAGGGGAAGGGAACCTTTGGTGTTGGTGCCAACGGTACACTGAATGATTATGTAACTGTATATGGTAATGGTAAGGATGTTGATGTAGTTATCGTTGACGATCCTGTGTCATATGATTGTGAGGAATGGTATAGTCCATCAACAGGTCAGAATAGATTTGTTCAGTACCAATGGTTTAATGAACTGAATACTTATGTGGCAGCTATCGATGATGATAGTCAGACACTTCCTACAGGAACTATTAGTTACTATGATAATGGTGCTAATCCTGAGTATCATGGAGTTCATGTTACTGGTACAGTAGCTGGTCAGTTCTATGGTTGGGCGAACGAAGCAAACATCTATGGACTGCAGATTCTAGGAAACATGCCATCGGGTCATAGTTTACCTGTCTTGCTTCTGTTTGATTATCTAAGAGCATTCCATGCACACAAACCACTAGTGAATGGTAAGAGATTGCCAACTATTTCAAACCACAGTTGGGGATACTCTTACAACTTGAGTGGTGATTATCCTTCTGGATATTCTATTGGAGATGTTCAGTTTGTTTATGATTCTTCTACTGCCACAACATATAATTCAAGTAATCCAAATCCATCTGGTTGGACCTTAGCAGGTTTGGCGCAAGACTTTGGTGTTGATGGTACAACTAAACTTAATGCACCTTATGCTGCTTTGGAAGCAGACTGTGAAGATGCTATCAACGATGGTATCATTCTTGTAGGTGCTGCTGGTAACAACAATCAATTGATGGTTGACCAAACTGACAACAGATATGGTTCTGTTGTAGCAATTGGTGGTAGTAACTATCCAATGTATCAGGGATCTGCTCCAGTCAATTCACCACAGTTTATTTCTGTTGGTGCTATCAGTAACTATGCTGATCTTAGAAGAGCATCTTTCTCTAACTATGGTCCCAAGGTTGATATATGGGCTCCTGGTCAAAATATTATATCTGCTTTCAACAGTTCTGGTTTTTCTGATGGAAAGTATGGTGGAGCACCAAACTATTACTATTCTATTAGTGGAACTAGCATGGCATCACCTCAGGTAGCAGGTATTCTTGCTGTCTATGCTACTGGTAAGTCTAGATTCACACACCAAGATGCAATCAGGTATCTTACACAGCACAACCAGATGGAATCGTTTGGTGCAAATGTGATGGATTGGGACATCGGTGGTGACCCACCTGCCACATACAATATCAATGTAGGAAACTCTGGATCATCTTCTTACACACTGAATGGAAATGATAGGAAGGGTACGGTTAATGGTAACAATGTTACCGTTAGTCTTAATGTAGGTGACACAGTAGTTTTTGATGTTGTTGCTCCTGGACATCCATTCTGGATTAAAACTTCTCCTACTACAGGTTTTGGAACTAATGAAGTTACTCAAGGTACAATATCTGGACAAGGAGAAAGTGCTGCTCTAGTTCAATGGGATACTACTGGTGTGACACCTGGAACATACTATTATATCTGTGAGTTTCATGGTTCGATGAATGGACAGATCGTAATTAGTTCAGGCGCTGGTGGATCTCAGGCAGATGATACCTGTCAGCAAGGTAGTCCTGATCGTGTCCTCAATTTATTTGATGAAGATAGAGGTCCTGAAGTTTCTGAAGGTGGGCGACAGGAAAACGATCAACTCAGAAAGGGGTGGAGAATCAATCCAATCAATGTGGAATATACTGATAAACCAGGGCAGATTTATCCTAGACCAAACATGTATTTTGGACCGTGATAAATAAAAGAGCCTAGCTCTTTATAAATGACTGATACAAAACCAGTTGAAGTTGAAGAGAAGGATAATGATGAAGACAAAAGTGAAGTTCTTGGTAATTTAGTGAAAGTTGTGGTCCTTATTTGGTCCGCCTCCCTTCTCACATTCAGCTATGTCCGTTTACCAAACGGTCAGAAAATCTTAGATTTCGATCCAACTTTTATAGCCTCGGTCTTTTCTGGATCGTTAGCTGCGTTCGGATTGAGTCCTGCCAAGAATGGATCTGCTCCTAAAAAAGCACCCCCTATTGGAAAGAAGGAAGAATCTAATGCAAAAAATTATTAATACTATAGCACTGCTATCTGGTCTCACTTCTCTTTGTGTGATCGGTGGTGGTGCTTATCTTTACATCAACAAAGACGCTCTCGCTGAGAAAGCGATTGCTCAAGTAGGTGCCGCTGCTACTCAGGCAATTCAGGAAGCACTGCCAGGTCTTTTGAGTTCTGCTATGCCTAAACAACCTGAACTACCTAAACAAACTGGCGGTGTCATGCCCCCAATTGGTATTAAATAATGGTAATTTCAGACTCGGATAAACCAACACCAACCCAAACACCAGAACCAAAGAAACCATCTGGGTGGAAGATAATGGTCAGCACTGCTGGTGCATTATTTGCTATCTCACATCTAGGTCTTCTTGGTTATCTAATTGATAGAAAAGCAGAACCATCAGTTCCACAGGTTCCAACTATCAATATCCCTCGTGGTGATTACTCGTCTTATAAAATCCATGCAGGTAAAGACGGTTACACCATTGAATACAAAGCAAACGATCCTGCCATCTTGGAGTCACATAGATCTCTAGATCTAGACAAAGAAAAGAAAGGACTCTTTGGCGGAGGAACTGAAAAGCGTACTGAGACTCGCTACGATCAATATACTATGGATGGCACCCGTAACATCGGAGGGGGTGCAATAGGTGAAGAGGGAAAGCAGAGTGCAAAGAGCGTAGAGTGTATCGTGGCGGACGCTGGAGCACGCTCACAGGGTGCGATGGCAGGTAGTGCTATTGCTGCTGGTGTCGCTGTCCCTGCACTGTCTGGCATCCCTTACATCGGATGGTTGGCAGGTGGTTGGGCACTGCTGCTAGGAAACAAAGCAGGATCCGAGATGGGTTCGCAAGTAGGACAAGTATTTAACGACTGCTGATGACATTATTCAACACTCCTCATAGAGAACCTTGGTATTCTATGATCAAGGAGTGTCAGGATGCAGTGGATAGACATACACAACTGTACTTGGAAACATATGATGTATTTCATTTGAATCAAGCAGACTTGATTCGTGTCTATATGTCTAGGTTGAAAGAGTGGATTATAGAGAATGAAAAATGACAGAGATTCCTTTGATACAAATTGATGGTAATGTGATACGAGAGATTCGTATCAATAATCCACCAGGATATTTGTTAGAACCACGAATGGCACTACCACCTAATGTCCCAGTGACAGAACAGATTGGTGTGCCAATTGTTAATGTACCTGGGTGTGTCGAAGCGCATGATGTTCAAGAGAACAACATGCTTGAGCAAGACGACCCTAAAGGTGTTAAGACATTCTGTGATGCTGGTGTGCCATCGTTCAATCCAATTGACTACAACAAAGATAAGCTCAAGTTTGAACACGAACCACCAGTACCACCAATCAAAGGAACACCAGACACCACACCAGATGTCACACCAGAAGTTCCTAAGGATGTTGTACCATCAGCACCTAAGCAAGAGTGTCCTACTAGAGAGCAGGTACTAAAAAACCCAATAGGAAAAATCCTAGAGGGTAACAAGAAGATTGTTGACTATGAATTGGTAGGTAAAGAATGCCTGATGGTAACAGAGCAACTTACTATACCAGATCAAATTATATACAACATACCTAACGCTGGTTTGGTTACAACTACAGCATCTATTGCAGTAGTTGCGACTAGTTCTGCACTACTTGCAAAACCAGTTGTAGATATACTCCTGAAGGTAGTGAAACCTGCCGTCAAGAAAACAATTAAAAAAATACAGACGGCACTTGGTAAAGCACCGCCTAAGTTATCTCGAACCGAACTACAAACTAATCAGTATCGTGAGAAGAAGGGACTACTCCCACTCAAGTTTGGTAAGAAAAAGAAAAAGTAATTAAGGATTGCCAATAGACATTGGTAGTCCTAAGTCTGATGCGTTTGTACTAGGGATAGAATGAGTATGCTGTTTGACTACAGTAACATTCTGCACCACAACATCAGCACATATTTTATAGTAAGGACTCTTTGGATGGAAACTGATTCCCTCCTTCAATAAATTTCCACAATTTTTTAATCTCGCGATCTCAAAATCGAGGCGCTTGTTAGCAGATAGTTGATTCATCATTGCGATGTTTGCTGCAGCAGCTTCTTTACATAGTTGCTGTAGTTTTTTGTCTTGTGGTCTAGACCATGTAGCAGACACACCTATCGACAAGTTGTAGTTATCTTTCTGTCCAGTTCTAGTTGGTTGAAACCACAATATGTCCCCAGGATTATCAGGTGCCCCGTCCCCTTTTGGGTTTCCATCGTCATCGAAATCACCAGTAAGATCTCTCATATCATACACTGGTGTGTCATAATAATCTTCATAAGGTTTCTGTGCTGAAATTGCCCCAGTGATATATGGAGTAATATTCAGCGTAGGTCCTTGACATTGAATACCATTACCATAAGTATTGGTAATGTACGGTCCTTGTAAAACCTGAATAGCTTGATTGGTAACTGAGCCAGAGCTATTTGCTACTGGAGCTGCTGTTGCGCTGACTCCTCCCACTGTTTCCGCATACGCAGGGGTTGCAGTTGCACTTAGGGCAAGTATTAGACATAGTTTTTTTCCTATTGCTGGAAGATTGAAGTGGTGTCGGTCACGCTGGTGACCTCTGTTGTTCTGTTTATAATTGTATGGTTTTGAAGCCCAGGTCCTTTGTAAGTTTCCGTAAACTGGAACGCTGCCCCTGGTGTTGTTTGTGTGAAGGTCGGTTTGCTTGTCGCCCCTGTCCATGTTGAAGTCACTCCATTAATAGTTACGCTGGTTGAACCTGTCCCTGGAGACAAGTTACCACTTGCTGTCACACCTGAACCAGTCGCTGAATACTGATATCCAGTCGAATAGTCCATTGAATTTATGGTTTCTGTTATTGTACTGGTAGTTTCAGTATGGCTAGTCATCGAGCCCTGTGTGAAATTTGGGACCACGGGGACCGCTTGCGCTGCAGGCGATCCGAGGAGAATTGCCATAAGAAATAACTTTCTCATGATATTAATCCTCAATCGATAACAGTTACCTCGGTTACATATTGTCCTACAGCACTAGAACCTGCTCCACCAGCGGTCACGGTTAGTACACCTGCACTGGTTACAGTACCAGCTAGAGAACCAGCAGTTCCCGCTGTGTAAGAAGTAACCGAACCGAAGTTAGGAATTGCCCCTACAGTTGCTGCACTAGTAGGCAATGCATCAGCTTGATTGTAAGATTGACTAAAGCTGAACGCTGCACCTGCAGTGTCCTGGGTCGCTGCAATAGTTCCTGGACTGTATACACCTGAGGTGATAGTACCAGCAGAAACTGTTCCAGCAGTTGATCCGTCTGTAGTATCAATATTTGAACCTGAGATACTGAACGACGAACCAAGTCTTGTTGCAGTCGATCTAGCTGCGTCAACAGTTAGTTGAACACTAGAGGAATGTTTAGTAACAAGTCCGCCTGCATTAGCTGCACTTGCGGTCATCAGTAACATAACGAGTGGTAAGAATTTTTTCATTGCACTCATAAAAATTGGATCCATATTTATTTAGTACAATCCTTAGTGTTCGGAATGAACGAAAGTAGCTTGACAACTCGTAACATTTCCTATATACTTTTGTAGTATTTCTTTACATAACATCCATGACTATCACCACGAACGAGTACGGACAACAAAACATCTTTGCAAAAGAACCTCAGATGGTAGTGGAGGACTACAATCGTAAGGGATTGTTTTCTCCTCAGCAGTATGCTGAGATCTATAACGGACGCTGGGCGATGATGGGTGTTGTGAGTGGGTTGCTTTCTTACCTGATTACTGGTAAACTGTTCTTTGGAATCTTCTGAAGATAAAATGCCCGATCCAGACGCTCTTTGGCAGGACATCCAGAAACTCGACGATTTGTATGAAGAGCTACTGTGGGATCCTGACGATGAGTTACAATTTACTCACGATGGCAAACGAGTCATCATCATTAACAAAACACAGGAGAACTTAAAATGAAATTTGGATTCACCCCAGAGGCAGAGATTCTTAACGCTCGCCTTGCTATGATTGGATTCGTTGCTGGTGTAGGTGCTTACCTTACCACTGGTCAAATTCTACCAGGCGTATTCTAATAAATAACAACTGAATATCGTCGCCGTAAGGATCCTCTGCCATGAAACAGAAGGATCCTTTTTTTCTTTTAAAGGTATGATAGAACAACAATTATTCCACATCTACGAGAAGGCAACTAACACACCTGTCAAGGTGTGCCTGACAGTTGATGAACTGGAACAACTAATCGCAGAAAGACGCATGGATTGGCGTCACTGGGAGGTCGAACCGTGCTATACTGACTACAGTGTGGAAGATGCATCGTTCTGAAATCAAGCAGCACCTTAAGTTTCTTAAGGATCTGAAGAAAGACTTACGACGCAACCCTAAACACAAGGTTCCTAAGCACCCCCTCAGAAATAAGTACAAACACTCATCTTTTAAGGGTTGACTGGTTTTCCACACTCCTGTATACTAAATAGGTAAACAAATGTAAAGTTTGTCTTACTTTCTTAACAAATCGCACTTTTAATTTATGACTGTTTCGTCTCTTTCGCAGCAGCGAGTGAGCAATTGGGAAGCGTTCTGTGAGTGGGTTACCAGCACCAACAACCGTCTCTATGTCGGTTGGTTTGGTGTGCTGATGATCCCTACGCTTCTTGCCGCTACTATCTGCTTCATCATCGCCTTCGTTGGCGCACCTCCCGTCGATATTGACGGCATCCGCGAACCTGTTGCAGGTTCTCTCATGTACGGTAACAACATCATCTCTGGTGCTGTTGTACCTTCTTCCAACGCTATTGGACTTCACTTCTATCCTATCTGGGAAGCAGCAACTCTAGATGAGTGGTTGTATAACGGTGGTCCTTTCCAGTTGGTTGTCTTCCACTTCTTGATCGGTATCTATGCATACATGGGTCGTGAGTGGGAACTGTCCTATCGTTTGGGTATGCGCCCTTGGATCTGTGTTGCTTACTCCGCTCCCGTCGCTGCCGCATCGGCAGTCTTCCTGGTCTATCCTTTTGGACAGGGTTCTTTTAGTGATGCTATGCCTCTTGGTATTTCTGGTACATTCAACTACATGCTTGTGTTCCAGGCAGAGCACAACATCCTGATGCATCCTTTCCATATGCTTGGAGTTGCTGGTGTCTTTGGTGGATCTCTATTTTCTGCTATGCATGGATCCCTCGTTACTTCTTCGCTGGTCAGAGAGACGACTGAAACTGAGTCTCAGAACTACGGTTATAAGTTTGGTCAAGAAGAAGAGACCTACAACATCGTTGCTGCACATGGATACTTCGGTCGCTTGATCTTCCAGTATGCTTCTTTTAACAACTCTCGCTCGCTGCATTTCTTCCTCGCAGCATGGCCAGTCGTGGGCATCTGGTTTACCGCCCTCGGCGTCAGCACCATGGCATTCAACCTCAACGGATTCAACTTCAATCAATCCATTGTTGAGAGTCAAGGTCGTGTGGTAAACACTTGGGCAGATGTGCTCAACCGTGCTGGTCTGGGCATGGAAGTTATGCACGAGCGTAATGCTCACAACTTCCCTCTCGACCTTGCTGCTGCTGAGTCCACCCCTGTGGCACTCACCGCACCTGCTATCGGTTGATATAAGTTACACATAAAAACACAAGGGACCTTCGGGTCCCTTTCTTTTTCTTCGATATTATTATGGACGACATTGCATCTAAGCGAAAAGCAATTGCAGTATGTAATCAAGGTGTTGTACAACAACTCTATGATGTCATCGCACAACTCGAATGGGATTGTTATGATGATGTCGTTGTACAGATCGGTGGTACATCTGTGTATGGTATTGATGGTGCTGGTACTAAATGGGCACCACTAAAAGGCACTCGAAAATATAACAAGGACGCCTTTATTGTTATTAAAAACAGGACTCGCGATCCATATGTGCCTTCCAAAACAATTGAAGAACAAAATGTAAATGACGAGGTTAAATAAAAATGGTAGCATCAACACTACAACAACAAACATTACAACGGGGATGGTTCGATGTCCTGGATGACTGGCTTAAACGAGATCGCTTTGTCTTTGTGGGTTGGTCTGGATTACTTCTTTTTCCCACTGCTTATCTGGCAATTGGTGGCTGGCTTACTGGCACGACCTTTGCTACGAGCTGGTACACCCACGGACTCGCGTCTAGTTATCTTGAGGGTGCTAATTTTCTCACAGCGGCTGTGTCAACGCCTGCTGATGCTATGGGTCATTCTCTTCTTCTACTTTGGGGTCCTGAGTCTCAGGGTAGCTTCGTCAGGTGGATCCAACTTGGGGGACTCTGGAATTTTGTGGCGCTCCACGGAGCCTTTGCTCTCATCGGTTTTATGCTCAGGCAGTTTGAACTTGCTCGCTTAATTGGTATCCGTCCGTACAATGCGATTGCTTTTTCAGGTCCTATTGCCGTATTTGTTAGTGTATTTCTCATCTACCCTCTCGGACAATCGAGTTGGTTCTTTGCGCCGTCCTTTGGCGTGTCGGCAATCTTCAGATTCCTACTTTTTCTACAAGGATTTCACAACTGGACACTCAACCCTTTCCACATGATGGGTGTTGCTGGTATCCTAGGTGGAGCACTCCTCTCTGCAATTCATGGAGTCACAGTAGAGAACACATTGTATCAAGATGGTGAACAAGCAAATACTTTCAAAGCATTCGACTCTACTCAAGAGGAAGAGACCTATTCCATGGTCACTGCCAACCGTTTCTGGTCTCAGATCTTTGGTATTGCATTTAGTAATAAGAGGTGGTTGCATTTCTTTATGCTGTTTGTTCCTGTTATGGGTTTGTGGACATCTTCCATCGGTATTATTGGTCTTGCTCTCAATCTTCGTGCTTATGACTTTGTAAGTCAAGAGATTCGTGCAGCAGAGGACCCTGAGTTTGAAACTTTCTACACTAAGAACATTCTTTTGAACGAAGGTCTTCGTGCATGGTTGGCACCAGTTGATCAACCACATGAAAACTTTGTGTTCCCAGAAGAAGTTCTTCCTAGAGGTAACGCACTCTGATGGTTGCAGTAATTAATCATTGATGTTATAATAGGGGTCTTCGGATCCCTATTTTTATGGACATACTTGTGTACACAACCGAAGGATGTTTCTATTGTACCCAGATTAAAAAGTTATTACAGCGAGCAAACTTAGAATATAAAACAATTCAGGTCGGTTCTTTAGAATATCCTAAAGCAAAATTTAAAGATGAATTTCCTAATTGTAAGGGATTCCCACATACTATTATTGATGGAGTAGAATACCCAGGCATAGTAGATGTAGCAAAACTGTTAGTCAAGAAAGGTTTAGTCAGTGCCAAAAAAGAGTAACGATCTCCACATAAATAGAGGCATAGAGCTCATGTTAAGGAGGGCTAAACCGAGCGAACCCAAGCTCGACAGGGGTTTTGGGATAAAGAGAACATTCACCCTCCTCAAGCGTAAGTTTTATTTCAACTTTGAACTGAGGTGGGGTAGGTAAACCACTACAGGAGTTGGAACAATGGAAACGGCAACAATCCTTTTCTTCTCGGCAACAGCATCATTCATGTTTTTATGTGTCGGGATTGTAGCAGGGTGGACCGCTAAGGACTTCATGCATGACTACTTCTACTCCAGAGAAGAAGCTATGGCAATGCATCCTGAGATGTATGATGAAGACGGCATGGTAATTAACGAAGAATTACTTTCAGTGAAATTTATTGATGAGGACTACGACGATGAAACTTTTGATGCATGAGGTGCTGCAAAAGGTATCCAACGCAAAGACGAAAGCAGAAAAGAAAAAACTCCTGCTACAGTACAACACACAGGCACTCAGATCTGTTCTGATCATCAACTTTGATGAGTCTGTGGTTAGTCTCCTACCACCTGGGGAACCTCCGTATCGTAAGAACGAGGCACCTGATGGCACGGAGCATACTGTCTTGGAGAAAGAGGCGAGACTTCTGCACCACTTCTTCAAGGGTGGTTCTAGTGTGAAGCAGACGAAGCGAGAGCAGATGTTTATTCAGATGCTCGAAGGTCTTAATGCTGGTGAAGCAAATGTCTTGGTCCTCGCTAAGGACAAGGAACTCGGTAAGCGTTGGAAGATCACTAGGCAGTGTGTTGAAGAGGCATTCCCACAAATCCAGTGGGGAGGTCGTTCCTGATGGGAAAAGGCATACGCATCATCCACGAGAATTGTGACCCAGATCAAGCAACAGATACAACTCTCCCATACTCTGCTTTCCTAGTAGAGTATGAGGTAGGTGAGGAGACTCGCTGGGACATCACAATGGCAGGCAAACAATCTGAGATCTTTGATCACTACTACGACACCTATGGTATCGTGAAAAATCTTACTCAGTCTAAGGGTAAGATGAATCCTAAACTATGGAATCCACCTGGATCGTCTAAGAAAAAATGAGAAAAGATCTCTTTGCTATTCCTGTATTTGAAACTCAGATCAAACTGAATAAAATCAAGACAATTGGTGGCGAATTTCAACCCACTTGGGAGAGTGGTGTCCTCACCACATTTGGTAGTGGGTTGACAGTTCGTCCTAGCACCTGGGAGTATCTAAAGAAAGTCATTCAACCATTTCTAGATGACTTGGGTGATCCATACAGAGAAATTACCTTTACTGGTATGTGGCGTAACAAATACGACCCTAGATCATACCAAGGATATCACATCCATCCAAACTCTCAGTGGAGTTTTATTATCTACGAGGATGTGACATCCAGAACAGCATTTATGAATCCATCTTTTGCATTGATCCAAAATCAAATGAGTGATAATGTAAAATCATTTCCATTGGATTACAGACCTAATCTAGAACCAGGCAGCATGATTGTGTTCCCCTCCTTCATAGGACACGAGGTGCTCCCTGGTAACACTGGTACGACACTATCAGGAAATATTCTTGTGAAGTATTAAAATATTATAAACTGTATCGTATGTTACCATTTGCACACACTATATAGTTATGGTATAATAACCACATCGTTCATCCTATGTTAGCAACGCTGCTAGCGATGACCCTCGCTCATCATAATGATGGCAACCCTTATGGGTGGCACATGAGTTGTGAAAGGTTC
>Ga0213860_10001025_pt1 | contig 11311 bp, 13 predicted proteins | sample PICome_3_FD_160118 | JGI IMG/M metagenome (GOLD analysis project Ga0213860, IMG submission 160118) | Coastal seawater microbial communities near Pivers Island, North Carolina, United States - PICO550 | ecosystem: Environmental > Aquatic > Marine > Coastal | place: USA: North Carolina...
TCAGTGGCAGGTGAAAATAACTACGACCCAAATAACATCAGTTACCAGTTCAACCCTGGAACGCGTGATCAAGCGTTGTTGCCAAACACCAAAGGCAAGACAAGCGTTACAAAAGAAGGTCCTGGTGAGGTTGGTTCAGACTACGAAGAAAACAACAGGAAGAACAAACAAACTGATGAAGACCTAGATATTGTCAAGTCACGAAATTATGGCGCAGGCACAGCGGTTTATCAGGTAACAGACTCTGACGTTGATAGCGTTGACCTGCTGTTCACGGTGCCAGCGGTGTTCTCTACGGCGCAAGAAGGGCTCGTCAAGGGTCAACAGTTTGATGCTGTGATTTTCTTTGATGTAAGGATTGCGGACAAAAGCGGCAAGTACAAAAACATCAAGAAAGCCGATGTCGCCAAGATTAGCCAAGATTTCAAAACTGATGGCAAAGGCAACCTCTTCTACATTGAGGGCATCAGCACGACTGGCTACCAATACAAAATACGCGGCATTGAACTAGAAGGCGAAGCACCTTGGACGATTCAAGTTCGCAAATATCCTGGCAAAGACTTTGCAGGCAACATCCCGCACAGTCAGAACAATGCTGGTGATCTTGACAGGCAGATTTTTCGTGCAACGTTTGACGAGTTTGAAGAAGTCGATAAACGTACGCCGTTAAAAAATGGCCGCAGAAATCAGCTTCTGTGGAGTGCTGTTACCGAAAACCAAAGCATCAGATTAGCGTATCCCTACGCAGCAACGGTAAGCATGAACATCTCAACAGAGGAGTTCCAAAGCCTGCCCACTAGAGCATATTTGGTGCGTGGCAGAAAAGTAAAAATCCCAAAAAACGCGGTTGTAAATAATGGGGAAACTGACGGGCCAAAGGCGATTGGGAGCTTGTACTTTGAAGGGTCTTTTAATGGCGAGCTATCTAATAGGCAAAAATGGACGACGTGCCCCGTCTGCATTTTCTACGATTTGCTCATCAATACAAGGTACGGCGCTGGTCACTTTATCGACAAGACAAATTTAAGTTGGGTTGATCTTTATCCTCTTTGCCAGTACGCAAACGAGCTAATAACTTTGGCCGACGGCACTAAAGAGCCGCGTTTTGCTTGCAACGTTCAGGTGTCATCACAGGCTGAAGCGTTCACCGTGCTGCAGGACTTTGCCAGCATTTTTAGGGGCATGATGTACTGGCAGTCGAATACGATTCAGGTCACAGCAGATCACGGCAACCTTGACGGTTCTGATGTTGATCCTGTTCACATCTTTTCTAATTCCAGCGTTATCGGCGGCGTGTTCAACTACAGCGGATCATCGCTGAAGACACGCAGCACCAGCATTAGAATCCGCTACAGCGATCCAGACAACCTCTATAAGCCAAACGTCATTTGCATTGAAGATGCAGACCTGATCTCAAAATACGGCTACCAAGTCAAAGAGGTCCTGGCTTTCGGCTGCACATCTAAAACGCAAGCGCAACGTATGGGGCGTTGGATGATGAAATCAGAAGAGCTGGACGCCAATACGGTTACGTTTGCAGTCGGGCTTGATGGAGCGTTGGTTTTTCCTGGGCAAGTCTTTGCGATTCAAGATGAGCTGCGTGCCCAGACGCGATTGTCTGGACGTATCAGCAGCTCTACGACAACAACGATCGTTGCGGATCAGTCGATCACATTGCCTGCTGGTGATACTCCAACGCTGACGTGTGTTCTGCGTAATGGAAAGGTTAAAAGCAAAAAGATTGACACTGATAACACCAGCGGCACCACAGTCACGATCAGGACGGACCAAGATAATACCGCATTTAGCTCTGAACCTCTGGTTGGTGCGGTGTATTCAATCAGCACCGATAGCGTCCAAGAGCAAAAATTCCGTTGCCTTTCTGTTGCGGACAATGGTGATGGAACGTTTGCTGTTGTTGCTGTGCAGTTCAACGACAGCATCTATGCTGCTGCGGACAATCCCGATGCCATTCTGGAATTAGACGACATCACTACCGTGGATGAAAGGCCACCTATCCCTGTGATCTGATGCCGATTGAGTTCCAGCGAATCGACAAGGATGGTGGCGTTACTAATCGCGCAGTAGCCTCATGGTCAAGAGGTGAAGGTGGCTTCACTGCGTCTTTCGACGTCAGGTATCGCATCGACAAAGGAACGTTCAAAGAATTAAGCACGACGGCAACTACTTTTGAGATTGAGGGTCTCAAGCCTGGCAGGACGTTAGAGGTTCAAGTTAGAGCTGTTGGAATAAGAATTGGAGACGCAGCACCTAAGAAGTCTCGTCGGGCAAAAGTCAAAGCGATAGTTCCAGACCTTTCAGATCCTGTTCCTAGCATCTCTAACCTTACCGTCAGCCCTATTGATGACAAACAGGCCATTTTGAGATGGACTCCTCCTGCTGCTCAAAGACTGAACAATCTTGTTGCTCTGATTAGGCACTCAAGAAAGACTGATGGCTCTGGAACGTTTGCCGGTGCGGTCAAACTTGCTGAAGTGCCAGTTTCGGCCAGCGCAGTCACCGTACCGTTTTTGAATGGTGAATACATCATCAAGCTCAAGGATGATGTAACCAGAAAGAAAAGCAGCACTGCCGTTAGTACTGTCGTCAATATCCCTGACGCTACATAGGAGGTTCTCAAAATGTCTTTTACTGCATCAAAGCGCACGGTGCTCAACATCCGTGAAGATACAACCACCCCACCATTCAGCAGCGGCAGTTTCACTCGTGGTGTGTTTTATAGCGATGCCTACGGCGGCTTGGTCTTAGACGGAGATGCGCTGTGGGATAACGAGATCTCAGGCAACATTGATAGCTTTCTTGGCGAGATTGATTTTATTGGAACTCGTGGGCGCTCTGGAGAGTATGAGTTCAGTACGATTGTTGACCTTGGCGGAAAATTTGAAGTAACGCTGGATGCAATTTTAGGCAACCTTAGTCTGGCTCCAGATGATCTAATCGACAGCCGCACTGAATTGATTGATACTTGGCCTGACTTTGATTCGTACTTGGCAGAAGAGACTGACGCCACTCTTTATTTTCGCGCCAGTGACGAAGCCAAGACGACAGGAACATTCCAGCTGGCGGGCTCTGATTACTTCCTGCTGGAAGACGGCAGCAAGCTGCGGCAAGAGCTGCCTGTTACCTTTGGACCCTGGAGAGTTTTGAATCGAAACACGTTTGTTGGCAGAACGTTCCAGTTCAAGGCAGTGCTTGAGTCTGACAGCGATTCCCAAACACCCTTGATCAATGAGCTGGGTGTTTCGATGTCGATTCCTGCCCGAACGGAAAGCAGCCAGGTGATTGAGTCTGGAGCAGCAGCAAAGGTAGTGACTTTCACAAATGCGTTCTATGAAGCGCCCACTGTCGGCATCACGGCTTTCAACCTTGCCAGCGGGGATTATTATGAAGTGACATCCGTGACCCGCACTGGTTTCACGGTCCACTTCAAGGATTCAAGCAATTCGTCAGTGGATCGGGATTTTTCCTATGTGGCAGCGGGCTTCGGCTCTGAGCAAACCTAAAAATGGCCCGTCACGACTACCAGATTGCCAATGCTACCGGAGCTTCAGTCAGAGCAGATCTAAACAACGTTCTTGCGGCAATTCAATCTGTCAACAGCGGAAGTGGTACGCCAAGCAGTACGGTCGCTTATCAGTATTTCATTGACGAAAGCGTAACGCCTGCACTAATCAAGCAGCGGAATGCTGCTGATAATGGCGACATCTTGCTGGGTGAAGTCGGCGGGCAAGCGTATTTCTCTAGCGGAACTCAAAGCAAGCCCGGTATTTCATTTAGGAATGACACCGATCTTGGGTTGCGCCGAAATACTGAAGACAAGCTCAGTATTGTCACCAATGGCAGTGATCGCGTAACTGTTGATGCAAGCGGGAATGTGGGCATCGGGGTTGTGGTCCCAGACGCAAACTTGCACGTTGAGAACAGTCCTGACTGCACTGTTCAAATAACAAGCGGGACTTCCGGCCAATCAAGAATCAGGTTAGGTGATACAGGCGACGCAAATATCGGCAAGATTCAATATGACAACAGCAGCAACAGTCTTTCCTTTGATACAAACAACAGCACGAGGCTAACGATTCTTTCTAACGGCAAGTGCGGCATCGGTGAGACAACACCTACTGAACTTTTGCACGTTGCTGGCAACATTAAAACAACTGGCAATATAGATATTGCAGACGGCAACATCACTAACGGTTCGCCTGCAATCGGCACCAGTGGCTTTGATTTGCGAAACAATAGCGTTCATAAACTTGGCAGAAATGCTGAGGCTGCTCTTGCCGTGCTGCAGGTGTTTGGCGGCAGCGGTGAAGCAAAAGTTAAAGGTGATGGTAATCTGCAAAACACCAACAACAGCTATGGAGGACTTTCAGACAGCAAGCTGAAAGAAAACATTGTTGATGCTAATTCACAGTGGGATGACATTAAGGACGTCCGGGTTAGAAACTACAACTTCAAATCAAGCACTGGCTACGGAACTCACACGCAAATTGGTGTGATCGCACAAGAGCTTGAAGCTGTATCACCAGGGCTTGTCAAAGAATCAAGCGATGAAGATGCTGACGGCAACAGCCTTGGCACAACAACAAAAACAGTGTCCTACTCTGTTTTGTATATGAAAGCTGTCAAAGCCTTGCAAGAGGCCATGGATCGCATCGAAACCCTTGAAGCTAAAGTCGCTGCACTGGAGGCTGGCAACTGATGGCTGACACAAAGTTATCTGATCTCACTGAACTGACAGCGCCTGCATCAGACGATGACTTTCTGGTGCTTGACACCTCAGAGTCAGTCGCTGCCGATAAGAACAAGAAAATCAGTTATGGCACATTGCTGACTGAAATTCCGGCTGGCAGTGCTGCCGCTCCATCACTTGGTTTTACTGGCGATAGTGACGCCACTGGATTCTTCCGCAGTGCTGAAGATGAAATTGCGATCAGCACAGGCGATACGCTGAATTCAAAGTTCACAACCACAGGTTTTCAAGTTGGCAGTGGAACGGCGACTGCACAGTTTCACACGTTCAAAGCTACGACTGGTGATGATGTAATTATCGAAAACAGCGAAGCTGGAGCACTTGAAGGTCCCAACGTTGTTTTCTATCGCAACTCTGCATCACCTGCTGCTGATGATGTCCTTGGAACGCTTGAGTTTCGGGGTGAAGACGATGCTGGCGAAGAAGCACAATCTTATGCAGAAGTTACCGCCAGCATTGTTGACGCAAGCAGCGGCAGTGAAGATGGACGGCTTGACTTTGTTGTAGCTAAAGCAGGCGATCCCGCGACTGTTGTGCGACTGCAAGAGAGCAAAGTTGGCATCAATGAGCTTGCACCTGAATCACCGCTCCACATCACGGATGGAAGCACTGAAGCTGTTCGGCTTGAATGTGCCAACGATGATGCTGCATCTGGTGCGGACATCAGGATGTACCGCCATCGGGACAATGCTGTCGGTCAAGACGGCGATGAACTGAGCACTCTGTATTTCAGAGGCAACAATGATGATGGCACGCAGTCACAGCGCCCGATTGATTATGCAGCGATCCAAGCTGTCATCGCTGATGCAAGTGATACGACAGAAGACGGCAAGCTTCGTTTACAGGTCCAGACTGCTGGGACGCTGACGACGCAGGTTGAGGTCAGTGCCAACACGATTGGATTCTTTGGCGCGACTCCTGCCACACAAGCAACGGCGATCACGGACATCAATACAACTGCAACGACTGGAACGTTGCCTACGGCTGCTGATGCGAACAGCATCGCCAACGCTGCATCACCGACAAATACTGAATTGCTGCAGTATTGCGTGACGCTTGAAGCAAAGGTTGAGGCATTGATTGACGCATTGCAACGTCACGGGTTGATGGGCACTTGACGGCTTAAACGTTAGACTGTAGGTACGCAGTCTTCAGTGCTAAGCCGTGGCAAACGTCAAAATCACAGAACTGACGGCACTGACCGATCCCGCTAGTTCTGACGTATTGCCGATTGTTGATGTCGGTGCTGACGAGACAAAAAAAGTAACGATTGCGGACTTGCTTGAGAATGCAGGCGACGGTAGTGCTGCCAACCCTGCTTTTTCGTTTGATAACGACAAGAATACCGGCATTTACCGCCCTGGAGTGGATCAACTCGCCATCAGCACTGGTGGAACGGGGAGGTTGTTTATTGATAGCTCGGGCAACGCTGGCATCGGCACGTCGGGTCCTGTTGGTCCGTTGCACGTTGCTGGTGATACGTCAGCTGCCGGGGAATATTCGATTCTGAACGTATCTGATACGTCGGATACTACCAAAGGCCTTCGTCTTGCTTATGACGACGTAAATGATTGCGGTGTTATTGCCGCTTCAGACAGAGGATCTGGTTGGAAAAACGTTGTAATTGCACCTGCCTTAGGCAATGTCGGGATTGGCACTGCGAGTCCTGCAGTTGCGTGTGATGTTGATGGCCAGGTTCGTGCCGCCAATGGCATTCTGTTTGGTAGTGACACCGCAGCGGCTAATGCGCTGGATGATTATGAGGAAGGGACGTGGACTCCTGTTCACTCGGATGGCACTAATACGGCAACATTGTCTGGATTATATCGAAAGGTAGGAAACATAGTTTACTTTAGAGTAAGAACCAGCGTCGACAGTGGAACAGCGACGTTAAAAGTTGGCTCTGTTTCTGGGCTTCCTTTTACAAATATCTCTACTATTGTAGGCGTGGGCGGGAAAGTAATTAAGACTACTGGGGTCACATCTGACACTTCATTTGTCGGATACGACCCCAATCATGCAGCAATCAATCTAAACCTGGCTGGGAACGTTACAATTACCACTAGCAATCGATGGGTATGTTCTTTCACTGCCGTAGTTTTTTAATTTTTTAGCCCGCAACGGCTCAAAACTAAGACCCCTGTAAACCTGTTACGTCTGGAGGACGTTCCTAAACATGGCTCTCTCAAAAGAAACCGTTGTTGACAAGATCGAAGTAATGGAAAGCAACGCCATCCAAGTGCGTTCTGCGATCCGTGTACTAGAGGATGGCGAAGTGCTGTCCCAGTCCTATCACCGTCACGTACTTGAAGAAGGCGCTGACTTGACCAACGAAGACCCAAAGGTTGTGGCTATTGCCAACGCTGCCTGGGCTTGATCAAACTAACTAGCTATGTCTACCACTTACGCCTGGTCAATCAACACCCTTGAGCGCACTACCGCTGACGGGATTGTCTATAACGTCCACTTCACCGTCGCCGCTGCTGACGAAACCTATTCGTCTAGTGCTTATGGCAACGTGCCCCTCGAAGCTCCTGCTGAAGGTGATGCGGTCGTCCCCTACGCCGAACTGACTGAAGAAGTCGTTGTCGGCTGGACAAAGGACGCCCTGGGTGCTGAGCAGATTGAAGCGCTTGAAGCACGCCTGCAAACTGAGCTTGACGAACAAGCCGCGCCGACGAAAGCTACTGGAACGCCTTGGTGAAAAGGCTAAACTAAAGACACAGATCTAAGTTCCTGGGTTGCTGTCATGGCCCTTTATCCGTTCACGACTGCAACGCTGACGAGCCTGACAGCAGCAGGTACGACTAATTCAATCAAGGTCAACGCGCAGGCCGTTACGTTCCAAGTGACGGTGAGCAGCATTGGAACGAATGTGCAGGTGCGTTTTGAGGGCAGCCTTGACGACACCAACTTCTTCAACCTTGATGACGAGGCTCAAGACACCACGATCTCCGCTGATGGAACCACTGGGTATTCGTTAAGTGGAACTCCTGTGGAGTATGTACGCTTGCGCTTGGTCAGCATCACTGGTGGGACGCCTACTGTTGCAACAGTGGTTGGAGCCCTTTGAGGCATGGCAGGAAGATTACGCACCAGCATCAACATTGGATTAAACAACGGGTTGCGTCAAAGCATTTCAGGTGGCGATGCTGTGGCCCTTGTGCTCAAAAATTTGATTACGCAAGGCGGTAATCAGCTGATTACACAGTCTGGCGACACATTGACAGGGAATGTTCGACAGAGCGTGACTGGAGGGGCGAGCGGACAATTAGCACTTGCATTCTTAGAGTACACAACGGTTGCCAATACATCTACCTTCACGTTACGTGCTGCAAGTGGATCAAACAACTATGAGGTTGATTGGGGTGATGGAACAGTTCAATCATACACAAGTACAGCACCAACCCACACTTATGCCAGTGCTGATACATATACTATTAAAATAACTCCCGCAGAGGGGTCTACCTATAATCCACAATTTACTCATGCCCTTTCTGAGACTTCTATTGCAGAAATAGATGGAACAGGTGGAACATCCTTAACCAGTTTGTACTTTGGTTTTTGGGGTGCTTCAAACCTAACTTCCATTAGTTCTAACATTGATACTTCCAATGTAACCAACTTCAGGCTTGCTTTTGCTGTTAATAATTCATTGACTACATTCCCTTTGATTGATACTTCAAGTGGAACTGACTTCACACGAGCTTGGGATTCATGTACATCTTTAACTGGAATACCATCACTTAATTTTTCAAGTGCTACTACCTTCAATGGTTTATTCCAGTATTCTAGTAATTTTGCAAACGTACCAGCAAATATGTTTGACAACACTGGCACAATTACTGGTGACTGGGCTAACGCCTTTAGAAACTGTGCATTGACTGTTCAATCTATTGAAAACGTCCTTGTGTCTCTTGATACTAATGGTTTATCTAATAACATATTAGGTATTGATGGTGGTAGTAATGCTGCTAAGACAACGTGGAGTGCAGCAGCAAACACTGCTTATACTAACCTCATTAACAAGGGTTGGACGATCACCTACAACACATAAACCTATGGACAACACCAGTTATTACGTCTGCCACGGACCTGCTGCGGTTCACTACGTTGAACTAGAGCAAGGCAGCACACTCGAATCAGGTCAACCCAATATCGAACAATTCGACAACGAACAAGAAGCCAAGCCCCGTGCTGAAGATCTTGGTTTTGTCTTTACAATTGCAGAAGATCCACAGCTCTAATTCCAAGCCGCGTCACAATAAAAAGATGTATCGCTGCCAAGGAAAGTAATGGATCGTCACACCTACGAAAACTGGAAAAAGATAAAAGAGCTAATGGAACGAGAAGGCCGCACGGACAGCATGTTTTACAAGCGTGCAGTGGCGATCCTGGCAGGAAAACCGGATCCCTTGCGCTAGTATGGTTGTATGAGAGTTTCATGAGAGTTTCCTGTGAAGGTCGAGATCATCGCCGCCATCGCGACCGCAGGACTCGGAGTGAGCGGTACTGCTTGGATCGGCTATCTCCAGGCCAACAGTGAAGCCCGCGAAAGCGTCGTCAGACTTAGTACCGTTGCAGAATCTATCAACGAACAGCTAGGTCATATGCGAACAGAGATGAAGAAAGATCGCGAAGTGGTACGTGAAATGATGGTAGATCACAACGCACGCCTCCGAGTACTTGAATCGCAGCGCTAAAGTAACGTAGACTGCTTTCAACGCACCTGAATCATCATGCACATCGAAGAAATCCTCGCACACCCAGTTTTCTGGATCGTGTATGCGGCTGCGTCTGAGATCATCGGCCTGTCGCCTCTCAAGGACAACACCGTGGTTCAGTTCTTGCTTCATGCGCTCCGCAGACTCAAGCCAAAAAAGGGCTGATTCCTGCTGACGGTCGCTGGCTATGGCGGTTTGACACGCGATCACCACTACAGGATCTGCAGCGTGCCATCAACCGCCGCAAATTCGAGGCGACCTTAAAGCCCAGGCTGGATACCGTGATCGAGGATTGGCACGCGGCACAACCTGATAACAAGCCACAAGCGGTGATCGTTGAAGAAAACGGTCATGATGCAACAGGTTTAGGTCCACCACTCAGCATTCGCTATTCCTGGACGATGAATCAGAAACCGATCCGGCTGATTGACCTGTTTAAGTATTACAAAAAGCTTGGTCATCAAACAGCTGCGATTCAAGAGCTGGAAGGCGAGATCAATGCGCTTGATCCTTATATCCTGAGCCGCGACTCGGCCTGGTATCGCACTTGGGTCGCCGCCGTGGCGCCAAAGCCCCAGCAACAGCTCGTGACTGTTGAGCAGGTTGCTGAAATCTCGGGATGGAAAACAGGCCAGTTCAATGACAAGTTCATGAATGATCTGAACATGCTTGTGCGTGTTGCTGACATGACAAGCTTGAACCAGCGTCGTCACCTGATTTCGCAAACATGTCACGAGACTGGCCGTTATCGCTGGATGAAAGAACTGGCGGATGGGAGTGCATACGAAGGACGTTCGGATCTTGGAAATACCCAGCCCGGTGATGGGCCTAAATATCGCGGTGGGGGTGTGATCCAGCTGACTGGCCGCTACAACTACCAACGCTTTAGTGACTGGTTAGAACGCAATGGCATGAAAGATGATAAAGTGATGAGATTTGGTGCAGATTACGTTGCTGACAACTACCCGTTTTTATCTGCAATTTGCTGGATCGAAGAAAATAGATGGGATGAAGTCTGCAAAAGTGAAGATGTATATCAAGTTACCAAGGTGCTAAATGGTGGGTACAACGGCCTAGAGGATCGGATTAAATACTACAATAGAGCCTGCAAAGTTATTACGGAATGACTGTTCTTGCTGACTGGCAGATCCGCAGCTGCTGCGAAGGTGCTCAAATGGTTCATCCCTTTGCGTTGGATCTGCTTAATCCAGCATCGCTTGACGTACGCCTTGGGTTTAATTTGATGATCGAGGTTGCAGACACGCCTGAGCTGCAGCGCATTGATATTTCAGATCGCACCGAAGATAATCCTTACTTCCTGCAGCCTGGTGAATTTTGCCTTGCTGAAACGATCGAAACTTTCAATCTGCCTGACACGATTAGTTGTCAATTTGTGCTTAAGTCAAGTCGCGCACGATCAGGGCTGAACCATCTTTTGGCTGGATGGTGTGATCCAGGTTGGCACGGATCAAAACTTACACTTGAGCTGAAAAACGAACGACGTTTTCACGACATTGCGCTTTACCCTAACCTAAAGATTGGGCAGATGGTTTTTCATTACATGTCTGAAGTGCCCGCTAAATCTTATCGTGAAGTGGGTCATTACAATAACCACTCGACGGTGATGCCATCAGTAGTTTGAATAGGGCAGTTGATCGCGCATCATGGCTTGGGCTGACTGGATGATGGCGAACCAAACGCTTGAAGAAGAGCTGCATCTCGAAGCAACGGTGCGTGAGATTTCTGATAACACCGATATATCGGTGCTTGCTGATTTATGCATCATGCTGACACGTCAGAATTGGCATCAAAGAAA
>Ga0213860_10001027_pt1 | contig 11304 bp, 11 predicted proteins | sample PICome_3_FD_160118 | JGI IMG/M metagenome (GOLD analysis project Ga0213860, IMG submission 160118) | Coastal seawater microbial communities near Pivers Island, North Carolina, United States - PICO550 | ecosystem: Environmental > Aquatic > Marine > Coastal | place: USA: North Carolina...
AATTTGTACTGGATCTTGAGACTCTAAAGCTATAAGCAATATTTTTTCTTCTTTAACTAAAAAAGGTCTAAAAGTTACTTCTTTATTAGTAGAAGGTACCGTTATTTTATATTTTGGTACATTATTCAGTTTTGGTAAACTCATTCATTTCACTCCTATAATATATCGATTCCACCTAATGGTGTATCAATGTCCATATTTACAAATCCTTGTGTATTACTTGATCTTCTCCAGTTTGTATAAGCAAAGCTTACTGTTAACTGAACAAGCCCGTCAAGTTCATTGTTTAATTCAATAGCACTAGTAGATATAGGAAACGCTTCAAGTAAATCTACTGAATACACTGTTCCTCCACCAATGCCGGCATTAAATCTTATCGGTCCTACTTGTTTGCTGAGACCAGCTAAAGGTTGTCTCAATTGGTGTATAGTAATTGTTCTAGCATATTGACTTTTATAATTACTAGTATAAGCTGCTCCACCTGCTTCTGGTATTGCAGTATTTCTCCAAGCATCAAAATATTCTTTAACTCCATAATCATTCATTAAATAAAATGTCATACTAACATCATCTACAGCGTAACCATACGCAACTTTTTGAAATTCCATACCAATTCTTCGATCATTAGTGAGTGTTACCTTTGATGGTAAAGTTGTATTTGAACATAATATATTTAATTCTCTGCCAGAAGCACCACCGCCTCCACCAGTTAATAACCCCACTATTCCTTGAAGTAATCCTCCTCCGCCACCAAAGGTTGTTGGAAATGTAACTAAAAATCTATTGCTTCTTGCAAAACCGAGTTTTGTATTAGCTAGTGCTTTTAAATCATCAATTGAATTAGCCATTTGCTATCTTTCTTGAATCTGAATATACTCTTCCAGCAGAAGCTTTTTTCCAACTTGCAGTTGGTAAAAATGTAGCAATCTCCCACTCTGGTGCTGGTACTTGCGCAAATCGCGATTTAACGTGATCTAAAAGATAATGTTTAAAGCAAGGTTGAAAATATTTAAATCTTGCAGCACCTTTGAGTAATCTATATGTTAATGTAAATCGAGTTGATTCGTCGTATTTTTTATTATTAACAACATCTAATAAACTATCTAAAAACTTTGCTCTTAAAACTGGAGGAATATAATGTAGGTTTAAGCCTTTAAATCCACCATCAGCTTTTTCAACTGGTATTACTAACGGAAAGGTATCGTAATATGGAAGTTTATCTTTAAGTTTTGGATCATAGAAAAACATCATCATACTACCAAGTAAAGGACTGCTTACTTTATTAATTTCATCTTCTCTCATTAATGCTTCGCGATTTACTCGAGTAAGTCTTTGTACTCGACGACGAAACCAATCTCGAGATTCTTGTGTACGAGGTGTAATGCCTTTTCTAAAAGCTTCAAGTTCCAGTTTTTGAAATAAGTTACTCATAAGTCTATTTATATCGTTTTCTACGCTTTTTTCGATATGTAGGTAACGGTTTATATACTTTAAGTTTTCCAGGAACTGGCTTTGTTAGTAGCTTCATTTCTTGTAAAGTTTTTTCTGTCCATACTTGAAATTCCCATTTTCTATCTTTTGCATATTCGTTTGCTGCTTCCCATTTATTCATATTTTTAACATATGTAAGACCTTCAGTAATATATCGTTTAGTTCTTTTTGGTCCTATTGGCGGAACAGTTTCTTTTTCGGGTTTTATTTCTACTAGTAAAGTTTTGTCTTCAAATATTATTTTAAGATCAACATAATATTTATGATATTTTTTATCAACATCATAATAATAAGGAATAACTACTTCTTCTGAACTCCAGCCTTTAACCTTTGGGTTTTTATCACACCATGCAAAAACTGCCTTCTCCCACAAAGACCTATATACTACAGAAGAAGAATCTCCTTTGTATTTCTCTTTATTTTTGACTTGATATCTACCTGAATAAACCATGTGTAACTGTTATAAATATAAAAATAAGATTCTAATATTATCTATAAGGATTAAACATGTCTGAACTCGATATCATAAGTCAAAAATCTGGTCCTCTAGGAGAATCAATTAAAAACCCATTAAATCCAGCATTTAGTGATTTTGCTAACGGTGGCTCTAATAAAATTAATAGTACTAATTCAAATTTAGGACTTGATGACGATTTAGTAGCTCAAACAATAATACAAAATAAATTAGACTTTATATCAAGTGGTGGAGGTAGCAAACTTGAATATCCTATAGATGTAAGTGGAAATCCTGCTTATGCTGCTACAGTAAAATTTCAAATTATGGAATATGGTATGCCTAATGAAGGTGAATCACAAAAAAATCATGCACAAACACCATCTGACAATATATCAGTAGAAACATTAAAACCTAAAGTTGAACAGCAAGATGATCAACTTGGTATAGATGGACCTGCAGCTGCAGCAGCAAGATTACAAGCACAAGCTTATTCAGATGACGCGGCATCAGCTAATGTAAGAAATCCTGGATTTCAATTTGTTGATGACGCAGCAGTTACACAATCATTTGTTAAAACTAAAAGTGAAGATGAAGCTGATGCAAAAAATATAAAAGCAAGTTCTTCTTCAAAATTTAAAATTGATTTTTTTAAAAAATTAGGATCTCCTAGTATTGTAATGTATTTTCCTCTTAGTCAAACATTTTACGATAATATAGCATATGGTACCGCCGATTTAGGAATTGCAGGAGCAGTGGCTGAAGGCGCGGCTGCAGTTGGAGAAAATGAAGTCAGAGCTGCTGCTATGGATGCAATGGGGAAAACATATAAGACTTATATAGATGTATTAGGTGATATATCTGGAAGTCTTACTTCAGCTGCAAAATCTGATGCTGCAAGAACAGCAGCATCGAGAGTGTTAAGTAAATTTCCTCTTGGTATAGGTAATGCGGCTACTTTAATAAATAGAATGACAATTAATCCTAATGTTAGAACACTATTTAACGGTGTTAATATAAGAGAATTTGCTTTTCAATTTAAATTAATATCAACTTCTCCAGAAGAAGGAGAAATGATACAAAAAATAATAAAAATTTTTAGAAAAGAAGCATATCCTGAAGCTTATAACGTTACATTTGGATCTGAAACAAATGTTGCTTTAGGTTATAATTTTCCAAATGCTTTTAAAATTTCTTTTCATTTTAAAGGTGTAGAAAATAAAAATATACCTAAAATATTGCCTTGTTATTTAAGATCAGTAGGACACACTATCAATCCAACAGGCGGTGGTTTTCGAAATGATGGAAAACCAAATGAAATTGATTTAACATTAACTTTTTCAGAATATAGAGCATTGCAATCACAAGATATAGAGAAAGGATACTAATGTTATATTTTAATGAATTTCCTAAAGTTCAATATAAATTTGGAAATGAAATTGATCCTGTAATTTTTCAAGATTTATCAATATATGCTGATGTGGTTGATCAAATTAAAGATTCTATTTCTTTTCTTAATGTTCATACAATACAAGAAGGGTTTAGAGCAGATCAAGTTTCAATACAATTGTATGGAACATCTTTATATTACTGGACTTTTTTTCTCTTAAACGATAATATAAGACAACAAGGTTGGCCATTAACAAGACCTGAACTCACAACATATATTCAAAAAGTTTTTCCAAATACCACTTTAACAGTAAGAGATGTAGATCTTCCAACTAAATTTAAAGTTGGTCAAACTGTTTCAGGTGGAATATCTGGTGCTTCAGGCAAAATAATAAGAAGAAATTTAAATTTAGGACAAATTGTAATAGAAGGTAATGTAGGGTTTAGAGAAAGTGGAGAGTTACTTACATCAGTTAATTCATCTGGCGTTAGTGAAACAATGTCTGCAATTTCAAGTTCGAAGGAATATTTGTCTGCTGCTTATTATATAGATGGAACATCAGCATTAGTTGATATAGATCCAGCCACAGGTCCAGGAGCTTTGCTTACAGAAAAAACACATGAAGACGTTTATTTTGCAACAAATGAAAGTTTAAGACAAATCAAAGTTATTAAACCGAGTCAAATAACAAATATAATTACTAGTTTTAAAAGATCTGTAAGAGGTTAGTATGGCTCAATATGACCGTAAAATTTCTAGAACAGTTGATACTTCTAGTGAATATATTTTAACATCAGCTGTTATATCTTCTGATCGTACAGAATATTCTACAGAAATATCAGCAGTAACATCTGAATTTGTTATATATGAACATATAGAAAAGCCGTATTTAACTATGGTGTTTCAATTTTACGACGATGCTAACATAGTGCAAACAGTTGATATTCAAGGCGGTGAAAAACTAACTATAAAACTTCAACAAACTGAAGAAATTGATACAGGAATAGAGATAGTAAAAGAATTTGTAATCGATAAAATAACTTCAGTCGTTAAAGCAGATGATCGATCAGAAATAGTAGTACTTCATTGTACTGAGTACCATATGTTTGAATCTGTTGTTCAAAACATAAATAAATGTTATAATGGTTCACCATCGAGCATTATTGAAAACATAATCACAAACTATACAAATAAAAAAATAGTGATAGATGGCGTAGATTCTGTTAATGATATGAAAGTGATTATTCCTAATTTGAATCCAATAGCAGCTGCAACATGGTTAAAAGAAAGAACAACAACAGCACTCGGTCTTCCATTTTTTTTATTTTCTCCGTTAGGTGTTAATAATTTGGTATTAAGAAGTTTTGAAGAAATGTTAAAACAACCAGTTGAAAATATTACAACACCTTATGTTTATTCTTCAAGTTTAATTAATTCTGTAGGAATGTCTAAATATTATTCAATACAAAATTACAGATATGAATCTTCAGATAATTTAACTAAATTAATTAATGCTGGTTTAGTTAATAGCACATATTCTTTTTATGATATTCATAGAGGTATTCCAGAAACAATTAATTTTAAAGCTGAAAATATGTTTGAAACTTTAACCACTTTAAACTTATTAGGTGGAGAAAATAAAAGATATAATTATGCATCAGACTATAAAATTAAAGATAAAAAAATATCAAATTATTCTTCACACACAATTAGTAAAATATCATCTAGTGGTGCATACAGAGGAAGAGACATTGCTGAATTTAGAAGTTATGGCGATGAAACTTTAGGTGGAGATCATAATAAAATTATTACTAGTAAATCTATAAAGGGGTTTATATCAAAAAATCCATTAATGATAACTGTTAAAGGTAGAGAATTTATTACTGGAAATAATAATTACACAATAGGAAAAACTATTAGAATTATATTTTTAGATACAGATCCAGCGTCAGATAAAATTGCAGGAAGAAAAGATTTAAAAAAATCAGGTGATTATATAATAGTAGGCGCTAAGCATTCTTTTGGTGGAGAAACTGTAAATACAGAGTTATTATGTGGAAGAATAGCGTCTTTAGGTGAGGAGATACAACTCTAATGATAAAAGATTTTTATGGTGATAACGTAAGATGGTTTATTGGTATTGTGGTTGATACTAATGATCCTCTTAAATTAGATAGAGTTAAAGTCAGAGTATGGGGAATACATACTTCAAATACTGGTGATATTTCTAATGATGATTTACCATGGGCGAGTGTTTGCATACCAGTAACAGAAGGCGGTAGCTCAGGTATAGGTGCTAATTCTCAAATTAAACCGAGAGCTCAAGTTTTTGGTTTATTCTTAGATGGAAAAGATTCACAATTACCAATGATTTTAGGTTCTATACCTAAAATTGAACAAATAAGAAGTGATTTAAATGCTACAGTTGAAACTTATAATAATGATCCTGGTGGACAATCTGGAGATAATCAAGATAAAGCACCGCCTTATGATGAATCTTTAAAAATAGGCGTAGATGGTAGACCCGGCGGTGATCTTCCTGGTGCTAATAATAACGAAAAAGCTATAAACTTTTTTCTATCAGTTGAAGGTGGTAGTTTTACTATAGAACAAGCTTGTGGAATTTTAGGAAACTTATTAAAAGAATCAAATAATAGAGGAGTTATTGATCCTGCGGCTATTAACAGGTCTGAAGGATCTCAAGGAATAGCACAATGGAATCCTGCAAAAGCAGCAGGAGAAAGATTACAAGGTTTACAAAAATGGGCTGGTAGTCAAGGATTGAACTGGAGATTATTATATCCTCAACTTAAATATATAATTTATGAACTTCAAAAATATTCGTACCTAGGACTAAGCGCTCTTAGAAAAGCAAAAACAGTAAGAGAAGCATCAATAGCTTTTGAAGAAAGATTTGAAAGACCTGCAAAAGGAACAACATTAGACAGAATTAGTTTTGCAACTGAAATGTATTCTAAATACGGGCCAGGTGCAGCAGTTGTTTTACCAACTCAAAGACCAGCATAAAGGTTAAAATAAATGGCAGAAGATTTTATTAAAATACAAATTGGTGAATCACCAAGCCCAAAAAACAACTTTAGTACGTTTAACGGAAGAACTTTTACATTTGGATCTAATGTGAGAGTTGGTAAAATAATTCAAGTGAGAGTTGCAAAAAGTCAAAAGCAATCTCGTGATTGGGAAAGAACAATTAATCCAGGAACACCTCTTGGTCTTAGTGAATATAATCATAATGGAAATATTATTACTTTAGTAGGATTTGCTGCTAAAATTAAAGTTATTTATGAAGTAAGAGCAGAAACACAAGCAGAATTTGAAGCTCGAGCTACGCCTGAGCAATTAGCTGCACAACAAAAAATGATAGGTGATTTGACAAGTGCTTTCACTGGTGGTATAGAAACATCAAAGCTTCAAAATTTAATAGGTAATTTTCCAGCCTTAAATAAAGCTGGTCAAACAAGCAATGGCTTTAAATGTCTTACGAGTTCTTCAAGACCAACAAAAGATTTTACAAAAAGGCCAATGATAGCTGAGCTTTTACCAGGTGCAGTTGATGGATCTGGAGATGTTACATCTACACAAACTTCAGCATTAAGCACATTATTCAAATCAGCAAAAATTACGTCATCACCTAATTTAAATAAAAAAGTTTTTGAGCAACCAAGCTCTAACGCTATGTTAAATGTTTTTAAAAACTTTACTACAGCTCCAGCAGAAACAATTAAAACAGTTATTAAAGCAACTATGCCTCCTGCTCTTTCTGATAAAGTTTTAGATGTAGTAGATGCAACATTAAACGATGCAGACGCTGGCATTTCTCTTAATAGTAAAGTAACAGAAAAAACAAAAACTGAAATAAAATTAAAACAAAAAGAAATACAAAATGCTGGAATATCTCTTAATAAAGATGGATTAATACCTCAAGGAGGTAGATCTAGTACTAATATTTTTGCAAACATGTTAGCTAAAGTTAAAAATATTAAAACATCAGGCACTGGTGATATTTTTGAAAAAATCAAAAGTTTACCAGATGGCGTAACTGCGCCTGAGGGAACTAATTTAGATGATATTATGCCTGGTTTAAATGAGTTAACTGGTGATTTTGATTTTAATACTAATACTAATAAGTTTATAAGCAAAGGTGTATTAACACCTGATGCCGGAATTAGCGCTATTAAAAATTTAAGTACTAGTTCTTCTGGTTTCAACGGTTATTCAACATCAAATAAATACAAATTTCAATTTTTAGAATCAGTTGACGAAATGAAAACTGAATTTGAAAATAGTTCAAGAATGAAAACAGGTACAAACAATTTAATACTAGCTCTTATAGTCGGTTGGACAGATCAATTTTATGGTCCTCCAGAAAAAGTTAATGCAACTTCTATTCAAGAACTAACAAAACTAAGTGATTTACAAACACAACTAAAAACGAGAGAATCTCAAGCCGCAGCAATAGCACATCTTACAAGTAGAACATTTACAAAACTTTATGGAATACAACCACATTACATTATACTAACAGATGGCAGAATACAAAAAGGAAGACCAATAGATGAAGTTAGAAATTCTGAAACTTGTTTATTTGATTTAACAGGAATAGAAGTTACAATTGTTGCAAATCAAGAAAATCCACCAAATAGACAACAAATAGATAGTCTAAATACTTTATTAAAATATGCATATAGTGTTTTACCTGGTCTTAATGTATTTGGTGAAAATGAGCTTAAAGATGGAAATACAGGACCAGGAATTGATATACAAGCATTACGCGAAAAATTTGATAAGCCTAATAGTATCGATAATCCTGAAGAAGGTGGTGTTGGACTAGATAGAAAAAAAGTTGCATATATAGTACCAAAGAATATAGCTAAAAGCATTAAAAGTGCTTCAACAATAAATCAATCTTTTAGTCCAGATAAAATTTTAACTAAAGCTGAAAGAATAAATCTTGAAACAGGAAAAGAAGATCCTATTGATTATGAAAAAGATATAGATGCAATTAATACTGCATTAGCTGATCTTAAAAATAATAAAGCAGGTATAAATGAAGAAATAAATAAATCTTTTACTCAAGCAAAAGGATCTGCTGGAAAAATACTTGGAGATAAAAATATTGATGCGCTACAACAAAATATAACTTCTTTAACAGGAAAATCAGATAGCTTATTGAAAAATTTTAAAATACCAGATGCCGCATCTTCTAATAGTTTATTAAATGAAATTAAGTTTCCATAGGAGAATATGAATAATGCCATTTGCGAGTAATTTTAATTTATCACCTGGAAAAGCAGAATCTCTTAAAGATAAAAGAAATGGATTTTCTGATCCAACTGGTGTATATCCTAAAACAGCTTACGAAAGAGAATCTTCTGTAAATGAAATAGCACGTGGATTTAAAAGAGTTAATGTTGAACTTGGAGGATCGGTTGCTGATGTAGATTTAGATTTAACTGATGAGCCAGTTTCTTTATATCCTAATAATCAAGTAAAAGAAACTGCATCTGGTCATATAGTAGAATATGATGATACGCCAGGCGCTGAACGTGTTATGATAAGGCACACATCAGGCTCTGGTGTTGAAATGCGCGCAGATGGAACTGTAATATATGGATCAACTAAACACACAGTAAGAGTTACAGCATGCGATGAAAAGGTTATTGTCGATGGCGATGGAGAATTGCAATACAATGGTAATTTAAAATTAAAAGTTGCTGGTGATTTTGATGTTGAAGTTGGTGGTGATTATAATGTTACAGTTAAAGGTGACATGGAACAAAACGTTACAAGAGGATTTGTTCAAGATGTTGCAGGTGATGCAGAAACTCAAGTGATAGGCAATAAAAAAGAAATGATCGGTGGAACATTAACATCGCTTGTTCATGGAACAAGAACAAATCTAACAAAGGGTGCTTTTGAAGAATATATTAAAGGAGATCACAATCATAGCGTAGGTGATACATTAAAAATAACCGCTGAAAATGAAACTATAATTTCAACTGCAAGTGCAAATATTACAGCTTCTTCACTAGCAGTTTTAGGTGATAGTGGAACCATTGGCGGCGATGAAATGGTTTACTATGGTAAGACAGCACATATTGATAGAGTTAATAGTATTTCTATGCATGCATCAAATTCTGTGCATGCTACAGTCGGAATGGAAGCTCCTACTTTTAATGGAAACTTATCTGGAAATGCAAGCACTGCAGGCACAGCAGGAACCGCAGCGATTGGCCCTTCTGGTGGTAGTTCACAAGCAGCAGTTTCATTAACTCCTGCAACTAATAAAACAACTGTAGAGCCTACTACAAATATTTTAAATGATGCACTTGAAAAATCAGCATTTGCAATAACAAGAGTTTTTATTGATGAATATAACGAAATGTTTAACGCATTAAATAGATTAGTGCATTATGGAGGAGTTTCTAAGGTTGATTTAAATACAAGGCAAGCAAGGTCTAAATTAAGAGATCCAAATAATTTAAACAATGAAACATTTATATCTGCACTTTTAAAAGATGGAACAATATCTCCGTTTGGAACTCGAATTGCTCCTCTTTCAACTGGAAGAGTTGTAGGTCAAGAAAAATCTCCGAGAAGAGGTTCTACGGCAATAGGTAAAACTTCTAATTCAAATTCAGCATACACTTAAGGAATATTATGAGCTTAGTAAAAACAGATTTTTTTGTAGATGCAAAATATAATCCACTATTTCAAGATAGTATTACTAGTAAAACTAAACTAGCACCTGGAATATCTATGGCAACTTTTTTAGGAGGAGTTGGAGATCCTGTAACTTTAACTCATATATTAGAAGAAAGCGAAAGACTTATTTTAGCAAAACAGTACGCATTGCATGCTAATGCTATGAAAACAGTTAACGGAATAGAAGCTGTTAATGAATTTAAAGATTTTAGATTACAAGTTGTAGAAGGATTGTATAGGCCAGAAGAAAGTGAAGAACTAGACGTAAGTGATGGAGTAAATTATTTAATGTCTAAAGGCAGAGCAGTTGTTTATGAACTCATAGATCTTAAAGGCGATATTGCAGTAGAAAAAACATTTAATTTAGCAATATATTGGAAAGATAATTTAAATTTTGATAAGATGATTTTAGATTACGATAATTATAATCCGGATAATAGTTTAAATGCTCAAATAATATTAATAATGCCTGAAGTCATACCACCTTGGTCAGTGACATATAATAATAAAATAGAAACTCGATATAATAATATAAACCAAGTTACTGGTGAATTATTAGAAGTATTACCTACTACTGCTTCGGCATAACTGTTATAAATAGAATAAAAGGAAAAAAGTATGCCTATTAGAGCTTTTTCAGTAGAAGACGGAAATATTGGTACTAGAACTATACTTTCTGCAACTAACAGAACTTATAGTGATATCGATTTGACTTTTGCAAAAAAAGCAACAGGCGATGTTTTTAAAAAAGAACATGCAGCTGCAGTAAAACAAGCTGTTAAAAATTTATTACTAACTAATTTTAGTGAAAAACCTTTTCAACCAAGATTTGGTGGAAACTTAAATTCATTACTTTTTGCTCTTAATACAGACATTGATGATGCAGAATTAAAAGAGCAAATTGCAAATGCTATTGAAACCTTTGAACCAAGAGCAGAAGTTTTAAATATTACAAGTAATTTAAGAGAAGATTCACACGAAATAAAAGTAACTGTAACGTTTAAAGTGGTTAATACAAGTCAAGTTGTTACTACAGATATAAATTTAACGAGGTTAAGATAAATGGCAACAATCATTAGATCAACTCAACTTGATTTTGATACTATCAAGGCAAGATTAAAAGATTATTTAAAGCAACAAACAGAATTTGCTGATTATGACTTTGAAGCTTCAGGCCTAAGTAATATTTTAGATGTATTAGCATATAACACACATTTTTCAGGATTAGTGTCAAATTTTGCGT
>Ga0213860_10001031_pt1 | contig 11281 bp, 7 predicted proteins | sample PICome_3_FD_160118 | JGI IMG/M metagenome (GOLD analysis project Ga0213860, IMG submission 160118) | Coastal seawater microbial communities near Pivers Island, North Carolina, United States - PICO550 | ecosystem: Environmental > Aquatic > Marine > Coastal | place: USA: North Carolina | collected...
TTTGGGCAGAATATGTTTGTGAAATAGATTTGTAGATGTGGATACAGGAATAAGACAGACGCAGAGCTTTCCTTTTTTACTCTCAAGCCACGCCTTTTTAATAAACGCTTCCTTTGTAAATCTCTCATAGGGTGGATTTACATAGTTTCTCTGACCCCAATCTTTTGACAAGGTGCACTCAGTAGCATGAAGCGGACATGGATCATAATCAAAATCAAATTCATCATTTAGGATCTCATATAATTTAGGTGGAGTTTCCCAGTGATCTGAATGTTCTAATGCTCTTATTTTTGGCATAGCAATATTCTACATGACAGATCGGAATATATAAACTGGAATTACTAGATGTTTTTTATTTTGACTAGATATTGTGCTAATCTAGGTCATGGGATACTATATATGCAATGAGTGTCTATTGACAAACAGGATATAAGTAGTTATGGACCAAAAAATATGGGAGACATGATGGAATCTTTTAATGAAGAAAAATCAGCTGCCCTAGCCAGTGAGCAAATTTCATACGAAGATTCTAAAGAGAATTGCAGCAAAGAAGAAATAAGAAGAGATGTATTCTCTACGGCAGACGAAGCTAGAGAGAGAGCAAAGGAAATAGGTTGTGAGGGTATTCACTCTCATTCAGAAGATGGGCAAGAGATCTTCATGCCCTGCTCAACACATGATGAATATGTAGAAGCTACAGGAGAAGATGTGAAAGCAGATTCAGAGTTCCTAGAGTTTAAGTCCAGTATCAAAGCCTATGATGATGAAGATGAAGATAAAGACTACGGCAGTTTTGAAGGATACGGATCTGTATTCGGCAACAAAGATCTTGGTAATGATGTAATAGAGACAGGAGCTTTTGCCAAATCCCTAAAAAGAAAAAAACCCCATAATGTAAAACTCTTATATCAACACAAAACAGATATGCCAATCGGTGTATTTGACGAAATCAAAGAAGATGATCACGGCTTATATGTAAAAGGTAGACTTGCTTTGAAAACACAAGCAGGTCAGGAAGCATATGAGCTAATGAAAATGGGTGCACTTGATGGTCTAAGTATTGGATTCAGAGTGAACCCTGAGCAAGTTTCTTACGATAAACGCAACAGAAGGCGTTATATCAAAGAAGTAGATCTAATGGAAATATCCTTAGTGACCTTCCCTATGAACCCGAAGGCAACTATCAGGTCAGTGAAGGCTAAGGAGATGACCATCAGAGAGTGGGAAAATGGACTGCGAGACGCTTTCAATCTATCCCGTTCAGAAGCGAAGGTTGCTGCAGCTGCAGTGACAAAATCATTTGACGATACTCAGCGAGAGGTTGAGACCGCAAATGCTGAATTGGTAGAAGCCATAACAAACTTAACTAAAACCTTAAAATCATAGGAGATTATTATGTCGGAAGATGTAAAAACTGCTATCAATGAAATGGGCAAAACCTTTGAAGAATTTAAAAAGGTAAATGACCAAAGACTTGAAGCGATTGAAAAAGGTGAAAGCGTTGCTGACTTAGATGAGAAGATGTCTAAGATTGAGTCCAAACTAGACTCTCTTGAAGAAGTAAATCAAAAACTAAGCCTAGCAGAGCAATCATCTAATGAGGTCAAGGAGCAAGTAGAGAAATTAGAGACAGTCATTAAAAGACCTAACTCAGGTTTCTCAACTAAGCAAGTTGACGAATATATGGGTGCTTTTGACAAATATTGCAGAAAGGGAATTGACTCTCTTGACGCAATGGAACGCAAAGCACTTACAGTAAGCAATGATTCTACTGGTGGTTATTTAGCACCGCCTGAGTATGTCAGAGAGCTGTTAAAAACAGTGACTGAGATCTCACCTATTAGATCTATTGCTAGAGTAAGATCAACTGGACAAAGATCTATTCAGATCCCTAAAAGGACTGGACAGTTTGCTGCTCAGTGGGTTTCAGAAAGTGGAACAAGATCAGAAACAAGTGGTTATCAAGTAGGACTTGAAGAGCTACCTGCACATGAGCACTACGCTCTAGTAGATATCTCTGAGCAAGACTTAGAAGATACAGTGTTTGATCTTGAAGCTGAAATGCAATCAGAGTTCAGTGAGCAATTTGCTAAAGCTGAAGGTGCTGCATTTGTAAGCGGTAATGGTGTTGGTAAGCCTGAAGGCTTCATGTCTAACAGCAATGTTGGTGAAGTAGTATCAGGAAGCGGAACAGCAATTACAGCTGACAGCTTAATTTCATTGGTTCACAACATTAAATCTGAATATGGCAAAAATGGTGTATTTGTATTCAACAGATCAACATTGGCAGCTATTAGGAAGTTAAAAGATACTGCAGGTCAGTATGTGTTCCAAGCAGGTATGAGCCTACAAGGTGGTGCTACAAACACTATCTTAGGTTATCCATATATTGAAGCTAGTGATATGCCTTCAGTTGGTGCGGGTGCTTATCCCGTTGCTTTCGGAGACTTCTCAAGAGCTTATATGATTGTGGATAGAGTAGCGTTAGCGGTTCTAAGAGATCCATTCACACAAGCTACAACTGGTAATGTTAGATACATTGCAAGGCGTAGAGTTGGTGGTCAAGTGGTTCAAGCTGAAGCGATTAACAAATTAAAAATAGCAGCTAGTTAATAGGAGTAAGTAATGCAAGATTTAAGTAATAACATCAAATTAATGCAATCTTTAGCTCCTGCTGTCCGTGACGCAGACGCTAACGGAGACGGAGTTGATATCAAAGGTTATGAAAATGTAGCCATTGTTGTTGACTCAGGCGTTGAAGGTATCACATTAAGTGGCACAAACAAGATTGAGTTTGAATTAGAGCACTCTGATGATAACTCTTCTTGGAGTGACGCAGAATCTGCTGATGTAAACGGATCACTTGGTTCAGGTGGTTTGTTCTTAACATTAGACGATAATGCCGAATCTCCGCAGATCTCAGAAATTGAATATTTAGGTTCAAAGAGATATGTGAGAGTTGTTGCTAACTTTAGTGGCACACACGGAACAGGAACACCTTGTTCAGCATTTGTAATTCTTGGTAAGCCAAGACACGCACCTGCTTAATAGGAGTTGTATTGTTTAGAGGGGTGGTAAAACACCCCTCACTTTAAAAGGAATAATTATGAGTAGAAAGTTTAAAATCATAGTCCCAAAACCCGCAGCAAGTAATGAGCTTGGAACAGAGATAGAGCTTCTCAAAGCAGACGAAATTGTAGAGTCTAAAGGTGATTGGCATGACTCAATCCTTGATCAATTTGTTGAGAATGGTTGGGCAATGGAAGTCAAAGTAGATTCTGCTGACGAAGTAGTAGAAGTTGAAGCTGAGATCAAAAGAGCAAGAAATGAAGATGGAACTTTAAAAGGTGATGATCCTGAAACTCCTGATGTCAACGAAGCATGGGAAGGCGGGAAAGCACCAGTGAAGAAAGCTGCAAAGAAGAAAACTACTAAAAGAACTACTAAGAAAAAAGCATAAGAGCACTTTTCTTGGTATGATTAAAATAGCAGAAGCTAGAGTTTAGAAATGGTAGACACCATGCGATTTATAGGATTATTTTATGGCAGCAGGTTATCATCATTTCATATTAGAGCAAGGAGCTACTTTTAGGCAGATTCTGACCTTAAAGGACAGCTCAGGTAATCTTATAAATCTTACTGGATATCCATCAGCAGAGATGGATCTCAGACGAAATCAAGACGATTCCTCAGAAGTAATCACCCTCACAACTGCAAATAGCAGAATAACATTAGGTGGTTCGGCAGGAACAATAACACTAGAAATATCCGCAACAGACACCGCAGCTCTTACAGTTGGTGATGGTGTCTATGATCTTGAGCTTGTAGATAGCTCAAACAGAACTCTAAGGATCATGGAAGGGACATATTCTATTAGAGGAAATGTAAGCAGATGAGCATTATAGATAGCATAACAATTACCGATAACACAAACATAAGTGTAGTCACTGTTGCTACACAAGGTCCGTCAGGTCCAAATCAGATCCTATCTAAATCGGTAAACAATATAACGCTATCCTCAAGTGATAATGGTGGTGCTCTAATCTATGATTCAGGCAACGGAGTTTGGACTGTATCAACACAAGGATCTTCACCAACAGTAAAAGTCAGAGAATTAACATTTAGCGGGGGTGGAGTAGCTGTCACGCAGATCCTAGACGAAGATAATCTAGGCTCTAACAGTGCTTCTAGCCTTGCTACGCAACAATCTATCAAAGCCTATGTAGATGGTCAGATTGCCAATATAGACGCTCTGAGCGTGTCTGACGGCTCTACAAGCATAGAAATACTTACTGCAAGTGAAACATTAGGAATCATTGGTGGAACAGGTGTCACATCTGCTGCCAGTGGCAACAATATCACTCTCAGTATTGGTCAAGCTGTTGGAACAACAGATAATGTGACCTTCAACAATGTTGTAGTCTCAGGAAACTTAACAGTCTCAGGAACTCAGACTACTCTAAACACTGCAACGCTATCAGTAGCAGACAATAAGATTGTTTTAAACTCTGACTATAGCGGAGACTCCCCTACAGAAAATGCAGGTATAGAGGTTGAGAGAGGGACTCAAGCAAACAAATCTTTTGTTTGGAATGAGACAGATGACAGGTGGTCTGCAGGAAGCGAGTCCATATCTGCCAACAGCTACTTTGTAGGATCTACAGAGATCATAGATAGTAGTGGTAATTACACTGGTCCATCATCAGGTCTAAAAGGTCAGAAGGGTGAGGTTGGTGTCACTGGTCCAACAGGCACAAAAGGTCAGAAAGGAGAAGCAGGAGAGAAAGGACAGAAAGGTCAGTTTGGTAATACAGGAAATACAGGACCAACTGGACCGACAGGACCAACAGGATCAACAGGAAGTAAAGGTCAGAAAGGCGAGATAGGTGACAAAGGACAGAAGGGGGAAGTTGGTGTTCAAGGTGTCACTGGAGACAAAGGTCAAAAAGGAGAAATTGGAGCAACAGGTAATACAGGAGACAAAGGTCAAAAAGGAGAAGTAGGTCAGAAAGGACAGACTGGAAGCACTGGAGCTACTGGCGATAAGGGTCAGAAAGGAGAAATAGGTGCAACAGGAGACAAAGGACAAAAAGGAACTACGGGATCTACAGGACCTACAGGCAGCACTGGACCAACTGGATCAACTGGTTCTACAGGCGATAAAGGTCAAAAGGGAACTACTGGAGATACAGGACAGACTGGTGACAAAGGTCAGAAAGGTCAACTAGGAACAACTGGACCTCAAGGTGATCAGGGTGTCACTGGACCAACAGGACCTACTGGTAATACAGGGGACAAAGGTCAGAAGGGTCAAGGTGGTGATAAAGGTCAGAAAGGAGAAGTTGGTGTCACTGGTAATACAGGACCAACTGGATCTACTGGTAGTAAAGGTCAAAAAGGACAGATCGGAAATTTCGGTGGTCAAACATTTAATTATGATTTTGCCACAAATACTGCAGATTCAGATCCAACAGCAGGGAAGCTGAAGTTCAATAATGCCAATCTCTCATCAGCAACAACTATGTTCATTGATGATGTTGATGATGGCGGAACAGACATACAGTCATTCCTCAGAACTATAGATGATTCAAATTCTACAATTAAGGGTCATGTCAGAATATCTAATAGAGTAGACGCAAATGATTTTGCCATGTTCTCTATTGGTGGAGCTATCACTGAAGCGTCAGGATATTTCAAAGTCCCAGTATCTTATGTATCAGGTTCAGCAACTTCTTTTAGTGCTGATGAAGAAATAGTAGCAACATTTGCTAGGACTGGTGACATAGGAGATACAGGTGCTAAAGGACAAAAAGGTGAAACAGGAGCTCAAGGACCGACAGGATCTCAGGGTGCAAAGGGTCAAACAGGATCTACAGGCGATACTGGACCTACTGGAGCACAAGGATCAACAGGTCCTACAGGTCCAACTGGAGCGACTGGTCCTGCAGGGACAGATGGCTCAGATGGTTCTAAAGGTCAGAAGGGACAACAAGGACAATCAATTACTGGCGACAAAGGGCAGAAAGGTGAAGCAGGACCTACAGGAGCAGCAGGAAATGACGGATCTGATGGAACAGATGGAAGCAAAGGACAGAAAGGTGAGATTGGAGCTACAGGAGATCAAGGACAAAAGGGATCAACTGGTGCAGCAGGTCCAAGCGGATCTGATGGAAATGATGGCTCTGATGGTAGTAAAGGACAGAAAGGTCAAGCGGGAAATAACGGATCTAATGGATCAGATGGAGTTGATGGTGACAAAGGTCAGAAAGGACAAACAGGATCTACTGGACCTACTGGACCACAAGGAACTCAAGGGGATCAAGGAATTGCAGGAGACAAGGGTCAGAAGGGTGAAGTAGGCTCAACTGGTCCACAAGGCTCAACAGGACCTGCAGGACCTACAGGTAGTGCAGGTAGTGATGGATCAAAGGGTCAAAAGGGAGAAGTAGGATCTCAAGGCTCTACAGGTCCAACAGGACCGCAAGGTGATCAAGGACAAAAGGGTCAAACAGGTTCAACAGGTAGTGCAGGTGATAAAGGACAAAAGGGTGAAATCGGAGTCACTGGAGATAAAGGACAAAAAGGGACAACAGGATCTACAGGTAGCCAAGGACCTTCAGGACCTACTGGTGGAGATGGTCCTACTGGTCCACAAGGCAGCAAGGGACAAAAAGGTGAAGTTGGTAGCACTGGATCGCAAGGCGACACTGGAGCTACTGGACCAACAGGTCCTGCAGGACAAAAAGGATCAACAGGTAATACAGGACCTACTGGTCCTACAGGACCGCAAGGAAACGCAGGAACTGATGGTTCAGATGGTTCTAAGGGACAAAAAGGTGAAGTAGGCTCTACAGGACCTACAGGATCTACAGGTCCAACAGGAAATACAGGAAGCACTGGAGACAAGGGACAGAAAGGACAGACTGGAAATACAGGAAATACTGGTCCAACTGGTCCTACTGGTCCTGCAGGTTCAGATGGAGATGATGGTAGTAAAGGTCAAAAAGGTGAGGTAGGCTCAACAGGTTCTAAAGGTGAGAAAGGTCAAAAAGGACAAACTGGCGGGACTGGTCCTACAGGTTCTACTGGTCCATCAGGTAATGATGGTAATGACGGCTCAAAAGGTCAAAAGGGCGAAGTAGGAGCTGCAGGAAGCAACGGATCAGACGGATCTAAGGGTCAGAAAGGGCAAACAGGAAATACTGGTCCTACAGGCTCTCAGGGCGATACAGGACCTACTGGACCTACGGGTTCTAAGGGACAAAAGGGTCAAACTGGTAATACAGGTTCTACAGGATCTGCAGGATCTAAAGGTCAAAAAGGTGAGGTTGGATCACAAGGAAACACTGGTCCTACAGGACCTGACGGACCTACAGGACCTACAGGCTCTACAGGAAGTAAGGGACAGAAGGGACAAACAGGTGCGACAGGACCACAAGGAGCTCAAGGCGATACAGGTCCGACAGGCAGCACTGGTTCTAAAGGACAGAAAGGAACAACAGGAAACACTGGATCAACAGGTCCAACTGGAAGTAAGGGTCAGAAAGGTGAGGTAGGTAATACAGGTCCAACAGGTCCGACAGGATCTACTGGAACAGGTATTACTATGGAAGGTCAGGTTGCCCAAACAAGCAATCTTCCTTCTTCAGGCAATACAAAAGGTGACGCTTATATTGTTCAGGCAGATGACTCATTACATATTTGGGACGGAAGCCAATGGGTAAGCGGTGGATCAATTCAAGGTCCTCAAGGATCTAAGGGACAAAAAGGAACTACTGGTGGAACAGGACCAACTGGATCAACTGGACCTACAGGTCCTACAGGAAATGACGGAGATACTGGACCGACTGGATCTACAGGGGACAAAGGGCAAAAAGGTCAAACAGGCTCTACTGGTCCAACTGGATCAACTGGTCCACAAGGTAGCACTGGTCCAACAGGAGATAAAGGTCAGAAGGGAACTACTGGCTCAACAGGATCTACTGGTCCAACGGGTTCTACTGGACCTACAGGAGCAAAAGGTCAGAAAGGAGAAGTAGGAGCTCAGGGATCTCAAGGAGATACTGGTCCAACTGGTCCAACAGGAAGCAAAGGACAGAAGGGAACTACAGGTAATACTGGCTCTACTGGACCAACTGGCGGAACTGGTCCGACTGGTGCTAAAGGTCAAAAGGGTCAAACAGGAAATACAGGTGCTACAGGTCCTGCGGGTAGCAATGGAAGTAATGGATCTAAGGGACAGAAAGGAGAAGTAGGATCAACAGGTGCTCAAGGCGACACTGGTCCAACAGGACCGACTGGTTCAACTGGACCTACTGGATCTACAGGACCAACTGGATCTAAAGGTCAGAAAGGAACTACAGGTTCTACAGGTTCTACTGGACCAACTGGACCTGCAGGTTCAAACGGCTCTAATGGAGACAAGGGACAAAAAGGACAAACTGGTGCAACAGGTAGCACTGGACCTACAGGTCCTGCAGGATCAAATGGATCAAATGGATCTAAAGGTCAGAAGGGTCAAACAGGTAATACGGGATCAACAGGACCAACAGGGTCAACAGGACCAACTGGTCCTACTGGTGGAACAGGACCTACAGGTTCTAAAGGGCAGAAAGGTCAGACAGGAGCTACAGGTCCGACAGGTGGAACAGGTCCTACAGGCTCAACAGGTTCTAAGGGTCAGAAGGGACAGACTGGTAATACTGGTGGAACAGGTCCTACAGGTGGAACTGGTCCTACTGGACAGAAAGGTCAAAAGGGACAGACAGGTGCTACAGGTCCTACTGGTTCAACAGGACCAACAGGATCAGCAGGATCTAATGGTTCAAAAGGACAGAAAGGTCAAACAGGTAATACAGGCGGAACTGGACCTACAGGTCCGCAAGGCGGAACTGGTCCAACAGGATCTACAGGACCTACAGGTCAGAAAGGACAGAAGGGTCAAACTGGTGGAACAGGTCCTACTGGACCGACAGGACCTACTGGTGGTGCAGGACCAACTGGACCGCAGGGTGGAACTGGACCTACAGGATCAACTGGTCCAACTGGTGCAAAAGGACAAAAAGGTCAAAAGGGTGCTACTGGTTCACAAGGTGGAACAGGACCTACTGGTGGCACTGGTCCGACAGGTCCAACAGGTCCAACAGGTCCTTCAGGATCTAATGGTTCAAATGGTTCAAAGGGTCAGAAAGGTGCTACAGGTCCGACAGGTCCTGCAGGATCTAATGGAACTAATGGATCTAATGGTGCGAAAGGTCAGAAGGGTCAAGCAGGTTCTAATGGTAGTAATGGTGGGACAGGTCCAACTGGACCAACTGGTCCAACTGGTTCAACAGGAGCTAAGGGTCAAAAAGGACAAACAGGTTCAACAGGACCTAGCGGTGGAACAGGACCAACAGGACCGACAGGACCTTCAGGTGGTTTCACAACTAACTCAAATGCAAGAGTCAATAGTCTAGGCGTTAATACCAATGCCAGTGGAACAGCAGGTGAAATTAGAGCTACAAATAATATAACAGCTTACTATTCTGATGAACGCCTAAAAGATATTGAAGGCACAATCAAGAACGCAGTTGAAAAAGTCATGCAGCTGAACGGCTACTACTACACTGAGAATGAAGTAGCTAAGGAGCTTGGCTATGACAACGATAGATTGCAGGTAGGGGTAAGTGCTCAGGAAGTAGAGAAAGTGCTCCCTGAAGTCATTACAGAAGCTCCTATAGACCCTGAATACATCACTGTATGGTATGACAAACTGATTCCATTGCTCATAGAAGCAATCAAAGAATTAGCAGTAGATTCACACGCTCCAAAAGGATTGCAAGACCTAGATGGCTATGAGGACCTAGAGGAGAGACTTCAGAAGTTAGAGGATAAGTAATGGCTTACAGATTTGAAGTTCCGACTGCAGATCAGGTTTCACAATGGTCAACAGACGGCACATTCAATCAGCTTTGGGAAGATTCTAAAGACTATGTAAATAGTGGCAATCAACCTTTTGCAGAAGATGTGACAGATGATCAAAAGCGTGATTATTTCATCACTAGATTTCAGGCAACTTATAGTGGGTTCTCTCAACAACCTGCAAATCAAACTCTGTCAATGGTAGCTGCCTATGATGATGAAAAGCTCATTGGTATTTATATGGGATACATAAATAGTGATGATACTTCTTGGAATCTAGTTCTTACCTTATTCAGTCCAAACAAAGCAGGTAGCCGTGGATATATTTATGATGATGGATATACAAGCGGTCTTGTGGCTCTTTGGAAATCCTTATCATGCGACAGATTAATTATATGGACTTCTCTTGGAACGCAGATGGCTTTCAGAGCTGCTTCTAACAACACCTATAACAAACTTAGTAATTGTTATGAGCCAGTGATCATAGAAGAGAATGTAGAGCTTCATCATTATTACAAGCGTCCTGCATTTGAATCACCCCCTGATTTTGAAGGCAATTCTGTCACTGTTCCTGAAGAGGTGGTTTATGATTACTACACAACAGAAAACAAATTTACATTGGTGTTCAAATGACAACAACTTACTATGGCAGCGGAATACAAGCAGACGGAATTAGAGATCTAGTTCTTAATCATGGCGGTAATGGCAGCACTGCTTCAGTTCCTATGAACTCACAAAAACTGTATGAAAGAGAACCAGTTAGAAATGGCTCTAAAGCAGTGACTACAAACACAACAACAACTGCCCATCAATGGAATGACTTTAGAGGAATGATAAAGTCAAAGGCAAGTGGTGGAGCTGCTTCATGGACTTCAGGGTCAGGAAAATCGTCAATAACTAACAGCTTGTCAGGGTGGTTTACTACTGGTGGGTGCTCTTGTATGAGCCTTGGTAATGTTAGTATTCAAAGAGGTGCTTGTTATGACGGCACTTCAACCTTCACAAATACATCTATTGCTTTTAGTAATATTGCTCCAAATGGTAATTCAAATAAGAATTGGTGTGGGTGGGCAACATTATCTTCATCAGGTTTCGGTGTAGGATTTTCTCTAGTTATGGCATTTGAAGGTAGTGGTTCTTCTACATCTGATACAGATTGGACTAGCTTTATATATTCTGTTGATATTGAAAATGACTACACAACAGGTGCTTTTTATACATCAGCATACATGAGTTCTGTTCTTGTCTTTGAAGCCTTTAGAAACCTTGCAGGTGTGTCAGAGCAAGGCGGTAGAGAACGATATGTGTGGGCAAATCAAATAGGTCCTTTGCAGAATAACACTACATCTGCCGACTTCATGTATTGGATCAAGTTTAC
>Ga0213860_10001032_pt1 | contig 11280 bp, 8 predicted proteins | sample PICome_3_FD_160118 | JGI IMG/M metagenome (GOLD analysis project Ga0213860, IMG submission 160118) | Coastal seawater microbial communities near Pivers Island, North Carolina, United States - PICO550 | ecosystem: Environmental > Aquatic > Marine > Coastal | place: USA: North Carolina | collected...
AGCTGGATTTACTGCAGCCTCGCTATCCGGTGATGTATCAATGACTAACGCTGGGGTTGTCACAGTTGCTAATGATAGCCACTCTCACGACACTCAATATATCCCTTTGACTGGATCTTCTTCTATTACTGGAACGCTGAGTACGACTGGTACTTCGATCGAAGTTGGACGTGGATCGGGTTCAGTCGCTATGACGACTAATGATGGCGATGGTAATGCTAATTTAACCTTTAATCATAAGAATGGTGACGCTGATTTTGCTGGTAACGTGGCTAGAATTGAAGTAAACGTAGATAGTACTACCGGCGCTGCGATGCATTTTGAGCTTTCCAACAACAACGCAACCGGTGCAATTTCTATCAATAATACGGGCATGACACTTACTCCAGGCGTCTTGACTATTAACAACAATGGCAGCGGAGGCGGACAATTAGTTGCTGGCGACTTAACGCTTACTGCTCTTTCTGCTCAAAACTCTGAAGCGACAGCTTTGATGATTAATGGATCAAATATCGTTGGAACAAGAGAGCTGGCATCTGGTGCATTTGCCGCAGCGTATTCGCACCCGAATCACAGCGGTGACGTAACGTCAAGTGGTGACGGAGCTACTACTATTGCTAATGACGCAGTAACATATGCCAAGATGCAAAATGTGGCAACTGCTAATCGAGTTCTTGGATCTACTTCAGCCGGCGGAGTAATTAGTGAAGTTCAAGTTATAACGCAAATGATTGCAGCAGATGCAGTAACCTATGGTAAGATTCAAAATCTAGGTACTGCTAATCGATTGCTTGGTGGAATTACAGCTGGTGGTCCGATTAGTGAAGTTCGAGTTGCAACTCCAATGATTGAACCAGATGCAGTAACCTTTCCTAAAATTGAAAATATTGCAACTAATACAATATTGGGTAGGGTATCAGCAAGTTCTGGTGATATTGAAGAACTTACTCCAGCACAAGTTCGTACAATGATCAATGTTGCTGATGGCGCCCAAGTTAATGTTGGTACAGATATTACTGTATTTGAAGGAACAGCTACGGTTGAAATACAATCATCGACTGGGTCAAATGATTCTATTGTTGGCGCGAGTGCAACTAATGCTGGGGTCGTCACGACAGGAACACAAGTTTTTGCTGGTACTAAGTCATTTAGTTCTCAAGCTACCTTTAGTCAAGGAATTAGCGTCGTTGGTAATATTCTACCTTCAGTGGATAATTCACAGGTTGTGGGAAACGCCAGTTTTACGTTTAACAATGGAAGATTTACAAACTTCCAAGTTGATTCAACTCTTACTGTAAGAGGCGCTATTGACTTAGCGGATAACGATGATATTAGATTAGGCACTGGTGACGACTACATTATTGATTTTAATAGTCAGCATCTAGTTATTCATCAAAATGTTTCTTCAGCAAATGATGTTTATATTACTAATACGAACGATGACGTCGAATTTTGGTTCGATGTTTCAACTGGTAACTTTCATGCCGATGGTGATGTTATTGCTAATTCAACTAGCACAGCTTCTGATTTAAAGTTTAAGAAAAATATTGCTACGATTGATAATGCTGTTGATAAAGTTAAGCAATTGCGAGGCGTAACTTTTGATTGGAAGAAAGACAATACAACCTCAGCTGGTGTTATTGCTCAAGAAATTGAAGAAGTTTTGCCTTATGCTGTTACGGAAAAGGAAGAAAGAACTGGTATTGTAGACAATGGACAAGAGTACGATACCTATAAAGCAGTAAATTATAATACACTTCACGCAGTTCTTATTGAGGCAATCAAAGAACAACAAGAACAGATCGAGGCTCTTAAGGCGCAGATCGAAGACCTAAAGAAATAAGTGTATAAATAGAAGTATAAGAGAGGAATTATTTAATGGCCTTACAAGCAAGCGGACAAATATCTTTACAAGATATTATCCAAGAGTTTACTAATAGCACTGATGGAACTGAATCTGTTTTAGTGGCAGCATCAGCGTCTTCCGGCCAGCCAACAATACAAACAGGATCTACTGCAAATCTATGCGTTGGTATGAGAGCAACTACTAGTGGAGTTAATGGCACAATTGCTTCTCTTACTTCTGGTAGTATTACAATGTCAGCAAATTTGACGACGACTCTTTTAACTAATAACGAGATTTTCTTTGAGGCTAACGCGTTATCAGATTTCTATAGTGGTGGTGCTATTGGTGTATCATCAAGTGGCGCTCCAAATGTTCCAACAAGTGGCGAGATTCAACTCACAGATTTTTATAGTGCATCTGCTGCTATTGACTTCCCATCATCAACATATATTGTACGAGAATTTGATGGAACAATGGCAACAGGATATGTTAATATCGTAGCTGATGATGCTGCATTTGAATTTGTCGCGCAAGATATAGGCCAGGGCCTCGCGGCCTGCGCGGCCATCGTGACTTTTCGTATAGAACGAAATAGCTCAGGCTTTGATTTTGACGCATACGGCTCAACTGGATTTAATAATGTATATCAAAACAGAATTGATAGTTCCGGAACCTCAACGGGCATAGCAAATAACACTTGGACCGAAGCTGCGAGTGGAACAGTACAGCCAACATCTTTTAAATGGGAAGTCGCGCAAACGGTTGGTGGCACTGGTTCTCTAGGTAATGGTGAGGCGAGCACGGACGGGTCAAATGTTGGCGGCTCAACTTATGCCGTAAATGAAAACACATATCAATCACTAGCGCTTAATGAAACGGGTGGATGGACCGCTAGCGTTTCTGCATCTAGCGAAATAGAAGGCCAGTCTGAGTTTAATAACGTGGCTATTGAATTTACAGTTACAATGAGAAGAAGTGGATATAATGATACAGAAACACTTAATTTTGTATGGGCTGGTAAAGCAACTGCCACTGCAACAGCCGGCGGAATTTTAGGTAAGTAATAAGGAATACATTTAAATGGCAAAACCAAATTCAAAGCAAAGCCTTATTGATTACTGCCTTCGCTCGCTTGGAGCTCCAGTAATTGAGATCAATGTTGATGAAGATCAGCTTGATGATCGTGTCGATGAGGCTTTGCAATTTTATCAGCAATATCATAGAGATGCTATAGAAAAAATATATCTTAAGCACCAAATAACTCAACAAAATATTGATGATGGAACTATTGCAATTAATGATTATATTACAGAAATTGTAAGAGTATTTCCACTTAATGAGACATTATCTGCTACTGATAGCGCGCTTTTCGATATTAATTATCAGCTTCATTTAGATGAAGTTTTTTCACTTAATTATATGGGATCGCTTGTTGATTATGTTATGTCCAAACAGTGGCTAGCATTAGTTGATTTAGTTATCGATGCTGATAGCAAGTATATTAGTTTTAAGAAGCATAAGAATGAATTACGTATTGATATGGACTGGGACAAAGAAGTTGAGGTCGGCGATTATATGGTTATTGAATGTTACCGTATTATTGATCCAGAAACATACACAGACGTATATAACGATTATTATTTAAAGAGATATTTAACTGCACTTATAAAACTGCAATGGGGTACAAATCTTTCTAAATTCGAAGGTATGCAAATGCCAGGCGGTGTAACATTTAGTGGAAGACAATATGTTGACGATGCTAAAGAAGAGCTACAACGTTTAGAGGAAGAGGTTCGACTTAACTGGGAAGAGCCACTCGGTTTTATTACTGCATAAAGGTAAATCATGCCAAGAAATGTTTATTTCAGCCAGGCTGTTGCGACAGAACAAAACTTATACGAAGATTTGATTATAGAATCGCTTAAGATCTATGGTCAGGACGTATATTACTTACCACGCAGCATTGTTTCACGGGACAATATTTTTGGAGAAGACCGAGCAAGTAGGTTTGATTCGGCGTATATGCTTGAAGCATATATTGAAAACGTCGACGGATTTGAAGGAGCTGGTGACTTATATCAAAAATTTGGTATTGAAATACGAGATGAGATAACATTTATTATTTCACGTAGAAGGTGGGAACAGTTTGTTGGGATATGGAATAATTCATTAGACAGTACTCGTCCTAACGAAGGAGATATAATCTTCCTTCAGTTAAGTAACACATTCTTTGAGATTATGCATGTTGAAGATGAAGAACCATTTTATCAGCTCAATGATTTAGTTGTTTATAAATTGCGATGTGCGTTGTATGAATATAACGAAGAAGAGATTGATACTGGCGTTGAAGTTATCGATGTACAACAAGATAACTTTGGTTATCAGCAAACACTTGTTGTCGATATATCAGGTACTGGTACGCATTTTACTAAGGGCGAAACTGTTTCACAGGTTATATCACCTGGAGTTACGGTATATGGCGAAGTCAGACTTTCAGAACAGACTTCAGATACAACCAACACAATAACAGTTTCTAATATTGGAGTAACTGGATCTAGCGACGCTAAAGATTTCTTGGTGTCACCTACAGTTCAGCTTATTTCAACTACAACAAATGGGTATATAACCGATATTGCTACGGTATCTGAAGAAGACTTTATGCCAACGGATGGCAATGCACAAAATACAGCCTTTGAGCTTGATGCAGATTCAATTATAGATTTTACTGAAAGTAATCCATTCGGTGATCCCTCGGAGACTTACTAATGTTTGGTAATCATTTCTATCATGCTACAATGAGAAAATCGGTTGCCGTTTTTGGTACCCTGTTTAATAATATTACTGTCATTCGCCAAGACGGATCAGGTAATGTTTTAAATCAAATCAAGGTTCCTCTTGCTTATGGCCCTAAGCAAAAGTTTTTAGCGCGAATAGACCAAGTCAATCAAGAGTCCATGGCAATTAAATTACCTCGTATGGCTTTTGAAATTACGAGTATTTCAATGGATCTTAATCAAAAGCTTGCTAAGCGTAATACTATTGTTGAAGCAACAGATGATCCAACAGAAAAGCGTGTTATAAAACAAATTGCTGCTTATAATATTGGTATGTCTTTAAATATTATGGCTAAAAATCAGGATGATGGTCTACAAATATTAGAACAGATTCTTCCATATTTTCAGCCTGAATATACAGTTTCTATTTCGCCAATTGACGGTTACGATTTTAAACAAGATGTCCCTATTGTCCTTTCATCAGTTTCTATATCAGATGATTATGAAGGAGACCTAACTTCTAGAAGAGTATTAGTGTATACCCTTGAATTTGAAATGAAAATGAAGTTTTTCGGTCCCACTTCAGATCAGGGTGTTATCCGCGAAGTTAAGATTGATTTCGATGCCGTACCAAGCGGGATAAATACTTTTGAGAACATGGTATTTACCATCGATCCTAATACTGCGCAAGAGGATGATGCATATACTGTAAATGTGGCGATTGATGACGGTAGCTATGAAGACTAAAACAGATAGATTGCTTGGCGAATTAGATAAACAAATAGTAAAAAGTTTACCAGCTCATAAAAAGCAAGAAAAAGAAATCCAAGACGATTACGAATATTCCCGTGAGGTCTATAAAGATCTTATTAATACGGGTATGTCATCCTTAGACTCTTTGGCCGAATTAGCCAGAGAATCAGAACATCCCCGAGCATTTGAGGTTCTTTCCCGTAGTATTAAAGATATTGCAGATACTACTGATAAACTTATGTCACTTCAAAAGAATAAGAAGGACCTTCAAAAAGACGAAAAAGCTGAAGAGGCTAAGACCGTAACAAATAATAATATGTTTATTGGCAGTACTACTGATTTACAGCGTATGCTACTAGATAATCAAGAAAAGAATGTGATTGATCATGAATCAGAGAATAAAGAATGACGCGCTTGGTTACTTAGGTAATCCAAATGTTAAACGTGATGGAGTTGAAGCTCAATTTACTGCTGATGAAGTAAGGGAATATGCTAAATGCATGTCAGACCCTTCTTATTTTGCAACTCAATATGTCAAAATTATATCCCTCGATTCTGGTTTAGTACCATTTAAATTGTATCCTTATCAAAAGGATATGTTTAGCCATTTTAATGATAACCGCTTTAGTATTGTTTTAGCCTGTCGTCAAAGTGGTAAATCAATTAGTTCCGTTGCATATCTACTTTGGTATGCATGCTTCCATCCAGAAAAGACTATTGCAATCCTTGCTAATAAAGGAGCAACAGCCAGAGAGATGCTAGCACGAATTACATTAATGCTTGAAAATTTGCCGTTCTTTTTACAGCCCGGTTGTAAGGCATTAAATAAAGGATCGATTGAGTTTAGTAATAATTCACGTATAGTAGCTGCTGCAACTTCTGGTTCTTCTATTCGTGGTATGTCAATTAACTTATTGATGCTCGACGAGTTTGCCTTTGTCGAAAACGATGCTGAGTTTTATACCTCAACATACCCTGTAATTTCTTCTGGTAAAAATACTAAAATTATTATTACCTCTACAGCAAACGGCGTAGGCAATGTGTTCCATAAACTATGGGAAGGAGCAGTACAAAAGACTAATGAGTTTGCTCCATTTACAGTCGATTGGTGGGACGTTCCAGGCAGAGACGAAGCTTGGAAACAGCAAACAATAGCCAATACTTCAGAATTGCAGTTTGATCAAGAATTTGGTAATAACTTTCATGGGCGTGGCAATACACTTATTGCGGCTAATTGCTTACTAGAACAAAAAGCGATTGACCCTAAGCACTATTTTGAGAATGTTAAAATATATAAGCAGCCTACTGAAGGGCATAAGTACGTTATGGCTGTTGATGTTGCCCAGGGGAGAGGACAAGATTATTCTACATTTAATATTATAGATATATCCAGCGAGCCGTTTCAACAAGTGGCCGTTTTTAAAGATAATGAATTATCGCCAGTTTTATTTCCGGATATTATTTACAAATACGCCAATCTCTATAATCAGGCTTTTATATTAGTTGAATCAAATGATCAGGGATCTATTGTCGCGCATGGTTTATGGTATGACTTAGAATACGAAAACATGTTTTTAGAATCTATGATTAAATCCGATGGTATAGGAATACGGATGAATCGTAGAATTAAAAGAATAGGCTGTTCAGCATTCAAGGATCTTATTGAGCAGCGGAAATTGTTTATCAATGACTCAGATACAATTATCGAAATGTCGACATTTGTTGCAAGAGGAAACTCATATCAAGCCTCTGCTGGAAACCATGATGACCTAGTAATGAATCTAGTTTTGTTTGGTTGGTTTACCTCAACAGACATTTTTGCTGAGATGACTCAGATCAATATGAAGAGTCTCTTATATAGCGAGAGGCTTAAAGAAATACAAAATGATTTACCACCATTTGGGATTATAGATGATGGTAGAAATAACAAAGATTACCACGTGGATGAAGATGGGACTGTTTGGCTCAGTAGCGTTGTTTATGAAAAGCAAGATATTTATAAATAAACTATGATTGATTTATTCGTATTATGACAAACACATAACATTTTTAACCTTAACGAGGAAAAAGCGATGGCATTTCAAGTATCACCTGGCGTTCAGGTCAAGGAAATTGATGCAACTACTATTGTCCCTGCGGTATCTACCAGTATTGGTGGTTTCGCCGGCGCCTTTACTCAGGGCCCTGTAAACACTCCGGTGATTATCAGCTCTGAAAAGGAGTTAGCATCTGTTTTCGGTAGACCCGACGACCAGACAGCAAAATATTTTTTAACCGCCGCATCATTTCTAAAATACGGTTCAGCTCTTAAAGTTGTTCGTGTCGTCGGCTCTGGAGCTGAACATGCTTCTAATACAGAGGCAGGCACTGGGCAAGTTATTACTACTGCAGAAGATGCAGTAGCTATTAATGCTGAAGTATTTGCAGCGCGCGAAGTTGGTGAACAAGGTAATAGTCTTAAGGTTGCAGTATTTACTGCGGCTTCGGCTACTGACTTCACTACTTGGGGCAGCACTGACAATTACGAGTCGTATTTTAGCGCTGAGCCCGGAACTTCTGCAACTGCAGTATCTTACGGCGCATCGAGTGCTAATGATGAACTTCATATTTTAGTAATTGATGAAGACGGTTTATATACAGGTAATCCTGGCGAAGTATTAGAATCATGGGAATTTCTTTCTCTTGCGTCTGATGCTAAGTCTGGCGACAACTCAACACTATACTACAAAAACGTAATTAATGAAAAATCTGAATATATCTGGGCATGTGGCGGCGGTTTGGCTACAGAAGATGGATATCAATTAGGTCCAACTGGAGCTAATAACAATACTACAGCCTTTACTGCCGGCGCTGCGGGTTTTGAAGCTGGCGAAAGTCTTGGTGGTGGAGCATCAAATAATGACTCTGTTGGAGCATCAGAAATTGTTGGTACTGGAAGCAATGGTTTCCAAGCATTTGCAGATTCTGATCTGATCGATGTTAACCTTCTCTTCTCTGTACCAGATGCAGACGGCGCTCAAACTATTGCTGACGCATTAATTACACTTTGTGAAGTACGTAAAGATTGTATGGCATTTGTATCTCCCCCAATCGAAGATAGTACTGGATCAAATCCAGTATCTACTGTTAAGACTTGGGTAAGTGGTCTTCCATCAACTTCTTATGCTTCTGCGGATTCAACTGCCGTATACGTATATGATAAGTATAATGACGTTTATCGTTGGATTGGTGCTGCTGGATATGTTGCTGGCCTTTGTGCTGGTACTGATGCTTCAGCTGATGCTTGGTTCTCGCCTGCTGGCTTGAATCGTGGTCAATTGCTTGGCGTTACTAAGCTTGCAATTAACCCAACTAAAGCCGAGCGCGATGAATTGTACAAGGGTCGAGTTAACCCAATCGTATCGTTCCCTGGTCAGGGTACTGTATTGTTTGGCGATAAGACGCTTCTTGCACGTCCATCTGCTTTCGATCGTATTAATGTACGTCGTTTGTTTATTGTCTTGGAGAAGGCAATTGCAACTGCATCTAAGTTTACATTGTTCGAACTGAACGATGAGTTTACTCGGGCGCAGTTTAGAAATTTGGTAGAGCCATTCTTGCGTGATGTCAAGGGTCGTCGTGGCGTAACTGATTTCTTGGTTGTTTGTGACGAAACAAATAACACAGGTCAGGTCATTGATTCTAACAGCTTTGTTGCTGACATATATGTTAAGCCAGCTCGTTCTATCAACTTCATTACTCTTAACTTTATTGCAACCCGAACTGGTGTTGATTTCTCAGAAATCGCCAGATAAATAAGGAGGATAGATAAGTGGCTATTTTAGGTGTAGACGATTTTAAGTCTAAGTTAGTAGGCGGTGGGGCGCGTGCTAATATGTTCAAAGTTACATGTAACTTCCCTAGCTATGCTCAAGGTGATTCCGAGCTGACCTCCTTTATGTGTAAAGGGGCGTCAATTCCAGCATCTATCATTGCGCCGGTAGAAATTAACTTCCGTGGGCGTAAGCTTCAGGTCGCAGGTGATCGTACCTTCGAACCAATGACGCTTACAATCATTAATGATGTTGATTTCCGCATTCGTCAAATGATGGAGCGTTGGATGAACGGTATCAATGAGCATACTGCTAACGTAGGCCTTGCCAACCCAGTAGATTATCAAGCTGACATGATTGTTGAGCAGCTTGATCGTCAAGGCAATTCTACTCAGCGTTACGACCTACGCGGTTGTTTCCCAACTAATATTGCAGCAATTGATCTTAACTACGACTCAGAGAATACAATCGAAGAGTTTACTGTTGAGTTCCAAGTTCAATATTGGGAGAACGCTAACAGCACGTCGTAAGGCGTGATATATAATAAAGGCGTGGTCGGTTATCCGGCCATTGCCTTTATTTTCAATTTAGAGAGATACAATCCATGGCTGAGATTTTTGGCTTCGAAATTACTCGAAAGAAAGATAAAGAACCGGACGTAAAGTCATTTGTTCCGAAAACTGAATATGATGGATCAGGCATTATTTCTACCTATGCAGGTGCAATTGCAACTAATGCTTTTGTAGACCTTTCAGGGGACAAAGCAACTTCTGATAAAGAACAAATTCTTAAGTATCGTGATATTGCAACTCAACCTGAGTGCGATGCTGCAATCGAAGATATTGTCAACGAGTCTATTGTAGGTGACCATGATAAAGCGCCTATTGAATTAGTTTTAGATCATGTTGAGACTTCAGATAAAATTAAAGAAACAATTAATGATGAATTTAAATCAATTCTTCAATTGTTGTCATTTAATGCGTATTCACACGATATTTTCCGTAAGTGGTATGTTGACGGACGTATTGCTTACCACATTATTATTGACGAAAAGTCTCCTAAGAAAGGGATTATGGAGCTTCGTTATATTGATCCTATGTACCTTCGTAAAGTAAAAGAAGTAGAGGAAGAACAGGATCAAAAGACTGGCGCAAAGATTATTAAAAAGTCCACAGAGATTTTTGTATATCAGGATGAAAAAATGGGAGCAGCTCATAATGCGCTTAAGATTCATCCAGATTCAATTGCTTATTGTACTTCGGGCTTATTAGATCCAAGTAAGAGCCGAATCGTTTCTTATTTACAGAAAGCAATTAAGCCAGTTAACCAATTGCGTATGATGGAAGACTCATTGGTTATCTATCGTATTTCAAGAGCTCCAGAGCGTCGTATATTCTATATTGACGTAGGTAATATGCAGAATTCTGCGGCTGAGCAAACGCTTCGCCGTATTGCAAATGAGTATCGTAATAAGATTACCTATGATGCGACAACTGGTGAAGTAAAAGACGATAAGCGTCATATGTCTATGCTGGAAGATTATTTCCTTCCACGTAAAGAAGGTGGTCGAGGTACTGAAGTAGATACATTACCCGGTGGTGAAAACCTTGGACAGATTGACGATATTGTTTATTTTCAAAAGAAATTATATAAGTCACTTAATGTACCGGTAAATAGACTCGAGCAGGAAGCTCAGTTTACTCTTGGTCGATCAACTGAAATTTCGCGTGATGAAGTTAAGTTTAAAAAGTTTATTGACCGTCTTCGTAAGCGTTTTTCAGATCTTTTCTTACAGCTACTTAAAACCCAATTAATTCTAAAGGGTATTATTACTAAAGAAGATTGGAAGGAGTGGAAAGAAAATATTGTCTTTGATTTTATCGAAGATAATCATTTTAGCGAACTCAAAGAAGCTGAAATCATGAGAGAGCGTTTTGAAATGCTTGCAACTTTGGAAGAGTATGTAGGAAAGTATATTTCTAATGAATGGGTGATGAAAAACGTTCTTCAGCAGTCTGATGATGATATCAAAGAAATGCAAAAGCAGATTGAAGCTGAAAAGAAGTCTGGAGAATTTGATGATGAAGAAGACTTA
>Ga0213860_10001035_pt1 | contig 11262 bp, 10 predicted proteins | sample PICome_3_FD_160118 | JGI IMG/M metagenome (GOLD analysis project Ga0213860, IMG submission 160118) | Coastal seawater microbial communities near Pivers Island, North Carolina, United States - PICO550 | ecosystem: Environmental > Aquatic > Marine > Coastal | place: USA: North Carolina...
GTTTTAATTAAGCCTAAAGGAGCTTCGATGATACTCGATATGATAATTACAGAAAAGATTAATACAACCCCTTGCAAAATTTCATTTTCAAAATATTGAAAAGCAAGTTCATTGATGTAGTTAATCAAACCACCAAGGGTGAGTATAAATAAGAAGATGGCCTGTACTATAAACCCAAGTATATTAATTTTTGCTTTCGCAGACGTATATAATGCTGCTTTTTTATGATCTTTTGGTTTTACAATTTTCTTGAAATCTTTTGGGACTTCATTTTGATTGCTGAGCGCACTAGCATTTTGTCGAATTGATAAGTAGATCTCGGTTATTGTTGAGAGAATTAATAAAAACAGAAAAATATAAGTAAAAGTCATTGTTGTATTCATTAGCTAAAATCAGCATTTTAAAGTAAAAGAAATGTTAAAGTTATATATGTCTTCAAATGTATAAATTTTAATGGAAATCATGACAAAAAATAACAATAACTTAGTATGGATTGATATGGAAATGACCGGATTAAATCCAGGGACCGATAAGATCATAGAGGTTGCTGTTATTGTTACCGATCCTCATCTAGAAATAATTGCTGAAGCACCAGTTTATGTCATAAAACAATCAAGTGAATTATTGGATTCTATGGATGCTTGGAATACAAATACCCACTCAAAGTCAGGTTTAATTGACAAAGTAAAGCAATCTCAAACCACTGAAGATGTGGCTGAGCGTGAGCTGATTGGTTTTTTAAGTCAATATGTGGATAAGAGTAAATCCCCGATGTGCGGAAATTCGATATGCCAGGATAGACGATTTATGGCAAATTATATGCCTCAATTAGAGTCATATTTTCATTACAGAAACCTGGATGTCAGCGTATTTAAAGAATTGGCTAAAAGATGGAAACCAAGCCTTCTCGGAAAATTCAAAAAGTCAGCAAAACATGAAGCTCTGGCAGATATTAAAGAATCAATTGAAGAATTAAGATATTATCGCGAACATTTTTTAAAGTTTGATAATGAATAACCTATATCAGTTTTTTGTAATTGGCTTGTTTGCATCTTTTGGAGCAATGCTAAGGTATTTTTTTGTTTTATTATGGCCATTTAATTTTTTTATTATCAACGGAGTTCTGGTTGCTAATATTGTTGGTTGTTTTTTAATGGGTGTTGTGTTGTATCTAGATTCACAATATCAAATTATGAGCCAAGTTATTAGAATTGGTATCGCAGTTGGTTTTTTAGGAAGTTTGACAACATTCTCAAGCTTTGGAGCTCAGTTTTTTGGATTCATTGAAGAAAAGCTTTTTTTAAAAGCTTTTCTTCATGTCTCACTTACCGTTTTTTTGTCTTTAGTATCTATTTATTTCGGATACTGGTTAATGAGTCTACTTTTCAGCCGTTTTTTTAGTTGATTTCTTTGATGAAGCCCTGGTGCTCGCAGCCTTAGTTGATTTTTTTGCCGCATCTTTTGTCTCAACCATTACCAACTTTTCTGTTTTTTTAGCTGTTGTTTTTTCACTTTTAGCCCACGCAGCTTTTTTTCTTTGAGCTGGTTTTTTTACTTCTTCATTTGGAATTATCTCCGAAATAGATTTTTTATCTGTTTCAACTAACTTTAACCCGACATCAGCAAGATTTATATCTTTTAGATCCTCAACTTTTCTCTTAGGTCGATTTCTCTTTGGTTTATCTTTGGGTTGATTGCTAGCATCTAAATTTTTATTGCTGTTTTTTGCAATATCAACAGGAGTTTCAACTATAGCCTGCTCGGTTTTTTTATCGACATTTTCTTGGTTTTGTTGATTTGATCTATAGTTTCGTGAGCGATTATTTCTCCTTCTTCTATTATTTTTGAACGGTTTTTTATTAGCTTCGTTCACCTGTGAGTCTTGTGGTGATTCATTGTCGCTTGAAGAATCAGAAACAACCTCAGAAGACTCCTCAACAGCATCGTCGCTAGCAATTAATCCCCTTATGAATCCAAACAGTGATTTATTTTTGGTTTTTTTAGATCTTTTTTCTGGAATAACACCTTTTACAACAGGAGTCTGTTTTTCATTTATTTCAACATCACTATCTTCAAAAGTCTCAATATCAGGAATATCTATCTCTTGATAACTTAATTCTTTTTTATTACCTAAATCTGACGATGTAATCTTGTACTGAGGAACATCAAAGTATTTGTTAGCAATAATAAATATTTTATTATTTCCATCTGACTCAGCTTGAATAATTATTTCTCTTTTTTCATTTAATAGAAAAGTTGCAACATCGACAGGCACTTGAACTGAGATTTTTTGCCCCTGTTTTTTATTTGATTGTTCTTGAATCATTCTGATTATATGTAACGCAGATGATTGAAAATCACGAATTCGTCCTGTCCCGTTACACTTTGGACATTCGCCATTGCTTGTTTCTCCAATGCTCGGCCTTAATCGCTGCCTGGAGAGTTCCATTAATCCAAATCTTGATATTCGACCCGTTTGAATTCTCGCCTTATCATGCTTTAATGCATCCCTTAAGCAGTCTTCAACTTCCCTTTGATGTTTGGGATTTTCCATATCGATAAAATCAACTACAATTAACCCACCAATATCTCGGAGCCTTAATTGCTTAGCAACTTCTCTTGCAGCTTCAATATTGGTATTAAAAGCAGTATTTTCAATATCTCTACCTTTGGTTGATCGGCTAGAGTTAACATCAATTGATACTAATGCTTCGGTGTGATCAATTACAATAACTCCTCCTGATGGCAGCTGAACTTCTCTTAAGAATGCAGACTCGATTTGATTTTCAATTTTAAATTTTGAAAAGAGGGCGGTGCTGTCTTCGTACAGTTGGATACGATCAGCATAATCAGGCATTACATGGTTCATGAATTGCGATGCTTGGTCATAGATATCTTGATTATCAATTAAGATTTCTTCTATATCGGTGTTGAAATAGTCTCTAATAGCTCTAATAACGAGATTACTTTCTTGATAGATTAAGAACGGGGCTGCTTGTTGAACTGAAGCTCCTTGAATTGCTTCAGAAAGTTGCGTCAGGTAATCAAGATCCCATTGAATCTCCTCAACACTAGCACCAATGCCGGCTGTGCGACCAATAACACTCATCCCTTTTTTTACTTTCAACTGAGAAAGAACTTCTTTAAAGTTAGTTCTCTCATCTCCCTCAATTCTTCTAGAAATTCCACCACTTTCTGGGCTATTGGACATTAACACAATATATCTTCCCGCAAGAGATAAAAACGTTGTGAGGGCAGCTCCCTTGTTACCACGTTCTTCTTTTGAGACCTGGACAATTACTTCTTGACCTTCATTGATTACATCAGAAATGGACAAGTTTTTTTTGCGGGATTTTTTGGAATAAAATTCTTTTGCAATTTCTTTAAAGGGAAGAAAACCATGTCGATTAACTCCATAATCCACAAAAGCTGCTTCTAGTGAGGGTTCAACACGGGTAATCGTACCTTTATAAATATTACTCTTTCTTTGTTCCCTAGTACTTCTTTCATAGTCTAGGTCCTCAATAGTAGAGTCATTGATGATCGCTACACGTATTTCTTCAGATTGAGTTGCATTAAATAGCATCCTCTTCATTATCATATCTCCTTATAGATAAGAAGATTCTGATAGGAATAATTTTAAGCTTTTCGTTTCAAACCTTAAGCTTAATTAAAATTCTTATATCAAAAATCTTGTTTAAAAATTGCAACTCTTAACATCTATTTGTAAATGAGGTTACAATCTTTCATGTTCAAAAAATTCTTTAAAATCAACTATTTTGATTTAAAGACTACTGGAAGAGTATAGGGTAAAACGGATAAAAAGAAAACAATTAGATGCAGAATAAGCAAATTCAATATATAGAAATAGATGATTCATCTGAAGATCAGCGAATTGATAATTTTTTATTTAAATTATTTAAGGATGTTCCAAAAAATCATATATTCAAAATTATCCGCAATGGAGAGGTGAGGGTTAATAAGAAAAGAATAAAAACTCTTTATAAGTTAAAAATTAATGATGTAGTAAGGATTCCTCCGATTGATTTTATAGAGAAGAAAGAAAAAACACCTTCAACCGCATTTAAACCAGAAATTATTTTCGAAGATGAATGGTTATTGGTAGTAAATAAGCCTAATGGCTTAGCTGTGCATGGAGGGAGTGGAATTGATTTTGGATTAATTGAGCTTATGAGACACCTAAACCCAGAACATAGGTTTTTAGAGTTGGTGCATCGTATCGATAAAAATACTTCCGGTATTATTGTGATAGCAAAAAAAAGGTCTGCACTAAGATTAATGCAAGAACTTTTTCGTAACAAAAAGATTAAAAAAAATTATCTAGTTGCAGTCAAAGGAAATTGGGACTTACAAAAGAAAGAAGTGATTCTTCGTTTAGAAAAAAAACAAACACCTGAGGGTCATCATGTAAATGTGGTCGAGGATCCTTTGAAGGGAAAGTTATCCAAGTCTATATTTTATCTTGTGAAAAAAACGCCACATAAATCATTATTATCTGCACAAATAATTACTGGCAGAACCCATCAAATTCGTGTTCAGCTTGCTTTCTTGGGATTTCCGGTGCTTGGCGATGATAAATACGGTGATTTTGCACTCAATAAAAAATTACATTCAAGTGGTTTAAAAAGAATGTTTCTTCACGCTCACAAGTTATCTTTCACGCATCCATTTACTGAAGAAAAGGTAGAGTTAGTTGCTGACTTACCAATAGAGCTTGGAAAATTTTTTGATGAGTAAGTTAATTATTTTTGATTGGGATGGGACTATTGTTGATAGCACATCTCATATTGTTCAATCAATTAATCAGGCATGTTTCACATTATACAAACAAACTTTTGATGAAAAAAAAATAAAATCAGTAATTGGATTAAGCCTTCCGATTGCATTTAAAACTCTTACAGGTTCAGAATCTCAAACAGAATTTAATGAGTTCGCTGATTTATATAAAAAGCTTTATATTGTTGAGCGTCCAAGACCTTTTGAGAGCGTCATTTTAGGTTTAGATCGATTGAAAAATAATAACTTTACTCTAGCAGTCGCTACCGGAAAAAGCCGACGTGGACTAGATAATGATTTTACAGCCTATGATCTACGAAAGTATTTTAGCGACTCAAAAACTGCTGATGAATGTTTTTCAAAGCCACATCCTCAGATGATTGAAGAGATATACACAAATCTAATGTTTGATCGCACATCCGTTACAATGGTGGGAGATTCACTAATGGACCAAAATATGGCAAAAAATGCCCATGTTAACTTTGTTGGAGTAAACTATGGTGCAAGCTCACTGGGGGATTTTGATGATTATGGAAATTTCTTTGCTGACTCTCCCATCGTTCTATTTGATTGGTTATTAAATAATGCCTGAGTCAATTATCTTTGAAAAAAACAAAATTATAAATTCAGCCACAAAGGCTGTTAAATCATATGTAACTAATGAAACATCAATATTTGTTGTTTATTATGAAGGTGAATTTCATGCTTATATTAACCAATGTCAACATCTACCAGTTGAGCTTGATTGGGATGAGGCACATTATTTCGATGAAACAGAAAAATTTTTGATTTGTGCAACTCATGGAGCTGTCTATGATCCAAAAAATGGCCATTGTCTTTCCGGACCATGCAAGTCAAAATACCTAAAAAAATTAGAGGTTATTGAGAGAAATCATAAAATTGAGGTAATTTACGATGACAGTAAAAAATAAAGATCAAGAAGTTAAAGACCAGGCACTGAATACGTTACTGAATAATATCTTCATTGAAAATAGAAGAAATCGCAGATGGAGTAATTTTTTTAAAATTGTTACCTTCTTGTATCTTTTTATCCTTCTTTTTATATTTCTTGCTAAACCTGGTGATCAAATGAATACTTCAGGGGATTTTACAGCCTTGGTTAAGCTGAATGGCATTATCTCATCAGAATCTGAGATTAATGCAGAGGATGCTATCAAAAGTTTACAAAAGGCGATGAAAAATGATGGCACTAAGGGACTTATTATAAGTATTAATAGCCCGGGGGGAAGTCCAGTCCAGTCCGCAATGATCAATGATGAAATAAAACGCCTTAAATTGATTTATCCTCAAAAGCCCATCAAGGTTGTTGTTGAGGATGTTTGTGCCTCAGGAGGATATTTTATTGCTGTTGCAGCAGATGATATATATGCAAATAAATCAAGTATTGTTGGCTCGATTGGAGTTTTGATGAATGGTTTTGGTTTTGATCAAGCGATTGAGAAGCTTGGGATTGAAAGACGATTGATGACTGCAGGGAAAAACAAAGGAATTCTTGATCCATTTCAGCCTGTAGATCCTGCTCAAATGAAGCATGTTCAACAACTTCTCGATGAAGTTCATCAGCAATTTATCGCTGCAGTCAAAGAGGGTAGAGGCGATCGATTATCTGAGGACCAATCAATATTCTCAGGGTTGTTTTGGAATGGTGAGTCAGCATACAAATTGGGATTGATTGATGGCTTTGGAACAGTATCATCAATCGCAAAAGATGTAATTGGATATGAAAAAGTGATTGATTTCACGACTTATGAAACCTTTGCTGATCGCTTTGCAAAAAAGCTAGGGGCTGGGATTGGTAGTGTGTTGCATAGTCAAATAATTAACAAAAATTATCAATTAAATTAATTATTTAGCACTTTTTTTTAATGAAATCTATTAAACTGTTTGTTGAGGAATCAAAACAGCTGGTTGTCTTTTCACCTTGAATTTTTGGTAAAACGAGGCGGGCAATTTGCTTACCATACTCAACTCCCCACTGGTCAAATGAATTAATATTCCAAATAACTCCTTGGACAAATATTTTATGTTCATAAAGCGCTATGAGCCTACCTAGGTTTTTTGGCGTAAGCTTTTCAAATAGGATAGTATTGCTTGGCCTATTTCCTTCGAATGATCGATGAGGTAGCAAAGAAGATATTTCTTGATCGCTTAACCCTGAATTAATGAGCTCAGATCGCGCCTCATCAATGGTTTTCCCCATCATTAAAGATTGTGATTGAGCAAGTAGATTGGACATCAGGATTTTATGATGAAGATTTTTTTTATCTCCAGGGTTGTAGTGAGATTTTATGGGCATAATAAAATCACATGGTACAAACTGCGTGCCTTGATGAATCAATTGGTAGAAGGCGTGTTGTCCATTTGTACCTGACTCACCCCATATAACTGGACCTGTCTCTAGACATACTCGCTTGCCATCTCGATCAATAAATTTACCATTGCTTTCCATGTCTGCTTGCTGCAAATAGGATGGCAACAAGGATAGTCCTTGATCATAAGGAAGTATTGCTTGTGTGTTAAATTTAAAGAAGTTGTTATACCAAATGCCAATTAAAGCCATCTGAATTGGCATATTTTTTTCTATTGGAGCATGAAGAAAATGTTGATCCATCTCATAGGCACCAGTTTGAAGGGCTTTAAAATTTTCATAACCTAAGAAAATCGAAATTGACAGGCCAATAGATGACCACAAGGAGTATCTTCCACCAACCCAGTCCCAAAAAATAAACATATTTTCTTCGTTTATGCCAAATTCTTTTACTTTTTCGGTATTAGTAGATACGGCAACAAAATGTTGACTGATAGCATCATTATTTTTTGCATGATTTAAAAACCAATGTCGAGCAGAAAAAGCATTGGTCATCGTTTCTTGGGTGGTAAATGTTTTGGAAGCAACTATGAAGAGAGTAGTTTCAGGATCACACTTTTCAAGCGTCAAGGCTAAGTCCGCACCATCTACATTAGACACAAAATGAATTCGTAAATCTTTATGTGAGAAGGGCTGTAATGCTTTACAAACCGTTGCAGGACCCAAATCAGAACCACCGATTCCAATATTCACAATCGTATTAATTTTTTTACCAGTAAAACCTTTCCAGGATCCATCATTAATGGAGTTACTAAAGCTTTCAATCTGCTTTAAAACTTTTTTAACTTCTGGTTTAACATCAATACCATCAACAAAAATAGGATCATCATCTTGCGAACGAAGTGCTGTATGAAGAACTGCACGATCTTCTGTTGTGTTTATTTTATCACCACTAAATTGTTTAGCTCTCCAATCTTCTACATCAGCTTTAATAGCTAATTTGTTAAGAAGGACTAAGGTTTTGTCATTTATTCTATTTTTTGAAAAATCAAATAAAAAATCATCCAATGCTAGGTGAAATTTTTCAAAACGCTGCTCGTCATCTTTAAACAGATCTCGCATCTGAACATTTTTGATATCGTCAAAATGTTTTTTTAGGTCTTGCCACTCGTTGGAGTCAATTATTTTCGTCATTTATAAATGTTAATTTAGGTGAGTAAAATTGAAAGCGCTATTATAGCAAAAAATATATTATTTCTTCGCTTCTTGTTCGGTTATTGCCCATAAAACATGTTCTTTGATTAAATTTGAAGGATCCTCACTTCGTTTTATTAAAGCGTCTATAATTTTTTGATCATGGCCTGCGTTGCCTAGAGCAATTGCGACATTACTAATCCATTTTTCATAACCAATCCTCCTGATGGCGCTTCCATTGAAGTGATCATTAAAACGGTGGTTATCCATCAAAAAACAGTCCATAAGAGAAATGTTATTTAACTTATGTCTTACAAAAAAATCTATTTCAGTGCTTTTCTTAGCAAATTTATTCCATGGACAGATAATCTGACAATCATCACACCCGTATATTCGATTACCAATTTTTTTCCTAAAGCTTATAGGAATTGTGCCTTTATGTTCAATTGTCCAGTAGGAGATACACTTAGATGCATTTAGATAGTAAGGTTTTTCAATGGCCTGGGTGGGACAAATGTCAATACAGGCTGAGCAAGAGCCGCAGTGGTTTGTGCTTGTTGTGTGATTAAAAACTAATGGAGCGTTCGTATATAGTTCACCAAGAAAGAACCATGAGCCATTATTCTTGTTGAGTAATAATGTATTTTTTCCACGCCAACCTAGTCCAGCCTGAGTCGCAATTTCAATTTCTGGGCTTGGTGCTGAATCAGTAATCGCTCTGTATTTAAAATCAAAATCACTTTCTGTAATTATAGATTCAATCAAACTACCAAAGTGATTAAGTTTTTTCTTTAATGTCTTGTGATAATCCCTTCCAAGAGCATAGCGGGCTATATAGGCTTTATCTTTTTGGTTAATTAGATCAATAAGATTTTCGTTAAGTGGAAGATAGTCAATCCGCACACTAATAATACTTTTGGTGTTAGGTAAAATATTTTCAGGATCAAATTTAATCTCTTGATGATCTTCGAGGTATGACATGGCGCCATGATTTTTAGCGTTAATCCATTCCTTATAAAGACCCTGATTTTGATTAATTGTTGAATTAGATATCCCTACATCGCTAAATCCTAGCTCTTTACCAGTAGCTATAATTTTTTTTGATATATCTTTCCAATAAGCCTTATCTAACATGAAAAAAAATAATAAACTATGACGTAATGAATCATATACATCATATCTGCAAATCAGAGGAAGATACAAAAAAAGTTGCCGAACTTATCGGGCTAAAACTCAAAGCGGGTATGGTAATCTTCCTAAAAGGCGAGCTAGGTGCAGGAAAAACTACATTAGTGAGATATCTGCTAAAGTCTTTGGGGTATCAAGATAAAGTAAAGAGTCCAACTTACAATCTCGTCGAAACACATCAATTAAAAAAACTGACAGTACATCATTTTGACCTGTACCGTTTTGGGTGCCCAGAAGAATGGTTTAGCGGAGGGTTTGACGATTATTTAATGACAGATAATACGATTTCTATTATTGAGTGGCCTGAAAAAATTAGGGGTGTGAATATTAAACCAGATATAGAGATCAACATTTCAACTGAGCAACTTGATGTTAGAGTGATGGACGTTTATATCAAAGAAGAGGCTGATAATGCCATTATATAGAATTTGTTTTAGCTTTCTGTTAGCTTTTTTTGTAATAAATGTGTATGCGGATGTGCAAACTCGTGTGTGGCCATCCAATGAGTATACGAGGTTTACTATTGAATCAACTGACTACATAAAAAATGATCAATCAATTTTAAAAAACCCAGACCGGGTAGTTATTGATTTAAAAAATATTAATATAAACAATAGTTTAAAAGATTTACCTAAGGTTGATTTTAAAGAAAATTCATCTATTTCTGGAGTGCGTGTTGCACAATTTGACCCTGGTACCGTACGTATTGTAATTGATCTACGTCACGAGTCTAAGATTAAAATCTTTAGTTTGAAGCCTATTAAGTCATATGGCCATCGACTTGTTGTTGATGTCTATCATGAGGAAGATGAAATTGCACACTTGCTAAAACAATTACAAGCCAGGGAAGGTGATGATCAAAAAGACAATAAGCTCATGGCTGAAGATAAAAACACTACTTTAACTACTAAAGAGATAGAGAAGCCGAAAGAAGAGCCGCCAAAAGAAACTGAGCAGGCTAAAATTATAGTTGCAATTGATGCCGGCCATGGTGGAGAAGATCCTGGCGCTAGAGGGTCTTCAGGTACCAAAGAAAAAGACATCACTCTCGCGATTGCGAAGAAATTGAAAAATGCTATTGATAAAGAGCCAAACATGCAAGGGGTTTTAATCCGTGACGGCGATTATTTTATCCCTCTTGCAAAAAGAGTCGCAAAAGCTAGAAAGCTTGAGGCTGATATTTTCGTTTCAATTCATGCAGATGCTTTCACCAAAAAATCTGTAAAAGGATCCTCCGTGTTTGCTTTATCCGAAAGAGGTGCTTCCAGTGCATTTGCTAAGTTTATTGCTAACAAAGAAAATGAGTCCGACTTGATTGGTGGGGTAAGTATTGATGATAAACACCCAGTTTTGGCGCAAACTTTACTCGATTTATCCTTAAGTGCGACGATCAATGATTCAATGAAATTAGGGCGGTATGTTTTAGATGAAATGGGCAGGGTGAATACACTACATAAAAAATATGTGGAGCAAGCTGGTTTTGCAGTTTTAAAAGCTCCAGATATTCCATCTATACTTGTCGAGACTGCTTTTATCAGTAATCCAAAAGAGGAAAAAAACCTTAGGTCAGAAAGCTTTCAAATCAAACTAGCTGAAAGTGTGGTAAAAGGTATCAAGAGATACCTTAAAACAGGTGCCAATCTTGCATTTTTTATTGAGCCTGAACAGTGAAACAAATATTTTTAATGGGTCCTACGGCCTCGGGCAAAACTGGAATTGCAACAAGACTATTTCAAGAATTAAAGCTTCAGCTT
>Ga0213860_10001036_pt1 | contig 11257 bp, 19 predicted proteins | sample PICome_3_FD_160118 | JGI IMG/M metagenome (GOLD analysis project Ga0213860, IMG submission 160118) | Coastal seawater microbial communities near Pivers Island, North Carolina, United States - PICO550 | ecosystem: Environmental > Aquatic > Marine > Coastal | place: USA: North Carolina...
GGAGTCAAAAATAATGGGGAAAAAATGGGGGTAATGTGTAAACATGACAATGTGTCATAATCCCTTTGGAAAAAAAATCGGCCTACACGAACACACACTTGAGGTTTCGGCAATACTGACATAGTGGTATTCGGTGGTAAAAAGTGGTAAGTATCACATATCAAATTATGACATAGGGTGTAAAATACAACCCCATAGAGAGGTAAGGAGGTGCATAGAACCTTGCGTGGGTTCATGCGGTGATTTCTAAGGTTATTTCTACATAGGTGTAATAAAGTGGTACGGTTCCATCCTCAGACCATCTTAAAAAGGATGTATCAACCTCGTACTTTCAGTACCCCTGCATCCCCTACTGAGGATAGTATGAGATTAGGGAGTTGAGAGAGTTGAAGTGAGAGTGAAGAACTTACTCCCTTCCCTCATGTAAATCATTTAGAATGTCTTCCTCTGTAATGTGTATATTAGATTGAAGGCTTATATCTCTTATAGTACGAGGTGCTGAATCTTTATTATAAATCATACCGGCAAGGCGTTGTAAGAGCGTAGGTTTTTTCTTCATGGATTGTTGTTTTCTTTCTTCTCTTATGGATAGAAGAACTTTGAACTTATTGTCTTGTATATTACGATGTCTACTCATACTCATAAATATGATTTACTATCAATAAAAAATAGGGTTCAAAAATTTTTTTGGCGACTCTTCGAACCCCCCACGACAAAAGAACAAAAAGGGATTAGTGTCCATATTCCTCATAATCATCATCGGTGTACTCCCATGTATTCTTTTTGTATTCACTTGGTGGGTAATAAGTATCTACAAAATCCTCGTGGTCCTCATCACCACTTGGTTGATTATTGTATTTCTTTTCTTGTGAAGGGGATTTATCAACTTGATTCCATTCATCGTTGTAATAATGGGGAGTTCCCTCGTTGTTCAAAGGGGGTTCGATTCGTAAGTGTTTCATTGTTATTTAGATTGTGCTGTTTCTAACTTCTCGGTAAGTTTATCGATAAGGTCTTGGTTTCCTCCACCTATCTTTTGTGTTTCTTTAAGGATTGTATTTGATAAGTTTTTAATTACTTCTTGTCTTCTTTGTGTTTTCGATAGTTTTCTTTTTTTAGGTTGCATATAGTATTATTTAATTTGACTTTGATTGATATCTATGTTCGGTTCATATATTACATCTATTATTTCCTTAACTGTCATACACTCTTCGTATCTTTCGAGTTGTTCTAAGTAATCTAATAAATCATATAACTGACCTACTGGTATTAAATTTATGATTGTTTTGGCACGAATTGTACCTTTTTTATGACACTCCAACATCCAAGCAAGAGATTTAATCCTCATATCATATATGGCTGATTTATCTGTCTTAGGATGGATGTATTTATAGTAGTATTCTTCGGGTGTCATTTTCTATTGAATATTTCATTGAAATGGTTCATAAAAGTACTTTCACCTTGTTTTTGTTTCTTTGATGAACAACCACATTTAGGCCCTTTACCACCACAACATTTTCCATTTGCTTTTAATCTTTCTTCTCTTATATTGAGAGTATGTACTTTTTTACTTTCCATTTAATCTTTCTATTAAGTGTTTAGCCCATATTTCATGGGATTGTTTTGATGGGTGTTTCCTTGGTAAGAAATCTCCCCCCTCTTCTTTTAAATATTCATACATTGAATTATAAGTAAATTCTGCAGGTAAATTATCATACAAATATTTTAATCCTAACTGCTCATCACCTCTACCGAATTTATCTATTTTAGAGTTAGAATATACTGATAAATCGTAATCATAGAATACATTAAAAAAATAATAAGGAACTCCATTCAAATCCAACCAACTACTTAATCCAAGAATATGATTGAAAGTTCTAATATAAGATGGAACAACCTCGGTTTGATTCAAAACAAATTTATCTTCAGTAGTTCTATCTTTATCATTATCACCCCATTTATCATATCCTGCCCATAATCTTTCTTGTTGGTATTCTTTACCTGTCCACCATTCGAATCTCGTTGGTGATGTCCAACCTATAACAACTATCATTTCATCTGAATCAACCCATCCACTTTCTTCACTCCAACATTGACCCTTTTCTAAGAAATGAGTTACATCTCTCATTGTTTGTCTGTATATGTAATCATTAGATACTCCTGCAGATGAGTTATTACAATCAATCATACCAAGTTTATCGGATACTAAATGAGAAAATCTTTCTGTTTTTTTATTTTCTAATTCGGCTCCCCAAACTACTGAATCTCCATTTGTGTATAAGATAGGTTTCATTACAAATAATCTTTATATATTTTTTGTTCTCTTAAATCACCATAAATTTCACTACTTCCACATGGTTTATTAAATTCTTTAATTCTACTTGAATTAAATATTTCTAAACCTCTTTTTGCTGATTCTGGACTCATATACATATGCCAACCCACACATTCAAACTCATCCTCTTTATACAATCTATCTTTATGTCTACCATCATATATCATTGGTCTTGCCCATTCGTTGAAATGAGGTCTGTTCGTAAGAATCATTCCACCTTGTCCTATATTGAGTATTTTTTTGAGATGAAAAGATAGAATCATAAAATCTTCTTCATATCCTCTTCCCATACTTTGATAAAATGCAGTTGCAGCATCAATAATACCAGTGTTTCCAAGTGGATACATTCCATCCCATTCTATATCTTTAAATTTTGGTCTGTTACCACTTAAAATAATCTGATTTGGAACTGACACATAAGTTCTAGCAGGAATCTCAATATCACTATCTGTAATACCTAAATAATGTAAACACAATCTAATTGCGTTAGAATTTGAATCACAAGCAATACCATATCTGTAACCAGTATATTTTGCAATCTCATCTTCAAAAGTTGTTACCCAATCCCATGGGTCATTTATTTCATAACTCATATATTCATTATTTCTACAAATTCATCAACAAATATTTTCATCATCTGTGGTGAAGGATGTCCCCATCCATGTGGATGAATTTCTTTTTTATAATCTTCCCAATCTAAATACCTTCCTTCTGATTCTTGGAAATATGGTACTCCTTCTATTATATTATCGATTGTCCATTCTAACAATCCATTGTAGTTTTTATAGTGCCAATGATTAGGTTTATCAATAGGTAATTCATCTATGTATGGTTTTAATATTTCATACTTATTAAACCATAAATTTTTTGATGTTTTATCTGAATCATTTTTTGGTGCTCCAAACCATGTTTCATATGCCTCTACTGAATATGGATTTCTCATACTCATCCAATAGGTATCAATATTATTATCTTTACAAAATCTTTCTAAATGTGACCAAGATTCTAACCAATGAAGAGTTTGATTTAATATATTATTCCAATTGATATCAGCTTCCCAATATTTTATTGCATTATCGATACCAAATACTTTCTGTGCCGAATCTTCTGAATCTGGTGGAGAAAACCCACCTGTTAAGTAAAAGAATCCATCTTCGGTTTCCCAATTAGGAGTATAAACCAAAGTATGGCCATATTTTGCTCTGTCTTCTTCTTTGAATTTTGATTTAATCCAAACTGATTCTCTATTAGGGTCTGACCATTGACCTACAAGTATTATATCCTCACCATTTACTCCTTCACGAATCAATCTTTTTGCATGATAATATAGGATTCTACAAATACTTACATTATCGTTTGTTGCACCACCATAGTTTAATACCTTATAACCCCAATCTTTACCAAGTTTTTCTTGAAGATAAAATGGCCATGATGTAGTATTATCTGCTTGTAAAGATAATCTATTTGGATTCAATCTGATATTATTGGTAAATGAACAACCTGATGTTAATATGTATTTCATTTCAATATTTGATTAAATATACTTTCTGCAATCTCTTTAGATGCAATATCATTTGGATGACCTGGATTACCTTTTGTGTAATTATTATAATCTGTCCACATAAAATCTAAAATATTACTATGTCCTTTAACTTCAATAAAATTTTTAAAAATATTATCATTAAATTTTTCATTAAATACATCTCTATACTGATAAGGATAATCATTTAAATCAAAATCTATAATTTTTACACCTCGGTAACTTTTTAAAATAATTTTTTGTTTTCCTTTAGCATCTTGTAATTCAACTTTATTTTGAGATATTGCATCTAAGTAAACATATGGAATGTTATGAGATTCTAAAAAAGAACTTAGTTTTAAAATAGATAAATAAGTTTTGTATGCACAAAATGGAACATCTGAAAATAAAAATCTTGCATCTTGTTTATGATAAAATCTACCTCTTTTTCCATGTTCATCAGATATAAAATCTTGTGGTTGTACGGTATCTAATACATAACCTTTTCCATCATAGATGGATGACATTAATCTTGTATTACCTGACCAAGCAACTATTACGATACATTGGTTTCTAATTTCTTCGTTATTCATCAGTTCTATTATAACTGAATCTGATATATATTCATTACCAGAACCTCCTCTTGCTTTATTTATCAATTTCAAGTTTAACATATCAGATAAATAATATGCCCAACTCCCTTCATTGCCCATTTTATAACCATCAGTAAATGAACAACCAGATGTAATTAAATATTTTTTATCCTTTAGGTTTATATCCATAATCTTCTCCACCTTGTCCTACAAAATGTCCTTCCCAATTTTCTTCTTCGTGTAATTTGTGGTGTGAATATTCGTTTGATTTATAAGTACTTCTATGAGGTGGATTTTCCTTATCATATTCTGAGGTTGATATGTAGTAAAAGAATCTGATTGCACATCTTGGTTTATCTTCTGGTGATTTTACTTCACTTACTCTGTGATAGGGTCCGTGTTTTATATTTTCATTGATTACCAATCTGTTAAATTTTGGTGATACTGATTCTATAAGATTTGATTTTGGATTGATATCAATATTATCATCCCAATACTGAATATGCCCTCCCCACTCATCGTTCCAATCTGGTGTGATATATAAAAGTGAAGTTAGTTTTCTATGTAATCTGATTCTATCATTCCAATTAAAATCATAATGACAACCCAAATCTTTACTATTTCTTATAATTGAGTATCCTGCTCCAACTAAATGTGGGTCTGGTAATAATCCTACAATTCCTGTCATTTGTTCTAACTCATATAGAAACTCACCACTATGCATGATATCGTAAGTTACCCTATGTGCAGTTGGAAGTGAAATCAAATCATTGAACTCTTCCATTCTTGAACCAGCACGAGTAAATACAGTCCACCCACCTTTCGGAGCTTCCATACACTCATTATATAAATCATGTACAGTTTCTTCATCTAAGAAATTATCGATTTTAGTTCTACCAAAACCCCATTCTAATTTACTTCTATTCCACTCGTTCTTTTTTGATATCATTGTCTTATTGAGTTGTGTTTTAATTTTGACCACCTATCTGTATAGTTAAAAGATAGTTCCCCAAAGTATTCTTTTGCTTTAGGATAAATATATTCTTCAAAAAAATCTATATATACAGAATCATGTGGATGATTTCCAAACTCCATCATATTTCCATCTTCTGGTATATCCCACTCATTTGCTCCACTTAAGTAAGCAATATTACCAAATCGTTCCATTGCAAACTCATCAATACCACCAAATCTATTATGAAATACAAACTTAGATAAATCAAGTTGATTCCAAATTGTTTTCAAATAATCAGATTCATATTTCAAATCAGTAAATGTATCATTCATAAGAAATGAAATGTGTTCAATATTTCTTGAAGATAAGAAACTTTGAATATCAATTATACTCTGTAAGTAATGTTCTAATCTATCAATAGGTTTTTGTGATATGTGGCAATTCTTTTTATATTCACTAAGATACCACTCAATATCTTTATTTTCAAAGTAAGTTAAATCATCAACATCAGGATTAGTATAAACTCTATCATTAAAAATAACATTTAAGTGCTTATATTTTTTAATTAAATTACTTTGTGTTTTAAGATTAAATTTATTATCTAAAACAAATGTTCCTTCTAAATCACTATGATTAATAATATCTGTACATAAATCTTGTGGTATCTCTGTAAACAATCTGTTTGGCTGAGACCATTCTATAATAACAAATATATTTTTTGGAGATATACCATCCCATAGTAATTTAGAAACAGTATAAATAATACTTCTTTTTTGATATTCTGCACCAAAGGAATCACAATGTAAATCAATTACTTCAAAATTGGTATCGTTTCCTTTTGTGAATTCTTTCATTGAACGAAACATAACACCATAACTACAACCTGTATTTATTATGTAAGTTTTATCCATATTTTTCTTTGATATTTTCTAAAATAATTTCTTTGATTGCCTCATGTCCTTTCGGGCCAGGATGTCCACCATCTACATTCCAATCACTACTATGTGATTTCCAAAAGAATGTACTCCAAAGAACTACATCATCTATTTTATTTTGAGTATCGATTTTATCTATTATATTTATCAACTTTGGATTATCGTGATTTACAAGTAGTATTTCATCTTCATCACCTTCCATTGATTTAGAACTCCAAAAATCTTTTGTTAACTGATATTCATCATCATTAAAACAATCGTATTTTTTAAAATTCATTTTACACGATAGAAGTGGAAAATATCCATCTACAAGAATGTGTTTAGCATTGAATTCTTGAAGAAATTTATGTAATCCAAATATAGAATAACCCCAATGTGTAAGTAATGATTCAACTTGAATATCTATGTTTGGATGTGGAGCTGGTTCTCCTTTATTATCTACATCAACCCACCATTCATTTCTAAAATTAGGATTTACTCTATGATTAGGTACATTGAAATCATGAACCCAACTATATTGGTCAAATCCAGCAATTGGTTCACAACTTCTTACACCTTCTTTTGGCCCTATAAATTCATAGGCAATACGAGGTATTAGATTAATATTATATTTTTTAAGGTTTTCATTTTCTATTGGTATAAATGCAACCTCTTCATAATTTGGTCTTCTATTCAATTCTGATTTTTGTATGATGAATAAGAAATCATCAATATTTTCTTGGTTTTCTAAAACAAATGTTTTTACTACTTCTTCAACATAATACCAACCAGTTCCACCACAACCAAGATTTACATAATCCAATCCAAGTTCTTTTGCTAACAGATAACCCCATGTTTCATCGTACTTAACATATTGTCCAAATGTTAAACTACATCCTACTACAACTAAAGTTTTATATTTCATAATTAATCTGGTCTATAAATATTTTAGAGAATTTTGAATGATGTTCTGGTGCCATATGTCCTTTAGGATGTTCATGTTTGTTAATAAAGTCATCCCAATCTCTAAATTCTGATGGACATTTAATTATATTTTTCCAAGGATTCTTTTTTGGTACATTAATTTTTTCCATTTGCTGCATTTGGTAATTTTTAAGTTTGCTTTCTTTTCCAAATTCAGGATGATTAAAATCATAATTAACTGACATATACAAATCATCCATCTCATTGTGGTCTAATATAGTCCATTGAAAAACATTATCACAAACAGAATCTAAAAGTTTCCAAGCCATGAATGTTTGATGATACCAAAGATTAAATGTTAGTGTATTATCTAACTTATCAACTGATGTAAAATTTTCTCTTTTAATTCCTAAAATACCATCTGAATCAAAATTTACATCCATTGGATGTTTACTAAATCTCTGTAATCTTGGTGTTCCAAATCTAACTGGATATGATGTGTTTAAAATAACTAAATCATCTTTTTGTATTTCATCTTCAATTAATCTTTCAGCAATATCAAATAAAATATATTCAACATTTTTACCACTCTGTCCTTGTCTTCTAAATACATCTAAATTGAAAGCTTCTTGTATATAATCTTTCCACCAAGGTGCTTTGATATCATCACAATGAATACCTGTTGAATGAGAACAACCAAATATGTGTAATTTATTTTTCATCCCAACTTACTTCCCAATCTTTAAATTCTGATGCGATACAATCTATTTTGTAATCTTTCCTTCCACCAACTTTCTCTTGAATTTTATTCTTAGCTGTGTTTCTGATTCCATTCAATCCATGTGTAAGAAGTAATTTGTTACCTCTTTCATCACCATTTCTAGCATTATCTTCATTTACCCAAATATGAGTATTCATCTGAGCCAATACTATTATTGCCCTAATCATATCCCCATCAACGATATCTCTTGGAAGTTTTTCATCTAATAATATTTCATTAATATCATGTACGATATCTTTGATTTCTTGTTGGTATTCTTCTTTGTGTTGTGGAATCTTAACTTCTTTTAACTGAACGATTGTTAATCTATCTATAAGTTCTCCTAATGTTGGTAAGTATTTTCTCATATTATTTCCTTTATTATCTTATCATAAAATAGTTTATGTCCTTTTGTAGATGGATGTTTACCATCTTTTGCAAAAGAACCTATTTTAACTTCATCATTTATAAATTCACTCATTCCTCCATGTTCACCATAAATCCACCAATTTGAATCGTAGATTTTATTAGTAAACAAATCAGATATTTTTTTGTTAACTTTACCTAACTGATTCCATCCCCAAAACATAAGGTATGGAATATTTTTAGATTCTAAATAATTTTTTGTTAATAAAATATGAGTAAATGATGATAGTGTGAAAGAATCCTCAATATTTTGTGGATTCATTTTTATTTCTTCATTTAAATATTCATAATCATATGCCAAAAAATCAGTTTCTTTATTCTTTACAACACTACTAAAAAACTCTTTTAGATTTGTTGAATATCCTCTTTGTATTGATGACCATTGAACTATAACAAAATCAGGTTTGAATTCTGATACTTCTATTTCATTTACAATACTTTTAGAAATCATTCCTTGTCCATAAGAACTCTTAGCAACATTTCTAATATTTAGTTCTTCTGATAATAAATCAGACCATGGAATCCACTCACCAAATCCATTTTTCTTTTCTGTGAATGAACAACCAGAAATCAATACTTTTTTCATATGGTTGTAACACCTCTTTTTTGAACCACTATCGTTGCATTATCATTTGCAAACTTTATTGATTCATCAATATCTTTTGTTTCTACATATTTCATTACAAAGGATGCCATCCAAGTATCTCCAGCTCCACTCAAATCTCTTACCTCAATTGAATTATCAACAGGATATCTTTTTTCATTATACATACATCCTCTTTCAGACATAGTTACAATCAATGAATCTTTCCAATCGGAATAAACTGCACCTTTATCAACACAATTTTCCCACTCAACTTCATTCATTTTTACGAATGTATAATCTTTGAAATAATCTCCACTACCTATTGTCTTTTTTGTATCAATAAAAGATAGTTTAGATTTCTGTCCAATCTTCTGAATATCTTCGTATGTTAAATATCCTTTATCATAATCTGCAACAATCACTGCATCGTATGAATCAAAATCAACTTTACGATAATCAAATGAATTAGAAACCTTATCATTACCATCTACTCTGAGTAGCATTTGGTTTGATTTGGTTTCTACATATCTTGTTTTTTGGATTTGTTCTGTGTTAGTAATTAGTTCGGTTTTTCTAACTCCTAATGCTCTAAGATTATCAACAACATTCCCAGCCATACCTTGATTGGTTACTGTTTTTGATGGATTAAATACTGGTATGGGTGCTTCAGGACATAACCTTGTACAGTTACCATATACAAATACATCAGTACAACTATCTCCTATAACTAATATTTTCAAAACTCGTTTTGTTTATCTAATTGTTCTTCTAATTTTTTAATATTAGAACAAAGTTCATATTTCTCTTCTTCAAGAGCCCATTCCATTAATTTTTCAAGAGTATCCCAAATTCCATCAGCCTCAACCCAAAAATCAAATGCTTTATGTGTTTTTCTGATTTTAGCTTCAACTCTTGCAAATTGTAATTTTTTTAAATCTTTTTCAATAATGGTCTTACAACATTCATACATTGCTGGCATTAAAACATCTTTTCCAACACCTTGAGTCCATTCTTGAACATCATCTTCACCTATGTAAATATGTAATACCTTATCTTTTATCATAACTTTACTTCTACAATCACAGATTCCAAACCTTCGTGTTTAGATTCTTCTGGTATAATCTTAGTGATTGTCCAATTAGATTTCATATATCTAATTTTACCGCCTAATGTTAAACATGGGCCTCCTTCAAAATCAAACATTGTCTGATTTCCTTCATCATCTTGAGAACCCCTTGACATTAAAGATTCACCCATAATTCTTAACTTTGTTGGTGAAATCTTTTCGATAACTCTTTCACTACCGTATCTATTCTTCACAATTTCCATCTTCTACTTCCTTTTTAATTAAAACTTTGTAATTTATTATTATAATGGGATTTTACAACCCACTCGTGTTCCTTTCCATATTGCTTATAGTACAATTCTATGTATTTTTCTGAGATTAGTAATTGTTCATAATTATCACATGAATTTATGACATCACATACCTTTCGTAATACTGTCTTTTCCATACTAATATATATTTAATTTTTCAAATTATTGGATTTGTTCTATTGACTTGTTCACAAAACTCCTTCCAATCTTTTCTACTACTTTTTATTTTTACTTTACTACCTTTTACTAAATTTTCTGTTACTAACTCATTATAAATTGTTCTTGCAACTATGTTATTTATAAAGTATCCTTGGTGAAAGTCATCAATACCCATCTTTGTTTCATTTTTAATTAACATATTATTTTTTTGGGCAAAATGAGTAAATATAGTAGTATCTTTACCAAAGATATTATAAACAACAGAATCAATTCCCTTAAACCAATCATCATAATCTTTTGGTTTAATGTAAGTTTCAAGTTCATGTATTATTTTATGTTGAATTCCAGCATTTTTTAGAAAACTATAAAATAAAATAAGATTCATTTCACTTTTTAACCTAAGATGGTCTTCATTATTTGTTTCATCTATAAAACTACAAATAGTTGGAAATACATCTTTATCTAATATTTTCTGAGTTTCTGTATTGGGTACAGAATTTGATGTTCCATCTGAATAATATCTTTTTGTAAGTTGTAAATAATGTTTTTGATTCTTTTCTGGTGCAGAATAATTTGCTATAATAAAATCATTTATAGTATTTGAATAGAACTCGGCTCTACCTATATCTGCCGGTTCTAATAAAAATAAAACCTCATCTTTATTGAAACCTTTTTCAGTAATAATATTACACAATATTCTTCTTGTTCT
>Ga0213860_10001037_pt1 | contig 11257 bp, 13 predicted proteins | sample PICome_3_FD_160118 | JGI IMG/M metagenome (GOLD analysis project Ga0213860, IMG submission 160118) | Coastal seawater microbial communities near Pivers Island, North Carolina, United States - PICO550 | ecosystem: Environmental > Aquatic > Marine > Coastal | place: USA: North Carolina...
GATGCAACAGGTGTAGTACCTGCAGTATCAACTTCTATTGGTGGAATGACTGGGTCGTTTAATTGGGGTCCGGTAGCTGAGATTGTGACTGTTTCTTCGGAGAAAGAACTAGCAGAAACTTTCGGAACACCAGATTCTAATACTTATAAATATTTCCTCACGGCGGCATCATTTTTGAAGTATGGTGGCGCTCTTAAAGTAGTTCGAGCCAAAACTGGGCATGACAATGCAACAGTTGGAGGTGGTGGACTCTTTATAGGAAATGATTCTGATTATGAAAATAGAGGTAGTGTATCTCAAGGAGCTTGGGTGGCAAAATATCCAGGTGAATTAGGAAACAGTATCCGAGTATCAGTGTGTCCTGCTAATGCTACTGCATATGCAGCATGGGCACCTTCTGATTCTTCACATCCTACATATAAGTCTGCATTAGCATTTCAGGAAGCCCCAGGGACTTCTGATTATGCAACTGATTTAGGAAAGAGTACTGCAAAAGATGAACTTCATATTGTAGTAATCGACATTAACGGAGCATGGTCCGGTAAGGAAGGAACTATCTTAGAAACTTTTGAATTCGTTTCTCAAGGTTCTGACGCTAAAAAAGCAGATGGCACTTCTAACTACTATGTAGATGTTATTAACAATACATCTGAATATATCAGATGGTTAGCAGCACCTTCAGGGTTAACAAATGCAGGTAGTACTATTGCAGCAACTACTACATTTACAACCGTAACAGCTCCTATTGAAAATACATTATCTGGTGGATCAGATGACAATACACCTACTGCTGGAGAAATCGATACTGCTCTTGCATTATTTGCAGATGCAGATACAGTAGATGTAAATTTGTTATTTGGATATCCAGATGCAGACGGTGCACAGGCAATTGCAGATAGTCTTATTACTGTTGCTAAAGGCAGAAAAGATTGTATGGCATTTGTTTCACCACCTATTGAAGATTCAAGGGATGCATCTAACCCAGAAAGTACTGTAAGAGCGTGGGTCGGTGGCCTAACCTCTACATCATATGCGGCTGTAGATTCTACTGCTGTTTATGTATATGATAAATACAATGATGTGTATAGATGGATTGGTGCAGGCGGCCATCAGGCTGGTCTTTGTGCTAATACCGATAATGTGGCAGACGCATGGTTCTCACCAGCTGGTGTAAATCGTGGCCAAATTTTGGGTGTCACTAAGTTGGCATTTAATCCTACTAAGGCACATAGAGATAATCTTTATAAAGATAGAGTAAACCCAATCGTATCATTGCCTGGACAAGGTACTGTTCTATTTGGTGATAAAACTCTTCTTAAAAGACCATCTGCTTTTGACAGAATTAACGTCAGAAGACTATTCATTGTATTGGAAAAAGCTATTGCAACTGCAGCAGAGGCGCAACTATTTGAATTTAATGACGAGTTTACTCGTGCACAATTCAGAAACTTGGTTGAACCTTTCCTTAGAGATGTTAAGGGCCGAAGAGGTGTAACAGACTTTGCAGTTGTATGTGACGAAACTAACAACACAAGTCAAGTTGTTGATGCTAATAGATTTGTAGCTGATATCTTTATCAAGCCTGCAAGATCAATTAACTTCATTACTCTTAACTTTGTGGCAACAAGAACCGGAGTCGATTTCTCTGAAATCGCTGGTGTATAGGGAGAATAGAAAATGGCAATTTTAGGCGTAGACGATTTTAAATCCAAATTAGTTGGAGGTGGTGCTCGTGCTAACATGTTCAAGGTAACATGTAATTTTCCTTCATACGCTCAAGGCGATGTTGAACTAACATCATTCTTGTGCAAAGGTGCTCAGATGCCAGCATCAATCATAGCTCCTATCATGGTACCTTTCCGTGGTAGACAGTTACAGATTGCTGGTGATAGAACATTCGAACCTTGGAGTATTACTATCATTAATGATGTAAACTTTTCGGTGAGAGGAGCATTTGAAAGATGGATGAATGGTATTAACAACCATAATGAAAATACGGGTCTATCAAATCCTACTGACTATCAGGCTGACATGATTGTTGAACAATTAAATAAGGCTGGAGAAGTCACTAAGAAATATGATATCCGTGGCACTTTCCCTACTAACGTAGGCGCGATCGAGCTTTCTTATGATTCTGAAAATCAGATCGAAGAATTCACGGTTGAACTACAAGTTCAGTATTGGGAGTCAGACACTACATCATAATTTGGTGTATAAATATAATAGACGGAGGGATTTATTCCCTCCCGATATTATTTGAGGAAAAAGAATATGGCAGAATTTTTTGGTTTTGAAATTAAAAGGAAATCTGAAGAACCTATTAGGCCTTCATTTGTCCCTAATACCGATGAAGACGGCACTGGTGTTATTACTACCGGTGGGCACTTTGGTGCATATTTAGATTTAGATGGTGATAAAGCCAAGAATGAAACTGACTTAATATTTAAATATCGCGATATTGCATCTCAACCAGAGTGTGATGCTGCGATTGAAGATATTATTAATGAATCGATTGTGGGAGATAATGACGAGGCTCCTGTTAACCTAATTCTTGATAAATTAGAAATTTCTGATAAAATTAAAGAATCAATTAAGAATGAATTTGAAACTATATTACAGTTATTAAACTTCAATGCATATGCACATGATATATTCAGAAAGTGGTATGTAGACGGAAGATTACCTTATCATGTTATTATTGATGATAAGAATCCAAAAAATGGAATTAAAGAATTAAGATATATTGACCCCACTAAATTAAGAAAGGTCAAAGAAATCGAAGAAGAACAAGACCCTAAAACTGGGGCAAAAATTATTAAGAAACAGCAAGAGTATTTCCTATTCCAAGACACTAAGATGAATAGTTCTGGCCAAGGGTTGAAAATACATCCAGATGCAATATGTTATGCAACTTCTGGTATGTTGGATCCACAGAGAAAGAGAATACTCTCTTATTTACATAAGGCAATTAAACCTGTTAACCAACTTCGCATGATGGAAGATTCATTGGTTATCTACAGAATTAGTAGAGCGCCAGAACGAAGAATCTTTTATATTGACGTTGGTAACTTACCTAAGGGTAAGGCAGAAGAATACCTAAAGGGTATTATGAACCAATATAGAAATAAATTGGTATATGACGCAAAGACTGGCGATATCAAAGATGATAGGAAACATATGTCAATGTTGGAAGACTTCTTCTTGCCTAGAAGAGAGGGCGGAAGAGGTACTGAAATTTCAACACTACCTGGTGGAGAGAATCTTGGCCAGATTGATGATATTATATACTTCCAAAAGAAATTATATAAATCATTAAATGTCCCAGTAAATAGACTAGAGCAAGAGCAACAGTTTACTTTAGGTAGAAGTACCGAAATTACTAGGGATGAGATTAAATTTAAGAAGTTTATTGATAGACTTAGAAAAAGGTTTAGTGAAACCTTTAACCAATTACTTAGAACTCAATTAATACTTAAAGGTATTATTACCAGTAATGATTGGAATGAATGGAAATCATATATTGCATATGATTATATCGAAGATAACTACTTCTCAGAATTAAAAGAATCAGAAATGATGCGAGAAAGGTTTGAGATGTTAGGGACTGTGGATGAATATGCTGGCAAGTATGTATCCATTGAATGGATTGCTAAGAATGTTCTTAAAATGGATGAGGATTCTATGAAAGAAATGGAAGACCAGATTAAGGCAGAGAAGGAATCCGGTGCTCAAGGTGATGATGACGACCTTGACTTTTAATTTTTTATAAATATATACTAGGAGAACTTAATAATGACTACAATTAATGATTTGATTGACAATGTTGGTAAAGGTGATAACGTAGCGGCTGGTAAGGCCTTTGATACTGTTATCGCACAGAAATTACAGGCAGCACTAGATGCAAAGAAAATTGATATTGCATCAAGTATTGGAAAAGAAGAATCTTCGGAAGACGAAGAGGTAGAATAAATGCAAACATTTGTAGAACTGCGTGAAAGATTAAAACTTGCATCCGGCGAGAAACAAGTTAAATCTATGAAGGGCGGTAAAAGAAAGAATGTAGATATTGTAATTGCACAGAAAGGCAAGAATTATAGTGTCTACATTAACGGTGATAAACTGGATGATAGTTTTAAGAACGCCAAAGAAGCAGAAAAGTCTGCAAATGATTTTATCAAATTAATGGGAGAAGAACTAGAATGAGGCTGATATCAGAGTATCATGATAGTAACCTTCAGGTTATTACTGAAAAAACTAAAGATGGCAAGAAACAATATGTCATCGAAGGCGTATTTATGCAAGCGGATAAGAAGAACCGCAATGGACGTGTATATGAAAAGTCCATTTTAGAAGGCGCCGTAGACAAATATGTAAAAGAACAAGTACAGACTGGTAGAGCGGTTGGTGAATTAAATCACCCAGAAGGACCGACTATCAATCTGGATAAAGTTTCACACAAAATTACCGAACTGAATTGGAACGGTACTGATGTTGTGGGAAAGGCATCAATACTTAATACCCCTATGGGAAAAATAGTCGAAGGACTACTCGAAGGCGGAGTTAAGCTTGGTGTCTCTAGTCGTGGTATGGGAACTCTTGTGAATAAACAAGGTGCATCTTATGTAGGTAAGGATTTTATGCTTTCTACAGTAGATATCGTTCAAGACCCTTCCGCTCCAGAGGCTTTTGTCAATGGAATTATGGAAGGTGTTGAATGGGTATGGAATAACGGTGTACTGAAACCACAAGAAATTGAAGAAATTGAGACTGAAATAAAAGAAGCTCGAAACATGGCAAATGCAGATGTTGAGATTAAAGCTTTTAAGAATTTCCTCTCTAAACTTGTAAATTCTTAATAGAGGAGAATACAAATGTCAAATGACGAAATTAAAAATGAAGATTTAGTTTCTGAAGACATTCAACAAGATGCTGAAGAGCTTGATCAAGAAGAGCTCGTTGAAGACGAACAAGTTGAAAACGAGGAAACTCTTGAAGAAGGCAAACACGATTCTGAGTCAGATGATGACGAGGATGAGGACGAAGTTAAAGAAGAAACTGATGACGAAGACGAAGAGGACGAAGAGCCTGAAGTCAAAGAAATTAGTGTTCCTAAAACTAAGGCCGGTGTTATCTCAGCAGCAGTTGAAATGTTGAAGAAAGCTAGAAAAGAAGATGCGCAAAAACTTTTTGCAAAAATGGCCAAAGTCAGCGAAGCCGAAGAGGAAGACTCTGTTGCTTCAGTTGATAAGGCAGTAAAATCTGCACCTCAAAAGAAAAATGAGCTCAAGGCGAAAGCTAAAGTAGAGTCCATTGATTTTGAAGAGGATTTAGATGCAGTGATTGCTGAAGAGGCTACATTGTCTGATGGGTTCCGTGGTAAAGCTGGAGCAATTTTTGAAGCTGTACTTACAAGTAAGTTGGCTCAGGAAGTTGAAAGGCTAGAAACTGAATACGCGCAAAACTTAGAGGAAGAGGTTACAGACGTTAAAGGCGAACTGGTTGAGAAAGTTGATTCTTACTTAAACTATGTTGTTTCTAACTGGATGGACCAAAATGAAGTTGCAGTAACTGAAGGTCTTAGGGCTGAACTTGCTGAAGAATTCATGGCTTCTTTACAAACAGTGTTCAAAGAACATTACATCGATGTGCCTGAAGGTAAGGTAGACTTAGTAGACGAATTGGCTGCACAAGTCTCTGAACTTGAAGAATCATTAAATAAAACCACAGAAGATAATATCAAACTACACGAATCAGTTCAAACTTTGGAGAGAGCTGAGGTAGTAAGAGAACAATCTTCGGGGCTTGCAGACACAGAAGCTGAGAAGTTAGGTTCTTTGGTTGAAGATATTGAGTTCGATAACAGAGATAACTTTGAAATGAAAGTTAAAGTTGTTAAAGAATCATACTTTACTAAAGAAATTAGCGAATCAACTGATGAAGTATCAAGTGTAGCAGGAACTGACGAGGCTCCGGTCGAAGTTAGTGATGTTATGAATAAGTACTCACAAGCAATCTCTAAATTTAACAAGTAATCTAATAGGGGAAAACAAAAAATGTTTAACGCAGATTCAAACTTAATGGAAAAGTGGTCTCCAGTACTCGAGCATTCAGATGTTCCTGAAATTCAGGACAAGCACAAAAAAGCAACTGTTGCAAGACTATTGGAAAACCAAGAAGTAGCTCTTAGAGAAGAAGCTGCTCATGCTGGTGGTAACTTCTTAAACGAAGCGGCCGCTGCAAACGCAACTGGTACCAACATTGGTACTTTTGATCCTGTTCTTATCTCATTGGTAAGAAGAGCAATGCCTAACCTTATTGCATATGATATCGCTGGTGTTCAGCCAATGAATGGTCCTACTGGACTTATCTTTGCAATGAAGTCTAAGTACAGTGCACAAGGTGGTACTGAGGCATTTATGTCTGAAGCAGATACAGACTTCTCTGGAACTGGTACTCATTCATCTGATGCAGGTGGAGTAACAGGTCTAGGTGGTGTAACTGATTCAGAATCACCTGCTACAGGCAGCATCATCGACGAATCCGATACAGTATCTACTTTCGGTTCTGGTATGGATACGGATGCAGCTGAAGCATTGGGTACTCCTGCACCAAATGCTGGTGGATCTTTCGGCGAAATGGCATTCTCAATCGAGAAAGCAACAGTAACTGCTAAGTCCAGAGCACTTAAAGCTGAGTACACAATGGAATTAGCGCAAGACCTTAAAGCAATTCACGGTCTTGATGCTGAAGCAGAACTTGCTAACATTCTTTCTGCAGAAATTCTTGCAGAAATCAACAGAGAGTTGGTAAGAACTGTTTATCAAAAAGCTATCATCGGAGCAAGACAAGAGTCTGTTGCTCTTAAGGGTGTTTTCAACATGAAAACTGACTCAGATGGCAGATGGTTGGCTGAGAAGGCAAAAGGTCTTATCATGCAAATCGAAAGAGAAGCAAATATTATTGCTAAGCAAACAAGAAGAGGAAAAGGTAACTTTGTACTTTGTTCTTCAGACGTTGCTTCAATTCTTGCAGCTTCAGGTATGTTGGACTACAGTCCTGCACTTGCAACTAACCTAAACGTTGATGATACTGGTAATACTTTTGCTGGTGTTCTTAACGGCAAGTTCAAAGTATATGTTGATCCATATGCGACAGAAGACTTTGTATGTGTTGGTTACAGAGGAGCTAATCCTTATGACGCAGGTCTATTCTATTGCCCATACGTTCCTTTAACTATGGTTAAAGCAGTGGGTGAGGAAGACTTCCAACCTAGAATCGGTTTCAAAACTAGATACGGTATGCAACAGAACCCATTCGTGGGTACAGCTGGTGGCGCAGGCGCTAACAGATCGAATCCATACTTCAGAGTATTTAGAGTTGACGGAATTATGCTTGACTAAGGTATAATCGTTAATTCGATTCATCTAAAGGGATCCTTCGGGATCCCTTTTTTTATCCGTATAAATAATATTGACATTAACACACAAACACACAGGAGGAATTATGTCAAATCAAGCAAAAAGTGGCTATGAAATAAGAGCCGATTTACTATCACTCGCAGAAGGTATTCTTACAGGAAATATCCATAGAGAAAACGATGCGGTATTCAATCATAACGATTCATTTCCAAATGATAAAAAATCATTAGGTAATCAATTTGTTTCTGTTGAAGAAGTGATCTCAACAGCAAGACAATTAAATGACTTTGTAAACGAGAAGTAATTTATTTAAGGGCTAGGATTGTATAAATAGATATATGGCCACATTAACTACAAATAAAAACTTTCTTAGCCCTGTCGGGTTTCAATTTAAAGTAAATGCACAACAGTTTCCTAATGTTGAGTATTTCTGTACTGCTGTAACACTACCTAGTATTTCCATGTCAGAGGCCACTGTCCCATATAAAGGTGTCAATATCGGAATGAGTGGTGATAGAATGACATTTGATGAACTTGCTATTCGGTTTAATGTTACAGAAGATATGGATAATTATGTAGAAATGTTTAATTGGATGCATAATGTTTTAGGCGACCCTAAAGGTGAGTCGTATAAATTTGATACTACACTTTCCATTCTCACATCACATAACAATGTAAGTAAGGAAATATCATTTAAGGATTGTTTCCCTACATCATTATCTGCAATAGAATTCTCTACCCAACAGACTGATATTGAATATTTGCAAGCGGACGTTAGTTTTAAATATACTTATTTTGAAATCAAATAGGGGTTTACTTTTACCCGAAAGTGTGATATAATAGTATATTATTAGCGATGGATTTATTATGAACAATTTAGAAAAAATATTAGAAATGTGGAAAAAGGATTCACCTATTGATGAAATGCGTCTTGATGAATCATCTAGGGACTCTGCAAAACTTCATGCCAAATACTTAGAACTCTATAGTGTAAATAAGATCAGATTAAAGAAGCTCGATCTAGACTTCAAAGTAATACTTAGAGATAAGTTTATGCACTATAACGGCAAATTATCCAAAGAAGAAATGGACTCAAAAGGATGGGACTATGATCCATTGAATGGTCTTACTGTCTTAAAGGGCGATATGGATAAGTGGTACGACGCCGATCCTATCATACAAGAACATCAAGCCAAGATGGAATACCAAAAAGAAATCTGTGATACTCTTAAAGAGATTATGGAGAATATTAAGTGGCGACATCAGAACATTAAAAATATGATTGAGTGGAGAAAATTCACAAGTGGTATTTAATAACTTTCTTACTCCAAACGAGCTTAAGAAAATCTTTTCAATTACTCCTAAATGGGAGAAAGGTACTACCATTAAGAACCCAGAAGCCCGTATAGTTGATACCTATGATATAACTGGCAAATTTGCATGGTTAGACCAAAAAGTAGCCAAACTTGTACAAGAAAGAAATAGAGGTTTTAATTATAAAATAAAAAGAATCAACGAGACTAAATTACTGCAGTATAGACCAGGCGGTAAATATGATTGGCATCAAGATGTAATATGGTCTGAGCCAGAACATAGAAAATTTACATATATAATACAACTATCTAAAGAAAATGAATATATGGGTGGTGATTTTGAATTTAGGGATGCTGATAACATTGACCTTTCAACCTTTCGTAAGCAGGGGTCTATTATTGTCTTCCCTTCTATTATGCATCACAGAATAACACCACTTACAAAGGGAATTAGATTCTCTATAGTGGGTTGGGTTGTAGGACCACAATGGACTTAATAAGAATAAAAAAGAAAAATGAGGCGTTTTTAGAAATAGAAACAGAACCCTCAATAGAGCAAGAATTATCAGAGCATTTTTGTTTCTATGTCCCTGGATATAAGTTCATGCCAGCATACAAAAATCGTATGTGGGATGGTAAAATACGGCTGTATGATTTAAGAAAGAAAACATTATATACTGGGTTATTTCAGTATATGCAAGAATTTGCAAATGCAAGGTGTTATGATATAGAACTTGACAATGGTGAATATGGTATGCCAGGCGCCAAGAATGTTATAGACATACCTGCCCTACTAAACGAATTGACAATCACTGCTGGTGGTAATAAAATAACACCTAGGGATTATCAATTAGAAGCATTAGAACACGCGCTTTCTAACAGCCAGTCTTTACTTCTATCACCCACAGCATCAGGTAAGTCACTTATTATTTACATGGCAGTTAGATTCTTTTTAGAGGCCACAGACCAGAATGTTCTTTTAATAGTACCCACAACATCTCTTGTAGAACAGATGTATTCTGACTTTGCTGATTACTCACAGTTTGATGAATGGAATGTTGATGAAAATTGCCATAAAATATATGCTGGTAGGGAGAAATATAACATCCAACAGAGAGTGGTAATTACTACATGGCAGTCAATATATAAAGAAAAGTCAACTTGGTTTCAACCATACGGAATGGTTATAGGAGATGAGGCACACTCATTCAAGGCAAAATCACTTACCGCTATTTTAGAAAAGTGCACAGAGGCAAAGTTCCGTATGGGCACTACAGGTACTTTGGATGGAACACAGACCCATCAGTTAGTATTAGAGGGTTTATTTGGTCCTGTCCATAAAGTAACTACTACAAAGAAATTAATGGATAATAATGATTTGGCGAAGTTGGATATTAACATTCTATTACTTAAATATGCTGATGCTCTATGTAAAGAAAAACGTGACTATCAGGCTGAGATGGACTTTATAGTAAAGTATGAGCCAAGGAATAACTTTATCTCTAATCTGGCCATGGATTGTGATGGGAATACACTCATATTATTCCAATATGTCGATAAACACGGAAAACCTCTACATGATATGTTGCAAAATAAATTTGAAAAGATAGAGACACAGAGGAAACTCTTTTATGTGAGTGGAGAAACAGATGTTGATACGAGAGAAGAAATTAGAGCAATTACCGAGACCCAAGATGATGCGATTATTGTGGCGAGTATGGGTACTTTTTCTACTGGTATTAATATTAAGCGCCTACACAATATTATATTTGCTTCACCAAGTAAGAGTCAGATTAGGGTACTACAATCAATAGGTAGAGGATTAAGGAAGACCGCAGATGGTAAGAATACTAAGGTATACGATATAGCAGATGACTTACATTGGAAGTCCAGAAAGAATTACACCTTAGTTCATGCGGCAGAGCGCATTAAAATATATTCAAAAGAAAAATTTGATTACAAGCTATACGATATAAATATATAATATGGAAGACCTAAATATAAGAAACTTTAAGCTAATTAACGGTGATAATATCATTGCCTTGGTTAGTGCCAATAATAGGGATAACTATATAGTTGAAAGGCCAGTCGCAGTTTACAGCAGTATGGTTGGTGGCTATTCATTTACTCCTTGGTTTCCATTTTCAGATCAGAACAGGCACTCTATTGATAAACATAATATTGTAGGGGATTCTAGTGTAATAGAAGACATAAAGAGAGAATATATAAAGTTTGCACTCCAGAAAAAGTCCTTCGAGGCTCCTGAATCCCAGGAAGCCATCCTACAAAGAATCACAGATGAAATTGCAACCCGATTTGAAGTCACAGAAGAAATAACAGATGAGGACTATGACCCCGTACCGACTAAGGAGACAGTACATTAATATGGTATACCTTCACCCCCTCGGTGGACTATATTATTATATACCATTTAGCCGAATTTGTCAACACTTTTGTTAAAAATAATTAAATCTTTTTTATAGATTTTTGTTTACATTTGATTGAAAGCATGTTATAATATACTAA
>Ga0213860_10001043_pt1 | contig 11223 bp, 16 predicted proteins | sample PICome_3_FD_160118 | JGI IMG/M metagenome (GOLD analysis project Ga0213860, IMG submission 160118) | Coastal seawater microbial communities near Pivers Island, North Carolina, United States - PICO550 | ecosystem: Environmental > Aquatic > Marine > Coastal | place: USA: North Carolina...
ATCATTATCTAATAATGGCATTACTGTATCAAAGAATCCATTTAACAAATAGTCATCATCTTCTAAGTAATAGATGTGTTCACCTTTTGCTTCTTGTAATAAAAATCGATAAATTTGTGATAGATAAGGAAAAGATTTATAATGATATGTAACCTTTGGATGTTTAACTTCGGTAATATCATCACTATCATTGTTTACTATAATTTCTACACCTTCTGGTAATTGAGCCAGCACCGAGTGCAAAGCTCTTTCAAAAAGCTCTGGGCGACAATGTGTTAGCATTAGTATAGATAGTTTAATCATAAAATCCTTCTCTATAGTAATTTACCTCTAATATCTTATCTCCTTCTTCTGGAAATAGATTTGTTTCTTTTAAACTTTTGTCAATGCCGTCACAAATAAAAAAATGCTTACATGTTCGACACTTATCATCTTTATAATAGTTCTGCAATCTGTCGTTTGCTGCTGACTCGTAACTTTGTTTTAGTTTTTCCTTATCAGTATATGTTTGTGTTACATCTACACGCTCGTTATATAATGCTCTATTCCAATCATATAAATCATATACGTGCTGATATACATTGCACACATACTTTTCATAGCCTTTCATATAACAGTAAGGAGCGAACCTTACATTAATATATTTGGCATCATCTTTTATTTTGTCGATTGTTTGTTTTATACTGTCAGTTAATTCCTTGTACGGAACGTTTCTAAATTGTCTATTATCTAAATTATACTTGATTGCAATAAAATTAACTTCTAATGGCTTTATAACTTTTATAATGTCTGGATAGTATTTAGGTAGTCCTTCATAATTAATGTCATAGACTGTGCAATTAATTCTAACAACTAGTCCTAGGGACTTGGCATTGTTTATAGCTTTTAAAATTTTATAAAAAGAACCTTTTACACCTGTAATAGCGTCATGTGTTTCTGCATTATATCCGTGTAGACTAAACAGTATTTCTTTTAGTCCGTGATCTACACTTTTTTGTAAAAAGTCTAGTTTACTAAAACGCCCGCCGTGAGATAATGTAGACACTTGCATACCCTTTTCACGACAGTAATTTAATATCTTAAACCAATTAGGTTCAACACTACTTTCTCCGCCGCTTAAATCTATTTCGCGAATACCATAATCGTATATGTAGTCTATACGCTTTTTTATTGTTTCTAAGGAGTCACGTTCAGTTAGATGCTCTTTGTAGTAGCAGAACTCGCAACGATAATTGCAAAGAGGACCTGTGTCAAGTCTTGCTCGCTGGTTGAATTTTGTTCTTGTATCAACCTTAATTCCTTCTATACTAAATCTTTGAGCTAATGTCATCGTTCTCTCTTAACAAGACATCGAATGTTTCAATGTCTTCTAGTCTTGCAGCCAATCCTTTATCAATGGTCGGAGATTCGATAATTAACTCTTTGCCATAATATTTGCATTCTGCTACAAACCTTGGAGAGCAATCTACAAGTTTTGTGCTTTCTTTATGAGTATAGATATATGTATTAAAACTATCCCACAAGTCTGGTATAGGTACAAGACGCAATTCTACCCCGTCAGGTGTGTAAGTTTGTGTGTCAGTTAACAAAATAAACTTATCAAACCTTTCTTTATATTTGTCTACAAGATAATCAAACTCGTCTTGTAACATTACTTTACTGTTAGACTTTGCATAAAACATACCAATATTAGGATGTTTTGGCTCTAGTCTTTTGTATTTACTGAACATCATACGCTTAACATAGGGAACTGAATTAGGCATATCTTCATAAATTCGAGGATCTTGTAGCACAATTATATCATCTCTATCAAGGCCAGGTTCTAAATTACTGCATCTAAAAACTAGTTTTTTATTTGCAAATAGATCTGCCCCTTCAAAACGCATACTACCATTTGTAATAAGTAGGGTGTCTGCATAAATTACATGAGGTTTAAATTTAAAATATGTGTGATCTTTGAATTGTTGAGTTTCACTATCGGTTAAGTCATACTTAGAACTAATAGCACTAAAGAACATTTCTTCTGTAGTGCCATCAGATATTAAGATACATGCTTCAACACCTTTATCAAATCTAAAGTGCATGAAGTACTCGATCATCTCATACAGATGTCCGCTTATTCCAAAGTGTGGTTGATATGCTGTAGTTAATGTGACTTTATAATGTCTTAAATTAACTAGCGGTGATCTCTGCAAGTGTAAGTGGGTCATAGCCTAGTTTCTCAAATAAGTTCCAAGGTGTGCCCATGATAGTGTCAACTGGTGCGTCTTCGACACCATCTGTTGACATATTAGTCAATGCAAACGATGCTGCAAGTGTGTTCCAATCAGCAACCTGCTGAGCAGTTGTAGGCACATTGTTAATAATAGCATTATTTTCAAATTGTGTCAACCAACTGTTTGCTGCATTAAAGTCTAAGTATACTCCTACGTCAACTCCGTCAATCATTAATGATTCATTTGCAATCATGTCTTCAAATTTAATTGTTGTGATTGAACTATCTTGTTTTAGTATTGCAGAATTATAAACTGCAAGGTAGTATTTTAGCATATGATCATTATCAGATAAATCTATTTGATCATTGCTAAAGTTTGGTATGCGTTGATGTAAAGTAAATGATACTGACGGGTTACGAGTAATGTTAATTGCAATAACATTTTCTGCACCAATAGCTGTTCTGATGCGGTTAATAAACTCAATACTAAATGCTCCGGTAATAACTTGATAGTTATCTGTACATGCATTGTATTTGTTTACAATGTCATCAAACTCACTAGGATATTTTAGCGTAGCATCTTCCGGTTCGTTTTCCGGTAACCAAGTTACTACACAATTTGCTTTGTCATCTTCAGACACATCACTAAGAACATGATTGACTAAATCATAGTTAATACATGTGAATTTATTGTAGTAGTGATTTTCGTATTTGTATGTTCTAAAGTTTTCTTCTAATGCTTTAAGTTTGTTGTAGATAGCATGGTGTGCTAGTATTTCTTCGTCGGTGTAATTTGCTCCGTCGAACCAAGGTCCGTCAACATCTGTTGTAATATCATTTCCGTCAGGATCATATATTGTCCAAGGGTCTTGTGTAATGTCTACACGATATCCATCAGCACTCCAATTATTAAGTTTTGCTTGGATCTGATGAGCAATTAATTTTTTTGCTATTGCTTCACTGCCTGATATAACAACTAACTTAGTCAATGTTATCTCCTTAGATATTCTTCAACGATCTCATTTACAGCATCTCTATCGTCAGGATTTTCAAGAACTTTTAGTTTGTTCACAATGTCTGTATATTCTTTTTTCTGTGCTTCAATGCTTTGTACTTTATCACGTAAATTAATGTAAGTTTCTAGATCTTCAATTAAAGTAAGATCACCGCTTTCAATAACTTTAATGTATTCTTCTTCTTTATTTTCGTCAGTAATAAAGATTCCTTTACTTGCAAATTTATTGTTCAATAACATAAAACTTGCAAAATCAACAACGTGGAAAGTTAATAGGTCATCGCCTAAAATGCCACGGGCTTTATTTTTAAGTGCTAGAACTGCTTTTCCTGCATAAGTGCTTGCATCAATTCCTTCTACTTGTTTTACTTTTTCTTCGCTCATGTTTTCCTCTTAGTAGTTACAGTTACATGTACATGCATAGTTACAGTTACAAGTACAGTAGTTACAGTTACAAGTACAATAGTTACAGTTACAAGTACAAACAGCACCAGCTGCTTGAACTTTGTCAATTATTGAGTTTATTTCTGATGCTAGAATTGTTGCTGATAAATCTCTGATGCCGCTTGTATATCCTTCTGCATCTGTTGTTGGAATACTAACTTCGGCTGCGTGTTGAATATCAGTGTTGTCGCCTGAACCAATAGCACTAACAGTACCTGGGTTATTAGTGTATCCTAAACCCCTTGGTGGAGGATCTGCTGCTTCAAGTTGGGTGATAAGAGCTTGTACTTCGGAATCTGCTATATTACCGGTAAACGAAAATGAAGCAGCCGAGTAACCACGTCTAGCACGTTCTTGGTTTACAATCGCTGCAATGTCGTTAAACTTCTGTGCAGTAATTGTATCACCTGCAGATACATCAGCTAAGTTGTAAACTGCTGTATCTGGTGCGTTAGTGCCAACTGGATTGTTTTCGATTGTGCCCATATCTTATCCTTTAAATTTCACCCTTAAGAAAATCTAAGTTTTCTTTGACTTTATTTTCTTCTATAAATCTTTCATAGTCATCAACATCTTCATCTGATGTAATAAACTCTAGTGTAGCTTCATCTGCTGCTTTTGACATAATGTCTTGCTGATCACTATAGTCACGCATTAGAATATCTTCAATTAGTTTTCTAACATCGATACCCATTGCATTTGATACAGCAATTAGTTGTTCACTTACATCAACTTCTGCTAGACTTCCTCCATGCTCATTTACAATTTTCATTGTGTTTAGAGCAATACCAAACGCATCGTAGAAAATAGTTCCTACACCCGAATCTATGGCATCAATCTCTTTGACAATGTTATTAAGCTGTTCAATTTTGTTTACTAATTCGCTCATCTTATTTCCTTTTCTTTAAAATCATGGAATTCAGGTGAATTCTCATAATTTCCGTATGTTGTAACATTGCCCTCGTCAGTATAATACGTTTTTAACTGTTTCCTTTCGCCACATCCGTTGCACATATCGCAAAATAACTCGCAGATCGGCACGGCTATAGCTTTATTTATCCAGTCTGCACGGAACAATTCCTTTCCTGACTTCAAATGCTTTCTATCATTGTCGTCTAACGTACTCCATGCTACCGAAGTAATTATCCTGCTAGGGTTAAATGTGTTTGCTAATTTTGTAATATCATTATACCAATGATTTATATTGCCTGCTTGTATAGTATAACGCAAACGCCAACGCATACCTGCTTTTGCTACTGCTTTTAATACCTTTATCATATTAGGAGTACTAGCAGTTCCATCATGATATATTCTATCTTGATTTCCAACTCCATCAAAACTAATATCTATACTGAGCATACGCATTTTGTAAAACTTGTTGTCCATTACTTGTTTAAGGAACTTAGGGCTTAAAAATTTGATACCGTTAGTTGTCATATTAAAGTGTACATTTTCTTTTTTGCTATATGCATACTCCATACAAAACTCAACGTTTTCCCATTCAAGTGTTGGTTCTCCGCCAAACAAACAAAAAAGTGTTTGACTATTAGGGTCTTCTCTTTCTAGTACCATATCAACGCTTTTTACAATGTCTTCTTTAGACATTATTTGCGGAGGTCTACCCGGTAAGTCTTCGTAGCAATAAGTACAGGCTAGGTTACATTTATTAGTAAAGTATATGACATTAACTCCTGACCCTTCGGGTGCAGGTTTATCAGTTTCATGTCCTACGTAAAATTCTAAGCCCGGACCATTTTCGTAGATACTAGCCAAAGTTCTTTTTCTCCGTAGTAGGCGAATTAGTCATATGTATGTTTTCCTTATACATATTATCTGGACGCTCTGCTCTACGGCGTTTACCTTCAGCAATTATATGACTCATGCTTGATAAGAACTCAGCATAAGGAAGTTTATAATTAAATAAATGACCTCTTTCGTCTAGTTCAAAACCAACGTATTGACTGTCTACTTTTGCTTTGCCTTTACGTGCTTCTTCAATCTGTTGTTGTAGTTGCTCTACTTCGAGAACTTCTTTAGATTGTAAGTGTACAGGCTGATACTCTGCTTTGTTAGGAACATCACTTACAAGGCTTCTTAATTTTTTCTTTTCTTTTAGTTCCGACATTCTGTACCTTCGCTTTCAACGCCTACGTTTTCAATATAGTTTAAAATTAAGTCTTGGAATACAGGCTCGTCTCTGCACTCTGTAACAACACGCATTGCTTGTTCGTAATAGATATGAAACAATTCGCAAATACTATCTAGTGGTTTGTTGTCGTTCATAATTTGACTGTAGGTACATCCTGCATTACATACTTGATTTAGATTGCAGTCTGTACACTTGTCATAGTTGCGTGGATCAAATTGTTTTTGATAATATTTAAAATCATATTCGTCATCCATCTTCATAATTTTTTTACTTGCAAATCTAGCACATGGATAGAACTCTCCTGAGCTCATTAGTACTCCGCCGTTTGCTCCAGCAAAGCAACCAAATGGACGTTTGCCTTTTACAAGTCCGAACAGTATGTCAAGTATAGCAAGTCTTAAGAAACCAACTGAACAAGGAATACCCTGTTTAATTTTAGCAATCCAAGCATCGGCAAGTCTTGCACATTCTGTATGAAACTCAATTAAAGAATCTCTATCCCATACGTCATCACGCACAATACTAAAGTCTGGGTGATCAATTCCCCATTCTAATAAGAATTCAAAATTCTCTGTCATATCCTTTGTGTTGCCTGGCCATATCATAACCTTACAACCATTTGTTAGACTCATTATAGTATCACGCTTGTATTCGTACATATCTAAGATGCCGTTAAACAATTCACCTGTTTCAGGATTTGTATTTTCTAGCAATGGCAATAGAGGACGGCTTTCGTTAGAACTCATTCCGTCAAAACTCCAACTAACACCTACGCCATTTTCTTTTAGATACTTTGCCTTTTCGTCGTCAATCATTGTTAGGTTGGTAATAATGTTGATGCCTGCACATTTAGGATCAGCTCTTAGTTTAGGTACTGCGTGAGTAATTAAGTCCCAATTTAATAGAGGTTCGCCACCAAAGAAACTTACATGATATTGAGCGTCACCTGAACGCTTCATTAGTGTATACAAGTATTCAATACCCTTGTCAAATACTTCTGGTTCCATCCAAGTAGGTCTATTTGCCACGTAACAATATGGACAACCTAAATTACATTTTTCTGTTACTGATACTTCTAGTGTAAACATTATGCTGTGCAACTCTCCGCTTTAAATTTATCTTCTTGTGTTGGCGCTACATATGAATTCTTAGCAACTCTTAGTGCATGGTGTACAACTTCGTTTGTCTTGAACACTTTACATGTTTGCCAGTTTGCTGTATGGTCACTCCACTTGTCCCAATAGCCTTCTTTCTCTGACTTTTCATAAGTTGCTGAATTACATTTCATACAGAACATTGCATCACAGTTTAAACAATCAAGTGGTTGATTTTTAAGAGCATCTCTGTATTCTGCACTTTTCTCTTGGATAAGTCCATCAAGATCTTCTACTTCGTGAATGTTTCCTAAGATATGATCATGTGAGTCTTTGTACATACATCCATGACATGGACTAATATCTCCGTTTAAGTCAACGGAAATGTAATTAATACCCGAAGCACATAATGCTCTACTTTGCGTAAACCAACCAAACGTTTCTGGTGGTAGGTTGTTCTTGTATATGTATTTTGCAATTTTACCTAAGCCAATTTTTAAATCTTCTAGTTTAGGCATAAACTCTTCTTCTGTGAGTCTTGAGTATAAATCAGGTGTTGGAAAGTAGTTCTTGTCTAATTGTATTACATCTAAGAATGCTTCAAAAATAAGATGGAAGTGGTCAGCTGTAAGAACACTTTTCATTTTCATATTAAGTCCTGCTTCTTTGGCAGCAAGATAGTTTGCACGGACTAATTCTGAACTTGGGTTACCTGCTTTGTCTGGACGAGTAATATCATTAACTGCTTTACCATCGTATGATACTTGTAAACTTAGTCTACTGTGGCCTAGTATTTCATTAAATGCAACGAGTTCCTTGAGATACTTTTTAAGATACATTCCGTTTGTATAAAAGAAGAAACTATAGTTAGGGTCGTCTTGATACTTCTCCATAACTTGCTTACAAAACTGCCAGTTAATAAATGGTTCACCACCCCAAAAGTATATTTCCTTTTTAGGGTCTTTAATTTTATCCATTATCTCTTGGATATTATCGATTGTAACATAGGTATTTTCTTCAAATATTGTAGAAAGACCGCATTCAAATCCTTCAGAACAATATGTACAACCTAAGTTACATGTACTAGTCACGTTTAAATCAATTACTGCCATTAGTATCCTCTTTCCTATATAGTGTATTTAACTCTAAAACTTTGTCTAAAAGCTCAAGATTGTATTCTTTTCCTAAAGCATATGTATCTTTAGGCAGACATGGGCCACTAAATCCGCGTCCTTCCCATCCAGGAACATCTAAATGGCTAACTCCCATCATCCATGGATTGTACTCCATGACTGACTTTAGTTCTTCAAAGTCTATGCCTATTTCTTTACAAACATCATATATTTGATTCATAAAGATCAACTTTGTTGCATAGAAACTATTGAAGCTGTATTTTGCAAGACATGCTGTTTTTAAATCTGTAAATTTTACTTTACTTAAATTTACTGTTGAATATTTTTCATAAATTTTATACAGTTCTGCTGTCTTTGCAGGATCCCCGCCAAACAATACAAATGGAGGATTTACAAAATCTTCTGCTGCTGTTTTCCTTGATAAAAATTCAGGATTGACAACAACATCAAAGCCTTCTAAATGCTTAGGAAGTATAGTAGACTTAACTACTGTAAGTCCTTTATAGTTGTACTTATCAATTTCTGCAAGTACATCTTTCAAAATTCTATAGTTTGTGTCATCATTTGGTGTAGGGACACAAACAAATATCGCTTCAGGATTCTGTTCAACTACATCTTTTACTTCTACAGAATTGTAAGCAGGATCGCTTATAAGTGCTGTTGTTTTTCTAAACCCATTTGCTACAGCCTTGCCTACAAAGCCGTATCCAATTATTCCTATCATAGCGAAACCTTTGTTATATAATGTACTTAGTATACACTCTCACATCAAGCATGTCAAACAGAAACACACAATAAGTATTGTTATGAAAGTAGCAATTACAGGTCATACAGGTGAAATAGGAACGCCTCTTGCAAATGCTTTTATAGAAGCAGGACACGAAGTTGTAGGTATTAGTAGAACATTAGGCTACGATCTTACAACAGAAATAGGTATGCTCAAAGCAGCAAAGACCATATCAGAATGTGATGTGTTTGTTAATCTTGCATGGCCACCCAGTCAAGCAAAGATGTTAGAGTATGTTTGGAAACTATGGGAAGGTGATAGAAGTAAACTTATTATCAACATAGGTACAATGAATACTATCAAACCATCTCTAATGATGACTGACATTCCGTATTTTAAAATTAAAAAAGAACTTGATAACAAGCACTGGGAACTTGTTGACAAAGGGCATTATCCAAAACTAACACTAGTTAGGGCAGCAAAGGGTGTAGATGAGGAAGACTATATCGGTTGGTCTAAGTTTCTAGTTAACTTAGTTGGCTCAGACTATCACGTATTTGATGTCACATATATTTACTTGCCATGATTTATGCAAATTTAGCATAACAGTCTTGCACAAATAACAGTTGATTTTTGTCAAGTATTATTATACTATAGTATAAATACTGATGAAATAGGACAGTGATACTGCACTAATTTCATTCTCAAGAGCGTCTTCAGCTCAGAAAAAATGAAGGGCATAACCCATGCCATACAAGTGGTACCATCCTTAGGGTACCGTGGTAGCGCCGGGAGAGACCGGGGTCGTGACATACCTAATTTCACACATACACATAGACAAAGGAGAATGAAGCAATGACTTCACTTATAATGACGACTGAAAGATTCAGTCTGACTGGATTGGCAAACTGGTTTAAAAAATTAGCCGCAAAATACAAACACCACAGACAAGCACAAATTACTATCAAAGAACTTTCACGTCTAAGTGATAGAGAGTTAAATGATATGGGTCTTGCTCGTGGAGACATCTACACAGTTGCATATGGCACTTCCGATCATGTAAGAGCTGTAATTAACAAAAACTTAGAGGGGTGGGTATAATGGCTGTAGCACTAAGACAACCTACTTTTAAAAATCCACTACCAAAGTTTTTCAAAGCAATCGGTAAAGGCTTTATGGCTGTATTCATTGGCATCATTGCATTTGGTGAATCAGCTGGCAGAGCAAGAGCTGCTGCTGAACTATCTCGTATGGGATACTATAACGAAGCAAAAGCACTTGTATTAGGCAAAACTGTTGACGAGGTGCGCAACGATGTATAACTGGAAAGATCTAATCAGAGGTACTGTTGCATTCTTAGCATTGATGTCAATCTTGTCGGCATTTATGATTCTTAACGGACTACACTACGCTGGAGCGTTATGAGAATCAGTTCTAATCCTCTTGTAAAAATAATTGCTAAGTTACGTATGTACTATGCAGACATAAGAGGACACCACGGTAAGAGATGGAACTATGAACCATCCGATCATTACCTAGGTATGAGAAAGAGCAAGCGATGGCAAAACCGAATGAAAATTTCAAACTAACTGTAAGAGATGTAGAGCTGATTGAATCAGCTCTATTTCTACTCCAAACAAATGCAGATGAAGTAGACAAGCGTGAAATACAAGAACTTCGTGCTAAACTGCATCATCAAAAAGTTTGGTATAGACCAAAAGAAAATTATGTTAGTGGTTGACATTACATAAATACTCTGCTACATTATTAATGTAGTCAAAACACTACACACATTAACACACACAAGGAGAAAAAAATGAGTGAAGATAAAAAAATCAATCCTGCGGATCAATTTGTAGAAGCAATGAAGGCCGCACTTCCTAAAATAACCCCTAATAAAAACGGTTACGAGATTCGTACAAAGGTATTAGAACTAGGATATAACCATGTTTGGCAAGACTATCATGTTAAACTAGGAGTATACGAATCTTCTATTAATAAGGAAGGTGACGAAGTTGTAACTAAAGTAACTATGCCAGATGTACCTGGTGCAGATGCTGTACTAGAAGCAGCAAACAAGTTTTACAATTTCGTAAATCAAAAATAATAAATAGAGTACAAACAGAGTACACAAATTTCTGGGCATAGCCCTTACAATAAAGTATTATAGTCACAGCAGCCCCTGTTAACAAAATCGAGAAAGTCACTAAGCCTTGACAGCTTACACTTTCCAAAAGTTAGCAGGGGTTAATCTTTTATAGTAAGTCGGTGATTGGTGCTTCTGGATCGTTCTCAACAAGCAAGATATCAAAAGCGGCTGTAACCCTTGCATTGTTACTTCTAACTGCGGCTCTTACATCAATATCGCTTTTCTCTGGTAGTGGTGGTGGAAAGGCAAAATCGTAATTATACTGTGATCCGCCAGCAACTTCAAAAGTATGTCCAA